>JGI24707J26582_10003324_pt1 | contig 11633 bp, 10 predicted proteins | sample BioPla1DNA1_FD_26582 | JGI IMG/M metagenome (IMG submission 26582) | reverse complement strand
TTTAGCTATTGTTCGCGAGCTTTCATAATAACATCCTCTTCAGGCTGCCCCTTGAGCCAGCGGTCAAAAGGCTGGAAGGAAGGCAACTCGACCCTGATGGCGCTAAGATCCTCTGCGATGGGATAGCGTCCAAGGGTATGCACTGCGTGGACCGCCATATGAACGTTCGCCGGCGGTGTATCGGCGGGCACGCTGCCGATAAAGAAGAGCAGGCGGCCGTCGCGGCCCATGATCCCGATCCATTCGCGAATTTTGTCAACNAGCTGCGCNGGATTGCTGTCGCGGACAAAGCGGCTGTTCAGCGANGCAAAGATGGGCAGCTTACCCCCCTTACCGCGGCTNAGGGCATATTCCTGCAGCCAGCGCATATCCCAATCCTGCGTTCTCCCCATCCCGGAAAAGGCAATTTTNAGGAAAGAGAGCCNGCTGGCTACGTCCCAGCAGCGAAACATCATCTCCTTATCGAACTTAGCCGGATCTTCCTCGCAGTAGTCGCAGGCAGCGGTCCCGGCAGATACGCTCATCTTAAGCTCTTTTTTGCCCCTTTCAGCGAGACGCTTTGCCGAAGGAACCACCCACTCTTCGACAAGATCGGGCGTCAGATTGGGGAAAGCAGACCAGGCATCGGGGCCGACGCTGGACTTTACCCCGGCCTGCGCTTGGGCTTTCAAGAAGGGAAAGATCACTTCGTTTTCTGCGTAATCAAAGAGCTCCCGAGCATAAGCCTTATCTCTCATAAGCGCCCGCACCGCCCGGGGGTAACCCATGGCNTTGCAGAGCAGGCTGAAGGGGGAGCAGAAGAAACCGATACCGAAAGGGCCCTTGATCCTTTCGGTNATCANCCGGCAAAGCTCCACNGCAACNGGGATACGCGCCGCNGTTACATCAAGCGAGCCGAGCCTATCCAGATCGCTGCGCTCTTTGATCAGCGGCACGCTGGTATTCACCGTGGGCATGGCGTTATCGCTATAGATCATCTTCGCCCCCAGCGCTTCCACCTCGGTGTTATATGCGTCGGAGATAACGGTGTAGGAATCAAAACCGTACCAGCGCTGCACCGCCATCTGGGTGCTCACTAAAAGTTCAGGATCCCAATAAAATTTTCGAGCGGGCACTCCCGCCACCGTCATAGCATGATCGTGAATCTGCGGCCCCATGAAAGGGACGTAGTCGCCATGCTTACCCACCATTGTTGCCATTACCTGGCCCAAGGGGCTCAGTTTGCCCAGGCGCAGCCCCTTGCCGTACAGAATGCCGTGGATGATCTGTAAGTTTGCATTTGCCATTTGTTTCAACCTCCGATCAGTGCAAGTGCTTTTTCTCTCGCCATGATGGCATCTTTACCCCAAATGTCTGCGCCGATCTCATCGGCAAATTCCTGACTGGTGGGGGCGCCTCCCACCATCACTTTCAGGTTATCGCGCAGCCCCTGCCTTTCCAGCTCGCCTATGATCTCCTTCATTCGCAGCATGGTCGTAGTCATATAGGCCCCCAGGCCGAGAGCGACCGGGCGATGCTCTTTAACGGCGCTGATAAATGAATCGAGCGAAACATCGATACCGAGGTCGATTATTTCAAATCCCGCCGACTGAAGCAGGGCGATGACTAGGCTTATGCCCAGATCATGCATATCACCCTGAACCACACCGATCACCAGCTTATGGGCGCCTTTTCCTCCCTGCTCTCCCTCTTTCAGCTTCGGCTCCAGCGGACCCATGGCCGCCTTAAAAGCATCAGCCGCGAGGATCACCTCGGGTAAGAAATATTCATTTGCTTTCCACCGCTTCCCTGTCTCATCAATCCCCGCCACAACGCCGCGGTTCAGAATCTCCAAAGGGGGAAAACCGGCAGTGAGGGCCTCCTCAACCAGGCTGGCAGCCTCAAGATCCTCTCCTTCTACAACAGCTTTTCTGATTTTCTCTAACTGTTTCTGCATCGCTCACACTCCTTGTTGTTTTGTCTGCAGGTCTCCGGCGGCATACCGGTTTTACGAACGTACTATTATTATTTTCAACTTCTTTCAATCTATATCCTTTTTACATTAGCTTTTAATGATATAAAGGTTCTTACTTGCCTGCAAATAAACAGGGCTGCCCTGAGGGGCAGCTCCAATCGTTATTTTCCTAGCCGAAGCCGGTACTACCGTTGCTTTTTACGCAGCTGCCTCGCAGCCCACCGCGCCAGGGCGGGCCTCTCGATCTTGGAATTATGGCGGGGATCAACGGGCAGAGAAGATTTGAAAAGCAGCTGCTTGATGCCGCTGGTTACCTCATGCCCGGCGGCCAGGGCAAGCAGTTCTTCCCGGAGCCGCGCCCTTTCCCCGGGGCAGCAGCCCGGTTTCAGTTCGATGCAGGCGACGGCTCTCTCGCCCTTTCTTCCAGGAACACCGACGAGGCCGCAGCGCTGCACCCACGGGTGCGTCTCGAAGATAGATTCGCAGATCAACGGGAACAGCGGCCCCCGGGCAGTTTTAACCCGATGGCCCACACGGCCGCAGACCCAGAGGCGGCCCTGTTCATCGATATAGCCCGTATCGCCGTAGCGGTGCCAGATTTCTCCATCACCATCTATGATCTTATTTTTCCGGGTGCTTTCGGCTTCATTGTAGTAGAGGGGGCTGATATATTTACTCCGGACAAGAATTTCCCCGATCTCGCCGCAGCCCAGTTCTTCGGCCTGCTCCATGCTTTTGACCGGCCCTTCCACGATAGAGATGATCTTCAGCTCCACACCGGGAAGGGGGCGGCCGACGCAGATGCCGGCCCCCTGAACGGTCTTTGGCCAGGTCTCTTTTAGGGTCTCCCGGGCACACATTTCGGTGGTGGGCATTGCCTCAGTGGCTCCGTAATTGGCATAGACCTCCCCATCCGGATCCATCATCTCGAGAAGCAGCTCCTTTGCCGGAGCCTTGATCACATCACCGGCGCCGACGACGCGTTTCAAAGGGGGCGTTTTAATCCCCTTTTCCCGGGCGTAGCGGCCCATATTTTCCAGAAGCACGGGCGATCCAAACATCGATTTGACGCCGCAGTCATTGATCACTTCGAGCAGGGCATGCGGATCGACATCAGCCGGGCCCTGGGTGACAAAGTTGATCGGCGGCACCACCATTGTCCCCCCAGCGCTGATGGGGATAAACAGAAATGCGGGAAAGACGGCAAAATCGACAGGTGTCTCCTTTTCCAGATCGAAGCGCCAGCTGTGATGAGCCTGGCGAAAAAGGTGGCAGAAATTCTTCTGTTTATAGAGCGCCGGCTTCGCCGGCCCGGTGCTCCCAGTAGTATAGAGGATGGCGGCGGGATCATCGGGGGTCACCTGCGGTGGCAGGGGCACTTTCGGTGCCTTGCGGCGTAGCGTGGCGACGCTTTGCGCTCCCGGAAAACCAGGTTTTCCGGTGACGATCAGTTTGCGCAGCCGGCGCGGCCCCCAGCCGAAAAGAAGCCGCCCCAGATGGGCAACGGGGATACCAAAAAAAGCCTCAACATCGACCCGCCGCAAGCGCTCCGCCATATTAAAATAACCGACGGCGGTATCGATCCAAACCGTTGTAGCACCCACACGGGTCAGCGCCACCCCGATGACGCAGGCCTCATAGCCCGGCGGCGCCATGAAGACGGTGCGGATCCTTTCAGCGATACCGATTTCGCGCAGGCCGGGGGCAACCGCTTCGGCGTCTTCCGATAGCTCCCTGTAGGTGTGATGACTATAGCGGCGCCTCCCCCGGGAGTCGAAGCCGGCGAGATCGATTACCGCGATCCGTTCCGGGTCTTCACGCGCCACCTCGAGAACAATATCGGCAAGGTTAAAGATCTCATCGGGGAATAAAATCATGTTCTGGCCTCCTCGAAGCGGGCACCCTTTCGCCCTCAGCTAAAAAATCTTCGATAATTGATGCCACCGCTTCCGGCCGCTCCAGCATGAGCAGGTGGCCGCAACCTTTAAGATATTCCTGCCGCTTTGGTCTCAGGGTAGCGCTGAGCTCCCTGCCGGCTTCGGGTGAGAGTATCCTATTCTGCAACCCCCAAATCGTGCAAAACGGCGGAAAATCTTCATTGGGCTCAAGGCGATCAAAATAGCCGTAGCTGTCCAGATCATCAAGCACCCCCAGCAGTGAACCGATGAGCCCCGGACTGGCCAGGTTATCGATCAGATCCGGCATCCGGTGCACCCCCTGTGCTTTCCCTCGCTCCCCAATCTGGCAGCGCAATATGGCCGGTCCCAACCCCGCCGGCAGCGTGATCCGCTCTAGCAGGCGATAGATCTGACGGGAGAGCCGCGGCGCCCGCCGGCGCAACCGCAGCGTCAGCCCGAGTATGCCTGCCAGAAACGTGGCTGCAGTGAGGGGATTGATCAGCACCAGGGCCCGCACATCCCCGGGACGGCGTATAGCGAACCCCAACGAGATGGCGCTGCCCATGCAGTTGCCGACGAGGCTTACCGGGGCCAGGCGTTGCTGCTCTACAAATTCCGCCAGAAAATCGATATAGCAATCCAGGGTATAATCGCGGCCCGGCCTGGCAGAGGCGCCGTAACCCAACAGATCAAAAGCAAAGAGCTGGTATCTGCCGGAGAGGCGGGGCATAAGCTCGCACCAGATCACACTTGAGCTGCCCCCGTTATGCAGCAAAATTACGGGGGGGCCGGCGCCGGCAACCCGGTACCGGATCGGCCATCCCCGGAAATAGAATGTTTCCACAGGATCTACACCCCCAGATGGACTACTATTTGAGAGATCCTTCCCAATATTAATACTATTGGCCATGTTGGCAACTTATCCTGCATCCTTTTGGATAAATTATGAGCTTTGCAACACCGGGGACGTACCTTCCTGTTGCATTTTGTTTCGGCAGGTGAAGGTAATGCAACAACAAGGAACGTCCCTTTTGTTGCATTACCATTTGGAGGGGCTGTCGCCATGGTCGGTGAGGAGGTGAAGGGCATCGAGGTAGCCCCGGGGGCCGCGGCCCTTGATCGTGGCTATGCAGGCGGCGCGGATATAAGAGCGCCGGCGGAACTTTTCGCGGCGGTCGGGGTCGGTGAGATGGACCTCTACCGCCGGCAGTCCCACCGCTTTGAGGGCATCGAGGAGGGCGATACTGCTATGGGTGTAGGCGCCGGGGTTGATGATGATCCCATCAACTCTGTTGTAGGCGCCCTGGATGGCATCGATAAGGTGGCCTTCATGGTTCGATTGAACAAATTCTGTGGTTACACCGAGCTGATCCGCTTCCGAACTGATCAGCTCCACCAGTTCGCTGTACGTAATACAGCCGTAGAGCTCTTGCTCGCGGATACCGAGCATATTCAGGTTGGGCCCGTTAATTACCAGTATTTTCATTAAAATCCCTCCAGATGGTGGCAGCCGCCTCTGCAGGGGTGCCGCTGTTGTCAATGACTGCATCGCGGAAACGCCGGTAGAGCGGCCGCCTTTCCCGGTAAAGCGCCCCAAGATCAGCCTTTATCGACAGGGGGCGGCCCTCGCGGGCCAGCAGCGTCAGATCGCGCCGGAGATGATAGATCCGGCCGTTTTGGTGCAGCGAGGGGTAGTTGCGCTCGTCCTTGACTACCCCGCCGCCGGTGACAATGATCTTTCCCCTCTCTTTCCCGGCAGCGGCAGTGAGCCGGCGCTCGAGACGGCGGAATTCGCCCTCACCGTAAGCGGCGAAGATCCCGGCGATGGAGCAACCTTTTTCTCTGACGATCTCTTCGTCGATATCGATGATACCGCGTCCGGTGATCTCACCGAGGGTGAGCCCGACCACGCTCTTGCCGCAGCCGGGCATGCCGATAAGAACAATATTGGTCGTCTCACGGCGCAATTTCAAGATGATCCGCTCGATCTCGAAATCATCGACAGCCCTGCCCAAAAAAAGCTCCGCCGCTTTTTTCGCCTGCGCCACCAGCATGGGCAGCCCGTCGGTGCAGGGTATGCCCAGCGCTTCCGCCTGCATGATCAGGGCAGTGCGCCGGGGATTGTAGACCAGGTCGAGAACGGCGGTGCACTCCGGAAAGAGCGATAGATCGGCGGCAGCGGCACCGGTGTGGGGGTACATCCCCAGGGGAGTGGCGTTGATCAGCATCCCGGCATCATGGTGACGGGATAAATTGTCATAGCTGTCCGGCCCGGAGCGCGAGATTACCGCCACCTCGCGCGCACCGCCTCTGCGGGCTACATACTGCGCCGCTCGGGAAGCGCCGCCGCTACCGAAGACGACCACTTTTTTGCCGCCGGGGGATGCGCCGGCGCGCCGCATCATATAATGCAGGCCGTAGATATCGGTATTGAAGCCGGCAAGGCTGCCGTCTGCGCGGCGCACGATCGTGTTCACGCTACCCGTCGCTTCAGCTTCGGGAGAGAGGGTGTCGCAAAACTTGCACACCGCCTCCTTATAGGGGATGGTCACGTTGACCCCGCCGAGATCGCTGCGGCCGAGGAAGCCGGCCAGCTCCGACGGCTCCAGCTCGAAAAGGCGATAGGCGCTGTTGCCGAGTTCCCGGTGAAGGGGCACCGAGTAGCTGTGCTTCAGGGTGCGGCCGATAAGTCCGTAGATCTTTTTGCCCATCTTACACCTCGGCATAGTTGCCCAGAAAGACAAAGTGATCGTAGCTCCGCTCCAGATCCTCGAGCATAGCGAGAATACCCGGATCTTTCACGGAAGCATCGAGTTCGATAAAGAAGATAAACTCGAAATTGCGGCCCGTAACGGGGCAGCTCTCCAGCTTGCTCATATTGACCCCCAGGGCAGAGAAACGGGAAAGAATCTCGTAAAGTGCGCCGGGCCTGTTGTCGCAGGCGATGATCAGGCTGATCTTGTTCGCTCCTGGGTAGATCATCGGCTCTTTGGCGATGCAGACGAAGCGTGTATAGTTGTTATCGTTGTCCTGAACAGCGGAGGCGATCACTTCAAGACCGTACAGCGCGGCGCAGGAAGGCGCCGACAGCGCCGCCGCGCCGGGATCCAAGGATTCGGCAACCGCTTTCGCCGCCATGGCGGTGTTACCGCAGGGAATCAGCTGCACCCCCGGCAGGGTGCCCAGGAAGCGGCTGCACTGCCCGAGGGCCTGCTCATGGGAATAGACGGCGGTGATCTCTTCGAGCTTCGTGCCGGGCCTGGCCAAAAGCTCATGACGAATACAGAGGCGGGTGCTGCGGATGATAGCGGCGCCCTTTCTCTGCAGCAGATCATAATTGGCGCGGACAGAGCCATAGGTGCTGTTTTCGATGGGAAGGACCCCGTACCGGCAGAGCCCCGAGGCGACGGCGTCGAAGACCGCTTCCACGGTCTTCAGGTAGACGATCTGCCCGCGGGGGAAGATCTTGTCGCAGGCTTCCTGCGAATTCGATCCTTCCAGGCCCTGGCAGGCGACGGTCCCCGTCTGCGGGAAGAGCTCGCTGGCACGGGACAGCGCTGCCTCGATCTGCGCCGCAATCTTCGATGGGGCAGTGCTGAGCTCTATCTGGCGCGCACGCGAAAAACCTATGAGCGTTTCAAAGAAGTGAAAAGCGTATTTCTCCATCTTTCCCGCCTGCGCACTCATCCTGGCAAGCAGCGCCCTTTCTCGCTCCCGGTGGAGAATGGGCAGATTGTTTTTACCTTTGTACGCGGCGATCTTTTCCGAAAGCTCCATCCGCTGAAGAAAGAGCTTCAGCATCTCCTCATCAACAGCATCGACTCTACTTCTCAACTCAGTTAGCTCCATAATCCTGTCCCTCCAATATCAGATCAAAAATAACAGCGGCGGTGACGGCTTCAACAACGGGCACCGCCCGGTGAGCGATACAGGGGTCATGGCGCCCCTTCACTACTACCCCGGTAGCTTCGCGGCGGGAGAGACTCACGGTCTGCTGGGCCATGCCGATGGACGGGGTCGGTTTTACCGCCGCCCGCAGCAGCAGGGGCATGCCGTTGGTGATCCCGCCCAGGATTCCGCCGCAGTTGTTCGTCGCCGTCCTCACCGCGCCACCCTTATCGATGACAAAGGGATCGTTGTTCTGCGAACCGCGCAGCGCGGCGCTTTCGAACCCGGCGCCGTATTCGAGCCCCTTTACCGCCGGTATGCCGAAAAGAGCCGCCGCCAGCCGGTTTTCCACACCATCGAAGTGCGGCGAGCCCAGTCCGGCAGGGACGCCGATGGCGGCGCACTCGATGACACCCCCGACAGAATCGCCCTGCGCCGCCGCTTCAGCAATTTTCTTCTGCATCTGCCGCCCCTTTTGTCCGTCGATGACGGGAAAGGCCTTTGTAGAGATGGCTTCAAAAAGCTCCGCCGTGGGCACCGGCGGAAAAGGTTCGTCGCAGATCCCGGCCACGGAAGCGAGGTGAGCACCGGTATGGATCCCCCGCCGCGCCAGGATCTGCTTCACAATCCCCCCCGCCAGACAGAGGGGCGCCGTCAGGCGGCCCGAAAGATGCCCGCCGCCGCGCCCGTCGGCCCGCCCCCGCCACCGGACATAAGCGGTATAATCGGCATGTCCGGGCCGTGGCTTATCAGCCAGCGCCGTGTAATCAGAAGAGCGCACGTCGCTGTTGTCGATGACGGCGCACAGCGGGCTGCCGTTGGTCCTGCCGCCCGTTATCCCCGAGAGAAAGCGGGGCCTATCGGGCTCGCAGCGGGCGGTGGAAAGGGAATCTTTCCCCGGCCGGCGGCGATCAAGAAATTTTTGCAGTGCCTCCAGATCGATCGCCTCCCCCGCAGGAAGACCGTCCAGCAGCACCCCCACTGCGGAACCGTGCGATTCGCCGAAAAGGGAAATTTTAAGGAGATTGCCGAATTGAGATGCCATCCACAACGCCTCCCAGCTCAAGGTAATCGATAAAAAAACGGGGATAGGATTTCTCCACGGCAGCGGCGCCGTCGATAACTACGGGGCCGCTGCAGCCTATCGCCGCCACCGCCGCGGCCATGGCGATGCGGTGATCGCGGAAGCTGTCGACCCGTCCGCCGGTGAGCGACCCGCCCTCGATGACAAGCCCTCCGGAAAGCTCCCGGGCGCTGCCGCCCAGGGAGTTGATCATCGCTGCGGTGGAGGTTAACCGGTCGCTCTCCTTAAAGCGCAGCCGCTTTCCCCCGGAAAATATCGTCGTCCCCCGGGCCGAAGCGGCCGCCGCCGCCAGCACCGGCAGCAGATCGGGGATCTCGCTGACATCCAGCGCCAGCCCCGCCGCTTTCCCCGCACTCACCACAGCCCCATCTCTGCAGCGCTCCACGGAAGCGCCGAAGCGCTCAAGAATGGAGAGAACTTCTTTATCGCCCTGGCAGGAATGAGGATCAAGCCCGGTAACTGCCACCGGACCGCCCAGGGCGCCGGCGACCAGGAAGAAAGCGGCGCTTGACCAATCTCCCTCGATCCCGATCACACCGGGTGAAATATATTTTTGCCCCCCCGGTATCTCGAACCGGCGGCCCGAAGCGAGAACCGTTATGCCGAAACGGCGCAGGGCCGCCAGCGTCATCTCCACATAGGCGGACGACTGCAGCTCGCTGGTGAGCTGCAAGACGCTGTCTCCGGTAAGCCTGGGGAGCGCCAGCAGCAGCCCTGTGAGATACTGTGAGCTCACATCGCCGGGGAGCACATACTCTCCCGGGCGGAGTTTTCCGGTGATAGTAAAGGGCAGCCGCTCCTGCGAGAAAGTAACCCCCCGCTTTTTCATCACCGCGATCAGCTCGCTAAGGGGCCGCTCCGGCAGACGGCCGCTGCCGTGGAAATCGCCGCCCCTGCCAAAAGCGGCAGCCAGCGGCAGCACAAAGCGCAGCGTGGAGCCGCTTTCGCTACAATGAAGCTGCGGTGAATGAGGTGCCCGGGCCACCGGATCTACCGTGATCCGGCCTGGGGAACGGCTGACCCCCGCACCGAGCGCCTGCAGGCATGAGAGTGTGCACTCGATATCAGCGGAGCTCTGCGATAAAATGATCTCCGTCGGGGCATCGGCCAGCGCCGCAAGGATCAGCAGCCGGTGCGCCTCCGATTTCGAGGGGATCGCCTTCACCGTACCCCGCAGGGGGCCGGGGGTAATCGTCAGCTTCACCGGATCACCTCCAGTCCCGCCGCAATGACGGAGTGCAGATCCGCCACCGCTATTGTCCAGAGAAAACAATCGCCAATCTGGCGCGGTAGCACCAGCGTAATCTCCTCGCCGCTCCGCTTTTTATCGCCCAGCGCCGCCGCGGTGAGCTCGTCGGCAGAGAAGGGAACGGTCACAGAAAGCCCATTTTCCAGCAGCGTTTTTTCGATACGGGTCGCTGTACCGGCGCTGCAAAAACCGAGTTTCACCGCCGCCCGGGCGATGACGGCGATCCCCGCCGCCACGGCGCGGCCGTGGGTGATGCGGTAGCCGCTGCATTTCTCAATGGCGTGCCCCACCGTATGGCCCAGGTTCAGGATCCGGCGCGGGCCGGCCTCGCACTCGTCGGCTTTGACGATATCGCCCTTGAAACGCACCGAGAGGGCGATGATCTCGGAGAGCCTGCCGGCGGCGTCTCCTTCCAGGAGGGAAAAAAGTTCCTCGCCGGAGAGGATGCCGGTCTTGATCGCCTCGGCGAGGCCGTCGGCAAGAACAGGGGGCGGCAGCGTGGCGAGGCAACCGGTATCGCAGAGCACCGCAGCAGGCTGCAAAAAGAGGCCGGCCATATTTTTGCCCCCACGCAGATTTACCGCCGTCTTCCCCCCCACCGAGGAGTCGACGGCGGCGAGCAGGGTAGTCGGCAGCTGCAGATAGCGGATCCCGCGGAGATAGCAGCCGGCGGCAAAACCGGCAAGATCGCCAACAACCCCTCCCCCCAGGGCGGCGAGGCAGTCGCTGCGGGTCAATCCCTCCTCCGCCAGAAATTCGAGGATCGCTGAAAGCGTGCCGATATTTTTCGAGCCCTCCCCGGCGGGGAAAGAGAAAGTGCAGACCCTAAACCCGGCGCCGGTAAGGCTCCTGACCACGGGGTCGAGATAGAGCTTTTCCACCGTCTCATCGGTGATCACCGCTACCCGGCGGGGTCCGACGAGGCGTGCGGCGATATCGCCGCACCTTTGCAGCAGCTCGGGGCCCACCATGACTTCATAGCCCGTTCCAGCATCTATATCTATGGTTAAAGTATCCATCAATTGCCTCCCGCCAGGATTTTTTTATCATGGCCCTCTGCAAGGAGCCGGTGAAGTAGCTCGCGATCCCCTGCGCGCAGCGCTTTGCTGTACCCGGTCAAATTCTCGAGGAGCAGCTCCAGCTCCTCCGCCAGGAAATCGGCGTTGCCCATCATCAGCTCTGTCCACATCGCCGGATCGAGCCGGGCCACCCGAGTCAGATCACGGAAGCTGCCGGCGGAAATTCCACGCCGCTGCAGCGCCTTCGGTGATTTCACATAGGCGCTGGAGACAACATGGGCCAGCTGCGAGGTATAGGCGATGATGCGATCGTGCTCTTCCGGCGTCGTGATGGTGAGACTGGCGAAACCGATAGCGGTAAAAAACTCTTTAAATTTTTTCATCAGCGGTGGGGCGGCATCTTCACCGGGCGTTAGGATCATGGCGGCGCCGTCAAAAAGATCGGCGCTGGAATTGGCGAAGCCGCCCCGCTCCCGGCCGGCCATGGGATGGCCGCCGATATAGGTGAAGCCGTATCTATGGGCCAGGGCAGCCAATTTGC
>JGI24707J26582_10003323_pt1 | contig 11636 bp, 8 predicted proteins | sample BioPla1DNA1_FD_26582 | JGI IMG/M metagenome (IMG submission 26582) | reverse complement strand
TGCTTCTTTTTTCTTTTTTTTTGATTTTTTTTCCTTTTTTTAAAACTTTTTCCATTTTTTAACTTTTTCCATTTTTTTTATTTTTCATTTTTTTATTTTCCATTTTTTTTATTTTTCATTTTTTTATTTTCCATTTTTTTTATTTTTCATTTTTTTTATTTTTCATTTTTTTTATTTTTGGTTTTCTTTTTTTTTGATTTTTTTTACGTATTTTTAAGATATAGCGTTGCTTTTATAGGTAATTATTAAATAGAAAAGTAATAATATATACGTAAGATTTTTAGAGGTGGTTTGAAATGAGCAATAAGAAAAATCTCAGAACACCTATTGTTTGTATTATGGGTCATGTCGACCACGGAAAAACGACACTTTTGGACAGAATCCGGGGAACGACTATTGCAACGGGAGAAGCGGGATCTATTACGCAGCATATAGGTGCAACTGAAGTTCCGATTGATGTTATTATTGAAAAGTGTTTGGATCCGAGTCTTAAAGACAAATTCTATGTTCCCGGCCTTTTGTTTATTGATACGCCGGGGCATCATGCGTTTACAACTTTAAGAAGTAGGGGCGGCGCTTTGGCCGATTTGGCCGTAGTCGTCGTAGATATAAATGAAGGTTTTAAGCCTCAGACTATTGAAAGCTTACATATTTTAAGACGATTTAAAACGCCGTTTATTGTCGTTACGAATAAAATTGATAGAATCGGCGGATGGAAATCAAATAAATGGTCTCCTTTTTTAAAAACCTATTCAAAGCAAACCGATGATACAAAAGAAGTGTTTGAAAAAAGGTTTTATGAAATAATAGGAAAGCTTTACGAACAGGGTTTTGTTTCGGAAAGATACGACAGAATAAAAGATTTCCAAAAAACGGTAGGGGTTGTGCCGATAAGCGGACTTACGGGAGAAGGGGTCCCGGACGTTTTAATGATTCTTTTGGGATTGGCACAAAGGTTTTTAGAAAGCAATTTGGAGTACGACATTGACGGACCCGGGCTCGGAACCGTTCTTGAAGTTAAAGAAGAAAAAGGGCTCGGAACTACAATGGATGTCATATTATACGACGGAACGTTAAGAAAAGGCGATACCGTAGTTATAGGAACTCTTGGAGAGCCGATTGAAACGAAAATCAGAGCCCTTTTAAAACCGCAAGAATTGGCGGAAATCAGATACGAAAACAAATTTAAACAAGTTTCAAAAGTATCCGCCGCTGCAGGTATTAAAATTACAGCTCCCGGAATTGAAAATGCACTTTCGGGTGCAACTTTGATTAAAGCAAATGATGAAAATATTGAAGAAATTAAAGAGAAAATTAAAAAAGAAGTCGAAGAAGTACAAATAGAAACTGACTCTGAAGGTGTTATGATAAAAGCCGACACGATCGGTTCTTTAGAAGCGATGGTTCACGAATTTAAGAAAATTAATGTAAATATCAGAAAAACGGAAGTAGGAGACGTATCAAGGCGTGACGTCGTTGAAATTTCGTCTATCGACAATCCGCTTTATTCGGTTATTTTGGCATTCAATGTCAAAGTAAATGCTGATGCCAAGGAATTTGTGGAAAAAAATCCAAATGTTAATATATTTACAAACGATGTAATTTACAGAATAGTTGACGATTATCAAGATTATGTAAAATCGTTAGAAGATGCGGCCGAAAGGGATTTTGCCGAAAACGTAACTATGGTCTGCAGATTTAAAATCCTTCCCGGATGCATATTCAGACAAAGCAAACCGGCCGTTGTAGGTGTAAGAATACTCGGCGGTTATATAAAAAACAACACGGAAGTCATAACGGCCGACGGAACTGTCGTAGGCGTTGTAAAAGGTCTGGAATCAAACGGGAAAAAAATCGCAAAAGCAACAAAGGGTATGGAAATTGCGATGGCGATAGACGGAGCAACTGTCGGAAGACAAATAAAAGAAGAAGATATATTATACTCAAACGTCTACGAAAGAGATGCAAAAATATTGGAGTTTGAAATGTTTGACAAACTCAAACCCGATGAGCAGGAAACGCTTGAAATGTATTTGGCTATCAGAAGAAAAAACAGACCGTTTTGGGGTAAATGATTATATATTTTTATTTTTTTATTGTTAACAAAAATTGTTGTTTAAAAATAACATAACAAACTATTGTTTAAAAAAAACAAACTATTGTTTAAAAACAAACTATTGTTTAAAACAACATAACAAACATATATAAAAGCTAAAAGGTGGTTAAATGACAAAAGCAAAAGTTGTAATTAACGGATACGGGACAATCGGTAAAAGAGTTGCTGATGCGGTTTCGCTTCAGGAAGATATGGAGGTTGTCGGTGTTTCAAAAACTCGTCCGAATTTCGAAGCAAAAATTGCAGTGGAAAAAGGCTACGATTTGTACACTCTTCCTGAAAGTGTCGAAAGCTTTGAAAAAGCCGGTTTGAAAGTTTCGGGTACTGTCGAAGACATGCTTAAAATTGCGGACATCGTAATCGACTGTACTCCGGGAAAAGTCGGAATTTCAAATAAAGAAATGTACGACAAAATAGGAATAAAAGCGATATGGCAAGGCGGAGAAGGGTCCGACATTGCGCCGATTTCATTTAACTCCGAAGCAAATTATGAAAAAGCGTACGGTGCCGACAGAGTTCGTGTTGTATCATGCAATACTACAGGACTTTGCAGGGTCGTATATCCGCTCGATAAAAAAATTGGAATAAAAAAAGTAAGAGCAACGCTTATAAGACGCGGAGGAGATCCGGGCGATATAAAAAGCGGACCGATTGACGCACTCGTTTTGGACCCGGTAAAATTGCCGTCGCATCACGGACCTGACTTAAATACTATAATGCCCGAAATCAATATTACGTCTTGTGCAATAAAAGCTCCGACTACATTTATGCACTTGCATATAATAAATGCGGAATTTGAAAAAGATTGTAATTCGGAAGACGTTATTGAGATTTTGAAAAACAGACCGAGAATTAGAATGATTAAAGACGGCATAAAGTCGACTGCCGAAATAATCGAATGTGCAAGAGATATCGGAAGATCTAGAAACGACATGTGGGAAAATTGCGTTTTTGAAGATTCGATTGCGGTTGAAGACGGGGAACTTTACATGTTTCAGGCAATACACCAAGAATCAGACGTCGTTCCGGAAAATATCGACTGTATAAGAGCAATGCTGAAACTTGAAAAAGACAACAAAAAGTCAATCGAGAAAACAAATAAAGCACTTGGAATTAATAATTAAAATTTAAAAACCAAAACTTAAAAACTAAAGGAGAATAAACGTGTCAAAAAAGAAAATTATAATTTTAGCGACTGTTTTGTTTTTATTTTCCGCTGTTGCATTTTCAGGATGTATCGGGGGAGACGAAAACAACGTATCGGAAAACAATACAACTGACAAAACTGAAGATCCAAAGCCGACTGAAACGATAGAGCCGACCGATACACCTACTGAAAAATCGACCGAAACTTCAAAGCCCTCTGAAGAGCCGGCCAAAAAACTTGACAAAGATTCGGTAACAATTGCGAGTACTAATTCGGAAGGTATCACGATATCAAAATTCCTTCAATTAAACCACTTGAGAAATTTCCAAGTTGCAAAAGTTGACGTAAATAAAGGAGAAGGAATTCACATAAGAAACGTCGACACAAGACTTAATTCCAAAATGTTGTTACACAGCCCGGACGGCTGCTTTAACGACTATCAATTAAATCCGAACTATTCGATGTATATAAAATTCAACGACCCGGGAACATATACAATTGAGCTTTACAGCTACGACAAAACGAAAACGGAAGGAGAACTTTCACCATTCGGATCGAGCCCGAGTATACTTAAAATAGTTGTAACTTAAAAAAACGGAATTTAAACAACATTTAAACGATATTTGGAATTTAGCCTTTTTTTAAGACCGGCCCTTCGGGCCGGTCTGTTTTATTGATAATTAAATTATTATTTTTTATTTCTGCATTTTTTACATTTAAAATTCGGACTCGTCCGAATTTTGTTTGAATGCTTCAATCATCTTTTTTTCCGATTTTTTAATATATTGAATCAGCTCCGCCAATTTTTCATATTCCAAATCAGACGACTCGATGAATTTTGAAACATTATCTCCTAAAATTGCTCCTTGTCTTGTAGGCTCTATAAGATTGTTTTGTTCTAAAATTCTTAACGAGTAGCGTACTTTGTGAGGCTGCATTCCGGTCAGTTCCGAGAGTTTTAATATTCCGACGGGGCCGGAATTTGCAACTTCGGTTAATATTTCAATGTGACGAATTATTAGTTCAAGTTCACTTTGGGCTTGCTCAAATAACATTTCAAATACTCCGATATTCTATATTTTCAGTTTCCATTTTTAGAGTTTTAACGGTCGTTCCGTTTTATTTTTTTTAGAATTTTAACGGACGCTTCGGTTTATTCTTTTTAGAATTTTAACGGTCACTTCGGTTTATTCTTTTTTATAAAAAAACGGCATTCCGTTTTTTTTGCGGGGCGGCGCCTTTCAAGATTTTTCTGTGGTTCGTTTCATTCTTTTTAAGATTTAACGGTCACTTTAGTTTATTCTTTTTAGAATTTTAACGGACGCCTCGTTTCATTCTTTTTTTATAAAAAACGGCGCTCCGTTTTTTTTTGCGGTGCGGCGTCTTTCGAGATTTTTCTGTGATTCGTTTCATTCTTTTTAGAATTTTAACGGCTGCTACGGTTTATTCTTTTTAGAATTTTAACAGTCGTTCCGTTTTATTCTTTTTTATAAAAAAACGGTGTTCCGTTTTTTTTGTGACGCGGCGCCTTTCGAGATTTTTTTGTTGTTCGTTTCATTCTTTTTAAGATTTTAACGGTCGTCCCGTTTTTTTGCGGTGCGGCGCCTTTCGAGATTTTTCTGTGGTTCGTTTCACCCTTTTTTAAGATTTTAACGGACGCTTCTTTTATTATTTTTAGAATTTTAACGGTCGTTCCGTTTTATTATTTTTAGAATTTTAACGGCTGCTACGTTTCATTCTTTTTNAGATTTTAACGGACGCTTCGTTTTATTCTTTTTAGAATTTTAACGGCTGTTGCGGTTTTCAAATCTAAAAAAGCCGGCTTCGCCGGCTTTTTTTAACAAATAAACGATATTAGGATTAGGATATTCTGATCATTTTTATGCATCGTACATATAAAAAAGTATGCTGAACTATAGCATAGCACAAAAAAAATATTTGAAATAAAAATTGAAATAAAAAAATGAAATAAAATTATGAAAATACAACAGGATTTATAAATGAAGAAAACTTATTATTACATCTTAATTTTAAAATGATATATCGCCACAAAATTAAAAAAATATTTGAATAAATTTGAATATTTTTGAATACTTTTAAGTTTTTTTGAATATTTTTAATTTTTTTAGAATATTTTTTAATTTCCCAAAAAAAATCCAAAATTTTCCGAGGAGCATTTGAATGGATATAATTAAATTCGTAAAACGTGCAACAAAAGTGCACAAAATATATTCCGCTATATATGCGCTTTTAAGTTTTATCCTTATTTTTTTGACGATTGCGTTTATCGGCGTTGTTTTTAATATGGGCTCAATTATGCTGTTTATCGAACCGCTAAGCCCTTACGTGGGAAATTATCCGGAATTTTTCCCGTATATAAAGTACGAAAATATTTTAGTTATTTTATGCTCTTTTGTTGTTTCCGTTTTTCTTGTTCTTTTTATAAAAATTATATTCAAGTTGAGAAATAAAGGAACTAGAGACGAAAGGGCTATCGATTTAATTGAAAAAAAATATCCGGAACTTAAAGAAAGGTTAAAGACGGCATTTGATGTTGTTTCTCTTGAAAAAAAACATAATGAAAAACATAATGAAGAATATAACAATAATAATAATAATAATAATTATAATAACAATAATAAAAGATATAATATAATTCAGGCCGATTTGATAGAAAAAGTTTCAAAAGATATAGATTTCGTGTCGCTACAGAAGACTTTTCATAAAAAGAGAAGTTTGAGCAAAGTCGTTTTATCGGTCTTTGTTTCAATTCTTTTAATTGCGGTTTTATTTACGGGAATTCAGTCGCCTGTAACTCCGGAACATTTCATGGAAACATTTACGAACAACGACAACGGTAAAATAAGTGAAGTAATTCACCCGGAAAAAGAAAATAAAGAAGATGTAAAGTTTACGGCAGAAAATAAACCTCCAACTATTTCAAGACAGCCGGGAAAACAGGTAAATGTAACACTTCCACCCGGACACGGAATCGACCACGGAGATTTACAATCGGATGCGGAAAGTAAAGAATTTACGGCATCAAAGAAATATCCAGCAAATTCATTGGCGTCAGAGTCGTATAATGAAAATTTACCGGAAGGATATGAAGAAATTATAAAAGAATATTTTGAAAAAAATGCGGAAATAAATTGAAAAAATCTACAAATTATAAAGTCATAAACTGTAAAGCTATAAACTACAAAGTATATAAATTGTAAAGGTGGAAGAGTGGATTCGTATTACAGCACAGATTACGAGCGAATGCAGCAGACATACAGAAATTCGAGTGTCATTTTTACGACTCTTTTTGAAGAAATCGGAAAAGTAATCGTAGGGCAGGAAGAGGTAGTGGAACAAATTTTAATCGCCATGCTTTGTAACGGGCATGCGCTTTTGGAAAGTAATCCCGGTCTTGGAAAAACTCTTACGATTTCAACTGTTGCAAAGGTAATCGATTTAAAATTTTCAAGAGTTCAGTGTACTCCCGACTTGATGCCGTCTGATATTACGGGAACTACTATTTTGGAAGAAAAAAACGGAAGAAAGGAGTTTAGGTTTGAACCCGGACCTGTTTTTACGAATATACTTTTGGCCGACGAAATAAACAGGGCATCGCCTAAAACGCAGTCGGCGCTTTTAGAAGCAATGCAGGAAAAGCAGGTGACCGTTTCCGGAAACACTTATAAAATAGACGAACCGTTTTTTGTTTTGGCAACTCAAAACCCGATTGAACAGGAAGGAACTTATCCGCTTCCCGAAGCTCAGCTCGACAGATTTATTTTAAAAATTTTACTCGACTATCCCGATATGAATGAGGAAATCGAAATTGTCAAAAGATATACGGGACAGGAAAAACCGCAAACAAGCAGAGGAATTACTAAGACAACTCTTCAAGATTTGCAAAAATTAACTCGAGACGTTCCGATTTCAGACGAACTCATTTCAAAGACAATAAATTTGATAACGAGGACAAGAAATCACCAGGATATAGAATACGGAGCATCGCCAAGAGCGTCTATTGCTTTGATTTTGGCCGGAAAAGCGAAAGCTTTGATGCGAGGAGTAAATTATGTTTCAATCGATGACATAAAAAGCATGGCGTTTCCTGTTTTAAGGCACAGAATTATGCTGAGCTTTGAATCCGAAAGAAACGGATTAAAACCTGATGATGTAATAAAGATGCTTGTTGCGGATATGTGAATTTATGAAAACTGCATTAAAGTCCGAAAAAAATCAAAACAAATTCTCGAGTTCAAAAGAACCCGAAGTTAGGTTGAATACGGATTATTTACGGCAGCTTGACAAATTTATAATTCACATAAAGAAAAGAGTGTCAACCGTTTATGCCGGAAACAGACGTTCAACGCGTGCAGGAAGAGGAATCGATACAATAGGATATAGAGAATACTATCCGGGAGACGACATAAGAGATATCGATTGGAAAGCGTACAGCCGCACCGAAAAGATGTATGTAAGGCAATTTGAAGAAGAAAAAACGCTTACTGCGCATGTTTTGGTTGATATCAGCAAAAGTATGGATTTTAAAACGGGAAATGTTTCAAAACTCGAGTATGCAGGAATGATTACTGTCGGAATAAGCTATATAATATCGAGAAATAACGACAAATATGCAATCTCAACATTTGACGAGAAATTGAATATAACGCCGGTTAGGAGAGGAAGTTCGGGGATTTTAAAATCGATTGATTATTTGTCAAATATAAAACCGGAAGGAAAAACGGATATTGATGCTGTAACGTACGAATATGTGAAAATGATAAAGTCGAGATCTCTTGTAGTAATTATTTCCGACTTTTTGGAAAGTGCGGACAGAATTGAAAATGCAGTTAGACGATTTTCTGAAAACGATTTAATATTGATTCAAATTGAAGATCCGATTGAAGCGAATTTAGATATTTCAGGCGATGCGAGATTTTTTGATATGGAAACGGGAGAAGAATATAAAACATATGTCAGTAACACGTTTAGAAAAAATTATATAAAAGAAATAGAATTGCATAAAAAAAATATTGAAAGAATATGTTACAGATACGGTGCCGAATTTTACAGCTTTGTAACGGATGCGCCCGTTTTTGAATCGTTACTTTCCGTAATAGAAAAGAAATAAGAATTATCGAAAAACAGATTAAAAAACTGATTTTGGAAAAGAGGGATATGTGAGAAATGGCGGAATTGTTTTTACCTTTTTTGTACCCGTGGGCTCTTTTGGGACTTTTGTCCGTTATTCCGTTAATTATACTTTATATGCTTTTGCCGAAGCCTTTTAAAGTGGAAATCCCATCTACCATGTTTATTAAAAAAGTTGAAGAGTCAAAGAAAAAAGTATACGCTTCAATTACAAAAATTATAAAAGATCCTTTATTTTTCATACAGCTTTTTGTTTTAATTTTATTGGCACTTGCTGCTGCGGCACCTTACATTTTAACGTGGGATTCGTTAAGTGACAAAGATACTGTAATCGTAATAGATGTCTCGGCAAGTATGCAAGCTCCGGGAAGATTGGATAAAGCAATTAAAGATGCCGAAAACTATCTGAGTCGCACAAATTCTGTTATTTTGGCTTCGGAAAAACCGTTGATTGCAGCTGAAAAAGTCAATGCGGGCGAAGCAAAAAAAGTTTTACAGGAAATTGAGGCAAAAGCGATTACCGCCGATATTTCATCGGCCATGTATGCGGCATCCGGAATATTGTCCGAAAAAGGCGGAAATATGATAGTGTTTTCCGATTTTTCGTCATGGGAAGGAGCGTCACCCCTTGAAACTAAAAAGATGCTGGAGTCCGGAATTAATATACAATTTGTCGGACAAACTAATTTTCCGGGAAATAATGTAGGAATCGTAAACGGATACCCTGAATATTCAAACGGGAAATATAATTATAAATTTGTCGTAAGAAACTACGGTCCGGCAAAAACGGTTAGCGCAAAAGCTCAAACGAGTTTTGAAGGGAAAAATACGGAATCGGCATCGATTAGGTTAAATTTACCTGCAAACTCAACCGAGCAATTCGTATTTGAAGACATTCCAAGAGGAATTACAACAATAGTATTGGAAGGGAAAGATTCCGTAGAAATGGACAATTTTGCATATGTTTCCGTTCCGGAAAAGTTTGCGGCAAATGCTCTTTACATTACGGATTCCGCTCAAAGTCCGCCGTCTATGATTGCACTTTCTTTAATTTCCGAATTGAATTTGAAAAAAGAATCGACAGTTCCGGCCGACATGAGTTCTTACAAATTTATTGTAATAAACCCGAAAAGAGATTTGACAGGCGAAGAAACAGGATATATTGAAAATTATACAAGAAACGGCGGAAACGCCATATTTATTGCGGGCGACTATTTGGTTTCGGAAAACAGAGATTTGAATATATCTAAAATGATTCCGCTTAGATTTACGGAAAAAGTTACGGAAGAAAAGGGTGTAAACGTTTACGATTACGGAAAAACAACGTTGACAGAGGGCTTGAATTTTTCCGAAATATATCTCAGAACTTTCATTAAAGCGGAAAAAAGAACGATTCAGGGGGATTATTTAGTTCAAACAAGAGACGGAAACCCAATAGTTGCATATTTTAATTATAAAGACGGAACCGCAATTTATATCGGTTTAAACGATTTAAACGATTTGGAAAATGAAGATGAATGGAATAATTTTGCAACAACTCCATACTTCCCGATTTTTTGGACAAGGCTTGCATCTTTAGCAGGCGATATTGGAACGCTTCAGGACATAAACTTAAAAGCGGGCGGAACAAGACCGCTTGGAGTAAAGACCGTAATTGAAACTCCGGAAGGAAACATAACTACGGATTCGTTAACGTACGATACTGCCGGATTTTACACCGTAAACGGAAAGAAAATAGCCGTTAATTTATACAACGATAAAGAGTCTAATGTTTATTTAAGCGGTGAAAACATTGTAAGCGATTCGAAATCGAATACGTTGCTTCAGGAACAATATGAAGTAAAGAAAATTTTGGTACCGTATTTGATAATTATTGCAATTTTATTTATTATAATCGAGCTGTACATTTTAAACAAAAGAGGGGAATTATGATTACGTTTGAGTATCCGTTTATGCTTTTATTGCTTATTTTATTAATTCCTGCAGGCTTATATTTATTTAAAAAAACGAATCGAAAAGTATTGGTTTACTCAAGATTGTTAATATTTGCTCTTTTAATTATCGCGCTTGCAAACCCTTTTTCATATGTTGAAACTACCGAAAGTAACAAAAACCCCGATATTGCATTAATCGTCGATACGACCGACAGTATGAATTTGTTTAATATGTCGGGAACAAACGAACTTATGAAAAAATTGAGTAAAGACACAAACGCCCGAATGGTTACGCTTTCCGGAAAAGAAACGAGAATCGGAGATTCGATTATTGGGGCGGCTGACGGTAAAAATCAAATTTTGTTAATCTCCGACGGAAATGACAATTACGGAGAAACGCTGGAAAGAGCCGTTGAAGTTTCAAAGGAAATAGGAAGTGTTGTATCGGTTGCGATTCCCGATTTAATTTCAAACGATATGAGCGTAGAAATCAAAGGCGAAAAAACGGTAATTACCGGAAACGAAATTTCTTATAATGTTTTAGTCAGAGCGGCTGTCGGGTCAAAAGAAAATTCCTTTGTATATAGAATCTATGCAGACGGAAAACTCATAAAGTCGGGAACTCAAAGATTTAACGATTTGGATACGGAATTTAGAGAAAGTGAAATTTCGTTTACGCATAAATTTGAAACTTTGGGAACTCACACTTTAAGAGCCGAAATCAGCAGTTCTCAAGACAAAAATCCTCAAAACAACGTATACACGAAAACTGTTTATGTAATAGAAAAACCGGAAGTAATAATCGTTACAGAAAATAAAAATGCGCCTTTGGCGCAAATTGCCGGAAATTTATATAATGTAACAGTCGTTTCAAAAATTTCAGAAATTAAAAACTTAAACGATACTCTAAGCCGCAAAAAAACGGTAATATTGGACAATATGTATATCGGAAATATTACGGAAAATGAAACTAAAGCTTTGAAAAAATATGTATCAGACGGCGGAGGACTTGTAACAGTCGGCGGAATGAGTTCGTATGACAGACCTTCCGGAAAAACTTATTTGAATTCTTCATTTGAAAAAATGTTACCTGTTATTTCGGTTCCTTCGGATTGGAAAGGAGATCGTGACGTTATTTTATTAATCGACGTTTCACTCAGTTCCGAAAGTTACGCCGATGACAGCAGAAGCTTGCTTATAGAAAATATTAAAAAAACCGCTACAAACATCGTAAATAACAAATATTTCAACGACTCAAATATTGCTTTGGCGATTTTTGGGAATGTAG
>JGI24707J26582_10003322_pt1 | contig 11636 bp, 6 predicted proteins | sample BioPla1DNA1_FD_26582 | JGI IMG/M metagenome (IMG submission 26582) | reverse complement strand
GAGCCATATTTTATACAGCTGGAAAAGAAGAGGAATTCGCTGATTGGCTCAGTAGTAATATAAATGTAGAATGCGCATACTTTGCTAAAGCTAATCAACTTGTAGTGATTAATAATAGTTTTGAAGTCCAAACTGCTACGATTACAACACCAAACAAAAAAGAAATTAAAGTAGAGTTAGAACCAAACGCTTCAGTATTTATCGATCTATAAATAAAACGTGTGGCTTGCTACAAGTCACACGTTTTCTAATTATCTGAAGGAGCTGGGTCTATGGGTAAACTATGTAAGCTTTGTTATTTAGTGTTAGTCATTGGCTGTTTGCTTACTGGAAACAGCATCAGTGCGGAACCTGTTAGCTACCTGGTGATAAATGAAGTGATGTCCTCTAATTCTGTTACTATAAAAGATGCTGATGGTGACTATTCTGATTGGATTGAGTTATATAATCCCACAGGAGAAAGCATAGATTTAAGTGGTTATTACTTATCTGATTCGGGAAAAAACCGGAAGAAATGGCAGTTTCCATTAGGAACAGAAATTGCCAGTTACGATTATTTATTGATTTGGGCATCAGGAAAAGACCGCATCGATTCCAATGGCCAGATTCATACTAATTTTAGTATTGCCAAAGACGGTGAAACACTAATCCTTAGTAAACNGGATGGCATAACTTTGGTTGACTATTTTGTAGTACCGGCACTTACTGCTGATGTTTCCGTCGGCCGGCAGCCGGATGCTAGTGATAACTTAGTGTTTTTTGCGGCAGCTAATACTTCTCCAGGCCATACCAATAATAAGTCCATGGAACATCGACCGGCAGATCGGCGCTTGAATCCCAGTTTTTCACATCNAGGTGGCTTTTACCAAACAGAGTTTTTCTTAGAACTGAGTGCTGCTAGTGCAGAGCATCGGATTTATTATACNCTAGATGGTTCCGTGCCAGATCCCATTTATAACGCGAATCGCACTATTTTGTATCAAAATCCAATTCCTATTACCAGTCAAGTTACACCACCGGGACAAAGTCGTTCGATATTAAAAGGAGTTACGCCAACACCACCTTTAACCTATTTAGTCAGCAGTTATACAAAATGGTGGATTCCAAAAACCCCTATGTTTCGCGGAACAGTAATTAGAGCTAGAGCTTATGCCCCAGATTATACTCCAAGTGAAGTAATAACACATACATTTTTTGTAGATCCAACTGGATTTAAACGCCATACTTTTCCAATAATCGCCATTACTGTTGATCCATTGGATTTTTACCATTACGAACGGGGAATTTATATTCCTGGAATTGGTTACCACGAGAAATTGCCTTGGGCTTATCATTTTTGGGGAAGCGGTAATTTTCACGGTCGAGGTAAAGAATGGGAAAGACCAATTCATATAGAATTTTGGGAAGTTGATGGTAGTTTAGCCTTTGCTCAAAATGCAGGGGTTCGAATTCATGGGGATGCTTCGAGGGCTCATGCACAAAAGAGTTTACGAATTATTGCCAGTAGTGATTATGATGAGGTGGATCGTTTTTATCATGAACTATTTCCTGGTCGGACTAAACCAATAACTGGAGAACCTTATAACGAGTATAAATCATTTATCTTAAGGAATGGCGGCAATACCTGGGAATTTACTATGTTTAAAGATGGCTTGCTACAAAATCTTGTAGCCCATACCAAGCTAGACGTGCAGTATTTTCGCCCAGCTATCGTATATCTAAATGGTGAATATTGGGGTATTCATAACATTCGTGATCGCTATGATGAATGGTATTTGTATTATACTTATGGTGTTGATCCTAAACAGGTGGAAATGATTAAAGACAGTGTTGTTGAAAATGAAGGTAGTACACCGCTTGCTGATCCGTCGCGGGCAAACTACAGGCGGATTCTTCAGCTAATTGACCCAAATTATCGGCAAAATGGTTATCAAACAGTAAATACTCTAAGTAATCCACAAGCTTATCAACAGCTGCAGCAACTGATGTCTGTGGATAACTTTTTGGATTATGCTGTTATTCAGATCTATATTCAAAACTTTGACTGGCCTGGCAATAATGTTAGGTACTGGCGGTTAAACACAGAGCAGTATATTGCTGATGCTCCCTATGGACACGACGGTTTATGGCGTTGGATGCTATTTGATTTAGACTTAGCATTTTCTGATTTTAATTTCAACAACTTAGTTAGTGCCACTCTTCCAGCGGGTCGAGAGTGGTATAACCAGTCATGGGCAACCTTCTTATTACGTTCTTTAATGGAAAATGAGCAGTTTCGAATAGATTTTATCAACAGAACAGCAGATCATTTGAACACAACTTTTTTGCCAGAAGTAGTAATTACAGAAGTAGATCGATTAGAGCAATTAATGCTGCCAGAAATGGAAGAACATATTTTACGCTGGAACAAACCAGCACCTAGTGTGGCCGTATGGCTAGGGCAGAATGAACAATTGCGAAATTTTGCCAGACGTAGACCTGCAGTTCAGCGCCAACATATTTTAGATCTCTTTAATTTATCAGGTACTGTAGAAGTAACATTAAAAACCGATGCTAGGATGGGCACTATTAAAATCAATTCCATTGAAATTGNCCCCGGAACTCCAGGTGTGCTTGATCCGAGTTCTTGGACTGGTATTTATTTCCAAGATGTTCCGCTTACCCTAACAGCTTTGCCTAAACCTGGCTATCAATTTGTTGGTTGGCAAGGAGTACCAGAATCAGAGCGGAACAAACCGACCATTATATTAACGCCTAGCAGTCATCCATTGCTCATTACAGCAGTTTTCAATGAGCTGAAATAGCACCCTTTAGGCAAGGGTGCTATTTTTCTTGGCTGAGCAGGAAAAGACTGATTTTTAGAGAAAAACACTTACTAAAACGGTTTAGTAAACTGGAATGAAAGGGAGTACTTAAGTGAAATTTACAGATGGAAACTGGCTTTTACAAGAAGGAGTAACCTTGCAATCACCAGCAACAGTTTATGATTTGGAATTTGATGAACAATCCCTTATTTTGCATGCACCAACTCGCTGGATTAATCATCGGGGTGCAACCCTAGATGGTGCTTTATTAACGATTAAGTTATTTTCGCCTATGCCTGATGTAATTGGGGTGCGAATCGAGCATCATCAAGGTATTGTACATAAGGGACCCGAATTCCAACTGAATTCCACAACTGAGCATCAAGTTAAGATTGAAAACAATGATCAGTATGTCAGCTTTAGCAGTGGAAATTTAAAAGCTATAGTGAATAAGGGTAAAGGGTGGGCTTTACAGTTCTTTAATGGAGAACAGTTAATTACGGAAAGTGGTAATAAAGCCATGGCCTACTTAGAGGTTGATGGCGAAGGTGCCTACATGCGGGAACAATTATCTCTCGGTGTAGGTGAATGTGTTTACGGGTTAGGAGAGCGATTCACTGCCTTTGTTAAGAATGGTCAAACAGTGGATATTTGGAATCGAGACGGTGGTACCGGCAGTGAACAAGCTTATAAAAATGTGCCTTTTTATTTGACTAACCGTGGTTATGGAGTTTTTGTTAATCATCCAGAGTTAGTCTCATTTGAAGTAGGTACTGAAAGGGTATCAAAGGTGCAGTTTAGTGTACCAGGTGAATACTTAGAGTATTTTATTATCAATGGACCAACCCCTAAAGAAGTGTTGCAACGTTATACAACATTAACAGGTAAACCAGCCTTACCGCCAGCCTGGTCTTTTGGATTGTGGTTAACCACTTCATTTACTACTAGTTACGATGAAGCAACTGTTTCTAGTTTTATTGACGGTATGGCGGAACGGGATCTGCCATTACATATTTTTCACTTTGATTGTTTTTGGATGAAAGAATTTCATTGGTGTAATTTCTTATGGGATGAGCGAGTGTTTCCTGATCCAGTAAACATGTTGAAACGTTTGAAAGAGCGGGGATTAAAGATTTCCATTTGGATTAATCCTTATATTGCACAACGGTCACATTTGTTTAAAGAAGGAATGGAAAAAGGCTATTTTCTAAAACGACCTAATGGTGATGTTTGGCAATGGGATAAATGGCAGGCTGGAATGGCGATTGTCGATTTTACTAATCCAGAAGCCTGTGCTTGGTATAAAGCTAAACTAAGAACATTACTGGAAATGGGTGTAGATTCTTTTAAAACAGACTTTGGTGAACGAATTCCTACTGATGTAGTTTATTACGATGGCTCCGATCCTGATAAAATGCACAATTACTATTCTTATCTTTATAACAAAGTGGTTTTTGAGTTACTAGAGGAGGTTAAAGGTAAGGGTGAGGCAGTAGTGTTTGCTCGTTCGGCAACCGCTGGTGGACAGCAGTTTCCTGTCCATTGGGGCGGAGATTGTGCTGCTACCTTTGAATCAATGGCTGAAAGTTTACGGGGAGGATTATCATTAGGTTTATCCGGTTTTGGCTATTGGAGTCATGATATTGGCGGTTTTGAATCTACTGCCACACCAGCTTTATACAAACGNTGGACCGCTTTTGGGTTATTAAGTTCTCATAGCAGATTGCATGGTAATTCTTCTTATCGCGTTCCCTGGTTATTCGATGAAGAAGCTGTAGAGGTCATGCGCTATTTTACCAAATTAAAATGTAGTTTAATGCCTTATCTCTTTCAAACAGCTATTCAAGCTACTGATGGGGTGCCAATAATGCGGTCCATGAATTTAGAGTTTCCCTTTGATCCGGCTTGTGATTATTTGGATTTGCAATACATGTTAGGTGACAATTTATTGGTGGCACCTGTCTTTAATGAAACGGGAGATGTTTATTATTACTTACCAGAGGGCAACTGGACTAACTTACTGACTAATCAGGTGGTTAGTGGTGGTCGTTGGCTTAAAGAAAATCATGACTTTATGAGTTTACCCTTAATGGTTCGACCAAATAGCTTGTTGGCAATTGGCAGTGTAAATGACCAACCTGAGTATGATTATGCAAATCAAGTTACCTTACACCTATTCCAGTTAGCAGAAAATCAGACAGCTACTTGTCAGGTTTATGACCCACAGGGTCAGTTAGACTTAGTTGTGACCGTAACTGATCAGCGAGGGCAATTACTAGTGCAGGTTAATGGCAGTGGCAAGCCTTGGCAATTATGTTTACGGGGAATTAGTCAGGTTGCGAAAGTGAGTATTGGTGAGATTCTCTCCTCAGAATTAGGCGTCATTATTAAACCGGAACCAAATACTAAACAAATTATAATTCAACTATAGATGGTAAGGCTAGGTGAGAAAAATGCAGGTAAAGTTTCCTTTTCAAGATCCCAACTTAGATTTAGAAACCAGAGTTAATGATTTAATTAGTCGTTTAACCATAGAAGAAAAATTAAGTCTGATTCCTACAACTCAAACAGGTATACCTCGTTTAGGGATCAAGCCTTACCAAGTAGAGAGTGAGGCAGCTCACGGTCTAGTATTGCGTGATGGTTCACCAACTACTATTTTTCCACAAACTCTAGGCATGGCTTGTACTTGGAATCCACAGTTGTTAAAGCTAGCAGGTACAGTAGTTGGTAATGAGGCAAGGGCTTACTATCATCAAAGAGGAGAACGAGGAGGCTTAACAGTTTGGGCACCAACAGTAGATTTAGAAAGAGATCCTCGGTGGGGTAGAACGGAAGAGGCTTATGGAGAGGATCCTTATTTAACTGGAAAAATGGCTTCAGCTTATGTGCAAGGTATCCAAGGTGACCATGACTTTTATTTCAAAGCTGTTGCCACTTTGAAGCATTTTTTTGCCAATAATAATGAGCAGGATCGCTGTACCTGTTCAGTAAGTATTGACCCGCGAAATATGAGGGAATATTATTGGAAAGCCTTTGAAGCAGTGGTTTGCGAAGGAAAAGTTGGCTGTATTATGACAGCTTATAATGAAATAAATGGTACACCAGCGATTTTAAATAAAGATGTGGAAGATGTGGTGAAGCAGGAATGGGGATTAGCTGGTTTTGTAGTAGCTGATGGCGGTGATTTTAGCCAAACAGTAACTATGCATCAATACTATGATAATCATGTAGAATCTATTGCTGATACTTTAAAAAGTGGTATTGATTGTATACCGGATGATCCGGAATTAATTATTACTTCCCTGAGAGAGGCCTTAGCACAAGGCTTGTTAACAGAAGCAGATCTGGATCGAGCTTTAAAAAATATATTTCGGATTCGGTTTCGGCTTGGCCAGTTTGATCCGCCAGAACTAAATCCTTATTCTCAGATTCCTGAATCAGTAATCTGCTCATCTGAGCATGTAAAGATTGCTTTACAGGTGCAGCGAGAATCAATTGTTTTGCTCAAAAATGATAATAAAACTTTACCTTTAAATCCCGCTGCAACCAAGAAAATTGCGGTAATTGGCCCACTAGCGGATGAGGTACATATGGATTGGTATGCTGGCTATGCTCCCTATTTGACTACAATACTAGAAGGGATTCGACGAAAACTGCCTGATAGCGAACTATACTTTGCTACTGGTTTAGATCAAATTGCCTTAAAATCTAAGCTGAATAATAAGTATCTGGTGCCTAGTGCAGACGGAATCCTGCGTGCTGCAGGTGAACAAGTAAATATCGATGCCATCTTTGAAATTAATGATTGGGGTTGGGGTAGGCAAACTTTAAAATCTTTAGCAAATGGGAACTTTGTAACTATGGACAAGCAAGTTAAGGCTACAGCTAATCAGGTTTATGGTTGGTTTGTAAGAGAACAGTTTGCTTTACAGCCATCAGGAGAAGGATATTTCATAAAAACCTGGGATGGGAAAAAGGTTACTGTTGATGCTCAGGATTTCAGTTTGTCGCCAAATAATGATCAAACAATTTCTTCGGCAGATTTATTTGAAAAAGAAATAATAGTTGATGGAATAAAAGAAGCAGTGGCAGCAGCAAAGGCTGCAGATGTAGCTATTGTTTGTGTTGGTAATCATCCGCTGATTAATGGGAAGGAAGAAATTGATCGGGTTGATTTAAACTTAGCAGCTAGCCAGCAAGAATTAATTCGAGCTGTGTATCAAGCTAATCCTAATACTATCTTAGTGTTAGTCAGCAGCTATCCGGTGGCAATTAATTGGGAGGATCAAAATTTATCTGGTATTATTTGGACTACAAATTGTGGTCAAGAATTAGGTACTGGAGTAGCTGACGTATTATTTGGTGATTACAATCCAGCAGGGCGTTTAAACATGACGTGGTATAGGTCAGTTAGTCAGCTGCCAAATATGATGGATTATGATATTATTAAAGGTAGGAGAACATATCAGTATTTTACAGGACAAGTACTATATCCATTTGGCTATGGCTTAAGTTATACTGATTTTACTTATCTAGCAATCAGTCTTAGTAAAAAAACTATTTCAGCTGACGAACAAGTGACTGTAACAGTAAAGCTGACTAATAGTGGTGAATTAGCTGGTGATGAAGTGGTACAACTTTATGTTCAAGCATTAGATTCTAGGGTACCTCGACCAGTTAAGCAATTAAAAGGCTTTCAGCGGATTCATTTACAACCGCAAGAAACTAAGGAAATTGAGTTTATCATAGCTGGTAAAGACTTTGAATTTTGGGATGTTACCAGAGATAAATACTGTGTAGAAACAGGCTTTTATCAGGTTATGATTGGTACTTCTTCTGCTGATATTCGCTTGTCTGAAATTTTGCAAGTTGAAGGAGAAATCATTCCGCCGCGAGATTTGACTATCCAAACTAGGGCAGAAAACTATGATGATTATGCTCAAGTTTATCTGGATAAGTCTAAAGAAGGTGGAACTAGAGTCTGTTTAGCAGCAGCGGAAGGTTGGATTGCCTTTCATCAGGTAGGCTTTACTGCTCAGCTAAATCGGTTTGTAGCTCGGGTTGCTAGTCCTGAATTTGGCGGTAAGCTGGAAGTACGCATTGATACAATCGATGGAGAATTACTTGGGGAATATGTTGTTGCACGTACTGGCGGCAGCCAAAATTGGCAGACTATCGATTTTTCAATAAGACCTGCTGCTGGAGTCCGTGATTTGTATCTTAAGTTTACAGGTGATCTCAGTATTGCCTGGCTGCAGATTGCCAAGGGAGATAATACTTATGAAAACAATCAAGGATATTGCTAAGTTGGCCGGTGTTTCAGTAGCTACAGTATCGAAGGTGATTAATGGCTATCCTGATATTGGGGCTGAAACTAGGCAAAAGGTAATGGAGATTATTGTACAAGAAGACTATCAGCCTAATGCAATTGCCAAAAGTCTTTCTGGCAAACAATCTCATTCCATTGGTTTATTTATAAATTATAATCCTACTCCTGGATTGCATCAGGCTTTCTTTCAAGGAGTAATCTCCGGTTTAGAAAAAACCCTTGGTTTGTGTGGTTATGATTTTGTTTTATTTGCCGATTTACGCTGGCGTGAACAGGGAAACTTCCTGCAAAAATGTCGCACCCGCCAAGTTGACGGTGCCGTATTTATGGGAATTAATAAAGAGGAACCAGGCTTAACCGAAGTGCTAGAGTCAGATTTGCCAGCTGTATTTATTGATGGTGATCAGATTGGTAAACGTTCTGTTTGCGTAGTATGGAATAACTATAGTGGTGTGCGACAAGCGATTGAGCATTTTTATAATTTAGGTCATCGAAAAATAGGTATGATTAAAGGTTATCCTAATATTAAACCGACAATAGAGCGAACTGAAGGTTTTTACCAGGCTTTACGGCAGTTTAGTTTAACTTGTCTGCCAGAGTGGATTGTTGGTGATGATTATTTGGAGGCCAGTGGTTATCAGGGGATGCGGCAATTATTAAGGCTAAGTTCACGACCAACAGCAGTATTTTGTCAAAGTGACTCTATTGCAGTTGGAGCACTGAAGGCTATAGAGGAAGCTGGTTTAAAGTGTCCTGATGATCTTTCTATAATTGGGTATGATGATCTAGACTTATGTAAGTATATTAAGCCCCGCTTAACAACAGTGCGTCAAGATACAGTTTTGATGGGTAAAACTGCCGCAAAAGCATTGATTAGGTTAATAAATAATCCTGATTCCGAGCCAACAAAGTCAATGGTGTTGCCAGTAGAGTTAGTAGTCCGTGATTCTTGCAGGAAATTGTATATTTAAAATAGAAGTGAACCATGTTGATGTTTCACTAGAATTGGAGGAATAGCCGTGGAAAATATTTTAGTTAAACAAATTTTCCGCCAACCAGATTTATATATTGGGAAAGACATTCAAGTTTCTGGCTGGGTAAGGACAATTCGTGATTCGAAAACATTTGGTTTTATCGAGTTAAACGATGGCTCCTTTTTCAAAAACCTACAGATTGTTTTTGATGATACTTTAGACAACTTTACTACCATTGCTAAATTAGGCATTGGTTCTGCGATTATTGTAGAAGGAGAGTTGGTAGAGAGTATCGGAGCTAAACAGCCCTTTGAAATTAAAGCTAAAAAAATTATTATTGAAGGTAAAGCAGAGCCGGATTATCCATTGCAGAAAAAACGGCACACCTTTGAATACTTAAGAACAATTGCTCATTTACGTCCACGGGCAAACGCTTTTAATGCTGTTTTTCGGATCCGGTCTTTAGCATCCTTTGCCATTCATCAGTTTTTCCAAGAACGAGATTTCGTTTATGTCCATACCCCGATTATTACTAGCAGTGACTGTGAAGGTGCGGGAGAAATGTTCCATGTAACTACTATGGATTTTGCTAACCCGCCTCGTGATGAGTCTGGTGCAATTGATTTTTCTAAAGACTTTTTTGGCCGAGGAACTTACTTAACAGTTAGTGGTCAATTGGCAGTGGAAACTTATGCGATGGCTTTCCGTAAAGTGTATACTTTTGGTCCAACCTTTAGATCAGAAAACTCAAATACTGCCCGTCATGCAGCTGAGTTCTGGATGATCGAACCAGAAGTAGCTTTTGCTGATTTAAATGATAATATGGATTTAGCAGAATCCATGCTAAAATATATTATTAAATATTGTATGGATCACGCCCCAGAAGAAATGGAATTTTTTAATAACTTCATTGATAAAGGCCTCTTTGAACGTTTAAATAACATTCTAGAATCTGATTTTGAACGAATCACTTATACCGAAGCAATTGATCTATTATCAAAAGCTAAAGTTAATTTTGAGTATCCAGTAAAATGGGGTAATGATTTACAAACCGAGCATGAACGTTATCTGACAGAACATGTTTTCCAAAAACCAGTGTTTGTAACCGACTATCCAAAAGATATTAAAGCATTTTATATGCGCTTAAATGACGATGGAAAAACTGTGGCTGCTATGGATTTATTAGTTCCTGGAGTAGGAGAAATCATTGGCGGCAGTCAACGGGAAGAAAGACTTGATTATTTACAACGGAGAATGCAAGAATTAGGTTTAAAAGAAGAAGATTATTGGTGGTATTTAGATACTAGACGTTATGGTACCAATAAGCATGCTGGATTTGGATTAGGCTTTGAACGAGCCATAATGTATCTTACCGGCATGAGTAATATTCGTGACGTAATNCCATTTCCACGCACAGTTCGAAATGCTGAATTCTAAGGAAAACCCAGGCAATTAAGCCTGGGTTTGTTTTAAAATCCGTATTCGGCAACAATTCGAGCGGTTACTTCTACATCACTTGGATTGATTTGTGTATCAGCAATGCCAGCTGCTGCTGAGCGAAACATATTAACCTCAGTATATGGAGCATAGTATTCATATTCTTCGGTAACATTAATTAAGCTAGCAATTTCCACATTAGCAGCTTCAGCAATTGCCTTAGCTTTAGCAGCTGCTTGTTTAGTAGCATTTTTTAAGGCTAATAATTGTAATTCGCTCTTATCTTCTAAATCGAATTTAATGCCTTGAACCTGATTAGCACCAGCTCGAATTGCTAGATCAATAATTTTGCCAACCTCGCTTAAGCGATTGGTTTTAATATTTAATTGGTTGCGTACATAGTAAACAGTTACATAGGTTTGTGGATCAGTAATCCGGTCGTAATCTTGATAGCTATAAATGTTGTAATTGCTAGTAGTTATTTCGCTGTCTGTTAGGCCAAATTCTTTTAGTTTAGCAATAACATTGGCAACGGCGGCAGCATTCTCTTCAGAAGAAGAGGCTGCGGAATTACTTTTGGTTTCTACTCCTAAAGTAATATAGGCTACATCAGGAGCAGCAGTTACCACAGCATGACCAGTCACTTTAATAGAATTTGTACTTTGGCTGGCATATGCGCTGCTGGAAAGTACTATTACAGATAAAACTAATAACGCCATCACTTTGCTAAATCGACTTTTAACCATGAATATCTTCCTTTCGGATTAATTTATTTCAATCATTTGTTGTTGATTAATCACTATTGGCTCTTGATTATGGAGCCCTTGAATTTCTATTTCTATTAAATAATCCCCAGATTCTTGGACTGGAGCCAACCCTATTTTAGTAGTTAGCACTTGTCCGTTAGCTAAAGTTTGTTCGCTCCATGGATTAAATTCTTGTTCAGTAATAACTTGATAATCATTGTCCAGTTTGATTAAACGAGCAGTTAAGGCTAGTCTGGTAAGATTTAAGTCTTGCAGAGCTGTTAAATTAATTGCTAGGTCAATTGGTGCCCCCCTTTGAATATTGTTTAAAGGAGCAATTTGT
>JGI24707J26582_10003321_pt1 | contig 11638 bp, 15 predicted proteins | sample BioPla1DNA1_FD_26582 | JGI IMG/M metagenome (IMG submission 26582) | reverse complement strand
GAGATTGAGGGATCTAAGAAATATGGAATTATCTATTTTGGAGGTACCGTCTACCGTAACGACAAGGGAGACATTCCCGAGTTTATCACACAAGGTAAGTATTATCTCTTTGAGGATGGCACGATCATCAGGAACAGCGGAAACGGAAATTGGGCGATTAACAAGGACTTGCAGGAACTCAAAGATGATGATCCTAGAGTTCTTCAGGCCTTTGACTTTACCAATGCTGACACGGGAAATGGGGGATTTGTACCTGTGATCCGTGGATATTCTGCAGGAAGTTAGAATAATGGGTGAGATTTTCATGTTCAAAGATCAAAGTGGATTTGCCTTAAGCGAAGTTCTCATAGCAGTGTTGATCCTCGGGCTCGTCGCCGCCCTATTTGGGTCTGTTTTTGGCTCATCCATCCAGTCTATCTGGGGAGCGGGAAACCATCATGCTGCACTGACAGAGGCCCAGTCCTTACTGGAGCGTGCCCTGGTTGACGACTCTCTGGCAGAAGCCGATGGTGTGCTGCGTGATCCAGTGTCTTTACCGCCCGGTGAGCAGGAAGGTGAACTAATTACCGTGAGGATCCCCTGGATATCGGGGTTTGGTTCAGAACGCTTTGTTGAACTTAATGTCTTTAAAGCCAGTCCCCAAGAGTAGGAGAGAAGATGAAGAACTTGCTGAGAGGAAATCAAGAAGGGTTTTCCCTGGTAGAATTGCTCTTAGTGATAGTACTAGTGGGCATTGTTCTATCGCTGGGTTTCACTGTCTACGGTTTGGCAGTAAGGGCATATTCCCGCGGGACAGATCAAGCTGCAGTGCAGCAGCAGGAGCGCTATTTGATAGAGTATTTTCCAAGGGAGCTTAGGTATGCCTATGATGTAAAGCTTTTTGCTTCTTTGAATGAGGTTCCCGAGTTGGTAGAGGGGCAAACCATCCTCTATAGCGATCCCCAAGGCATTTGGCAAAGACAGGGTGAGTCAGAGGCTAGATTGGTTATCTCTGCTGAGCAGGTCACTTATGACATTGCCTTTAGTGATAAGGAAGGTACGGGCACGCTGGTTGTGGGTTATCGAGTTGGTTTGAACAAGACAAGCCCGGAAGATGATTATAAAGAGGTGTCTGTCCGCCTGCTAAATGCGGAGTTAGACCATGACGTTTTTTCTGATACATGGGCGCGCGTGATAAGGTATGTCAAGCCTAGTCAATGAACTGCGTTTTAGGGATTGGCCTTCTTGCACGATCTTATACTTGGGGGACCCGAGTCAGGAGATTGGGATTGTGACTTCAGTTGTTCCGTAGATGAATCGACTCTAGTATAGTTTTTGTCTTTGTAGTTTAGAGACGAGGCTAGAACTAAAGCACAATCACTATTGTGTGCGGTGTCCAGGCCTTACCGCTTGTGGTCAATGGTTAAGGGGGCGATAGCGGTGCGACTGCGAGATGAAAGCGGTATGATGGCTATTGGGGTTGCGTTGATGCTCATAGTTGTCTTATCCCTCTTTGGGGGAGCGCTTTGGCAGTATAGCATAGCTGAGCTGAAAAGAGTTCAGAGGACTGATGAAGATATTCAGGCCCTGTTTCTGGCACGGGCCGGGGCCGAAATGGTGATGGGGGCTTGGCAGCAGGAAAAGAACAGTGAAGACAGGCCTTTTGGCAAGCTGGATACTATTTACTACGATCTCGACAAGAATGAGTTTACCACCACTCGGCCAACTAACTATTTGGGTACAATTGACGTTGAGGTTCGAGCGGAAGAGCACGAAGATGAAGAAGGCGGTACAATCGAAACCATCATTATTGAGTCCGCTGCGAAGGTGGGAGCAACAATGAGGACTGCTCGGCTAGTTACCTATCCTCACCGTTTTGGGCACCAGCTTGGCTGGTATGACGAAAGCAGCGGGGATTGTCCCGATTTAACCTATGGGCTGCCTGTTCCAGCGGAAGAACCTGTCATAATGCGCGCCAGTTCGCCCAGTACAGACATTCATCTAGCCCGGGCCGCTTTAGGGAGCAACACGTATCGTTCCATCGAACTTTCTGCCTCGAATCTAATCTTTGATAGTCCGCTCAAGATTGTGCGGAACGCGTCAGATGCGTCAAGTGCTTTAAAGGGCACTTACAAAATTGTCCTGGCAGGTGAGAGGATTTTCCTAGCTGGACTTGAAATTGCCTTTTTGCCTGAGAGTACACCAGTTCTTCTTACCTATCCTGAGATAAACTTTGCCGTTCAACTTTCCCTGCCGATAATTGATGGACAGAAGCTGGGCTGGTTAGGCAGTGAGATCGCAGAGAATGTAGAAGTGGGCACACCTGTCTCCGATGCACGCTACGGAGAAGTCTATTTCAATCAAGCCCCAGCATATTATCGGGTTTATGAGTGGCGTATTTTCCGCGGTGTGCGGGAGAAATCAGGCGGAAGCAGAAATCTTGGCCTGTCTGGGCAGGCTTTTTACTTCAAAGACACGGACGCATCGGAGAATCCGCTGGATCCCAAGCGTATTTACGAATATTTGCGTCAAGACAGTTCCCGAACAGTTCAAGGTTATTTTCACCAAGCAGCACAACAGGGCCTTTTGCTGCCTATCAAGGAAGATGCACAGATTAAGCGTGAAGATCTTGAAAGTCTAAGGCCATTTTTCTGGGAACAGTAAGGAGGCGGCAAAGTGGACTGGGTCAAGAAAACAGGCAGCAATCAAGACGGATTCACGTTGCTTGAAGTTATGGTTGCCATCGTAATCATTACCGCACTCGTTGGCACCTTTGCACCGTTAATTGTCTCTAGTGTTCAGAACATAAAATGGGCCGGTGACCGCACACAATTTCTGTACGATGCCCGTGCCAAGATGGAGAGGGAGATGGTCCTGGCATCAAAAGAGAAGGGTCTAGCAGCCGACACAGTGACTGTTACGCAGTCAAGCGGCACCCTTGATTGGGCTGTCAGGGGAAAGCTGGTCATCCACAGGTTTGATGAGAAGGGATCGGATCGAGATATCTTGGTGTCTTTTGTGGTACCGCAGGAGTGGCAGGAGGGTGACTAAGCCAATGAGGGTTTTTGGAGATTCCAAAGGTTTTACGCTGGTAGAACTCCTAGTCACATTAGGCTTGCTGGGAGTAGTAATCGCGGGCGGCTTTAGCGTCTATTACTTTGCCGATAGCGCCTTCATGCGCACGAGCCTGACCGCGGATGTACAGGCAGATATGCAGCTGGCGATGCTTAGAATCACCGAAGAAGTCCGCTTAGCCCACAGTCTGGAGATAAAAGAGTACGATCCTGCCCTGAGTTTTCCTGTGGAGAAGGACCCGGACGATGTCCATTACCTTTATTCCGCCGGGGGAACCATTTTCCTCACCACAAAGCAGGGCAGCAGAGTGATCTTGCAGGGTGATCCAGAAACCGGATTTGAAATCGTATTTGGCAGGGTGGAGGACGAAGCGACTAAAGAGGAAATAGAAACTATGCTTGGTATAACCTTATCCTCGCTGCATCCGGATGTGGACTATGAGCTTGAATCAGAGCTGCAAGTGCTGAACCTGCGCCTGCAGGAGGGAATCGAAGGCGAAGACTCCGGTGAGCTGATTCGCTTTACAAAGAGCTTTTCAGAAGAAGAGCTGGATGCAATTGATCCGGTCGCGCGCGGCTGCCTTTACCACCGCTATGTGTATTCGGGCAATGCACCCCAGCTTGTGCAGCTGAGGAGCTTTCGGGACAATTATCTAGCCAAAAACCCATTGGGGCGCTTTGCCATCAGGTTTTACTACTCAGCTGCCCCCATCCTTACTTCGTTCCTGGATGAACGGCCTTTGGCCCGCGATGTAACCTCGGCGTTGTTGCGCAGTCTGGCTGAGGCGGTAATCTGGCTTACTTAGGAATTATTTCAGGCCTGTGGACATACCCTAGGGAAAAGCCCTGGGGTGAGGATATTTGGCTAGTAAGAGAAGGGAACACAGGCGCTATGCCTTGCTGCTGTCTTTGATCGCTTTGTTTAATGGCTTGGATTATCTCGCAACGCAGAATCTTGTGGCCTTTGGGGAGCATGGCGAGTGGAATCCTTTGATGCGGGGGCTAGTTGGCACACCCTACTTCGCATTCTACAAGCTGCTTTTGATTCCGACCGGTCTAATGTTTCTTTGGCTGGTCCGCAAGTGGGCAGTGCCAAAGTATTTGGGCTTGGTCAAACTGGCCTGCGGCGCGTATGGACTGTTGATGATTTATACCTGGGTCGTGTTCTACGCATAATGATTGAGGTGATTTGGCAACATGGAGGTGGTCTTAGGCCTTTGGATCTTCCTTTTGGGCCTGGTGTTAGGCAGCTTTTTCAATGTAGTGATTTATCGCCTGCCGCGGAAAATGTCTTTGGTTAAGCCTGGATCGGGCTGCCCGAAGTGCGGACATAGGCTTGGGCCTAGCGAGCTGATTCCGGTGTTTAGCTATCTATGGCAAAGGGGAGCATGCAGGGAGTGTGGCGATCGAATTGCCCTGCGCTATCCATTAGTAGAATTGGCTGCCGGGATAGGCTTTTGGGCAATGTGGCGGCATAGTTCTTCTCCAGAGGAGTTCCTTTCCGGAGCAGTTTTCTTCTCATTATTGCTTTTGCTCGCTATAATTGACTTAGAACATAAGCTATTACTTAACTCGTTGACCCTTCCGGGAATAGCATTGGGCTTACTATTTGGCCTTCTGGGGTGGACAAGCTCCTTTTGGACCAGCCTGCTGGGAGCAGCAGCCGGCTTTTTGCTGATCTTGGTCATAGCCCTTATCTCCCGGGGCGGAATGGGTATGGGGGATGTGAAGTTTATGGCCATGATCGGATCCTTTCTGGGCTGGAAAAGCGTATTCTACGTCCTGTTTGGAGCCTCTGTCCTGGGGAGTGTTGGGGGTATCTTATATCTCTACTTGACAAAGCAGGATCGCAAGACGCCGATTCCCTTTGGGCCAAGTCTGGCCACGGCTGCACTGATTGTCTACTTTTTAGTTTAGCACGACTATTGAAATTTAAATAACTCGGGAGTACATAGAGGGGGTACTGGGATGAGTCGTAAGTCGGTTGGCGTTTTAAGTATAATACTTTTAGCTGCATTAGCTTTGGTTGGATGTGACCTCGTTGGCATAGTCGGCATCAACAAGAATTATCTGCAAATTCAGGGGACTGTTGTTGACGAAGAAAACCGCCCTATCGAGGATGTGGCTGTTTTTCTGGATTCAAACGGAGTTGGATTGACTGGTCCTAGCGGCACCTGGAGTTATGACAAAGCTCTGAAAGGCAGCAAAGTTACAGTACAGAAGTCAGGCTTGACCTTTTCCCCAGAGTCAAGAACTGTTGAAAAAGACGGTCAGATTCTCTGGTTCNATGGAACCAAAATCAGTGAAGACTCTGGCGGTACATACTCCATAAGCGGCAAGGTGGTTGACAGTGAAGGGCAAGGTGTTCCCGCTGTTACCATTACCATCGCAGGTGATACTGAAGCCACAATCATCACTGATTCAAATGGTGAGTTCAGCAAAGATGGGTTAACTGGTTCGGTAAAGATCACAGGTGCCAAGGAAGGGCTGATTGTCGATGGCACATTTGATGTGAGTGGGCCCGAGGACAATCTGACTTTTGTAGCCCGACCTGCAGGTGTGGCATATGGGGTTAGCGGACAAGTCCTCAGCACAGGCGGACTGCCGATCNAGGGCGTAGTTATTTCCTTTGAAGATGAAGGCGGCACGANGCATACAGCAGTCTCTGATCAGCAAGGGTTGTTCTCGAAATCCGGTCTAGTTGGACAAATGACTGCCTCAGCATACCTGGAGGGGTGGGACTTCACGCCAGAGAGCCGCATTGTGAACGGTGAAGAAACTGAACTCAACTTCTATGGAACCCCTGACAGCGAGCGTACCTATGAGGTGCAAGGAGCGGTCGTGGATGCAGACGGCATGCCGGTACCTGGCGTTTCGCTCCGCTTTGACTTCCTAGATTTGGATCGGGAGCCGTTATACACTGTGACGAGTCTTGAAGGTATTTGGGGCCTGGATGGACTTATCGGAAGAGTCAGGATCACGCCAATAAAGGAAGGTCTGACTTTCTTGCCGGTGTCCCAGATTACCGACAAGGCTGCAATGAGTTTAGGTTTTCGGGTGCAATAACTGCGGATTAATGATAGGAAGCCGTTCCAGTAGGGACGGCTTCTTTTTCGGCTCGACTCCACCCGCCCTCTGCATCAAGGATAACCGTCTCGGAAAACGGGAATGATAGATGTGAGGTGGTGACATGGGAAAGATCAGGGATAGGGTGTTACTTGGTGTCCTTTCCGGGCTCGGAGGCGGGGCTGTCAAGAACGTCATTAGCGAGTTCTTGATCAGCAGGGGCTTAACGGAGTACGGGGGACCTGCACGTGCTGCGGGCATGCTGGTTCCGGCACACAAAATCACAACCAAAAGGGGCAGGCTTGTGGGGTGGATTGCAGATGCCACCATCAGCGGAATTCTTGGCGTCGCGTGTGTCTATGCCTTGTCGGCTACGGGCAAGGAAAAAGCTCCCTTAAAGGGGGCGCTGATCAGCGGGGGGGCTGCCTGGACAGCCCTTTATGGTGCCCTAGGAACAATGGGGATGACGCAGGTACAAGATCCTGCACCGAAAACAGTCCTCAGCGAGTTTCTTGTCCATACCGTCTATGGTGCTGTAACTGCCACAATAGCTACATATCTTGGGGATGAGGGTCTTTTCAAAGGAAACATCGCCTGGAGCCCTGTAGGGCAGACAGGCAGGCGCGAGACCTCATTTGAGAGACCGCTAGCGAAATACCAAATACAGAGGCATTATCTTAGGCAGTAATGGTAATAACGATGCGAGAAAGCCGGCAAGACCAGGTTCTGGTCCGCCGGTTTTTTATCTGCACATCCACCGATTTCAGTCAGTTGAGTCCACACACTCCCAGGTGCAATTCCCGCTTGGGATACTTCTTGTTGGGAAGGACTAACAGGGCAGATCGAGAATAGAGTCGTATGTAGCAAGACAAAGGAGACTTGATATGTCTGTACAACTTAAGCTATATGATACGCGCAAAGAGTCGCTGAAGCCTATCCTCAAGTGGGCCGGAGGGAAGAGGTGGCTCGTGCCTTATCTTAAGCCCCTTTGGTCTCCTTTTAGGGAGTTGCGCCTAGTTGAGCCTTTCTGCGGCGGATTGGCTGTTACGCTGGGGCTTGAACCGGATACAGCTTTGGTGAATGACATCAACCCCCATCTGATCAACTTTTACAGGTGGGTAAAAGACGGACTGAAGATCTCTATTCCACTGGAAAATGACGAGAAACTCTTCTATCAGCATCGCGAAAGGTTTAACGAATTGGTTGAATCTGGTCAGGCCTGCTCCAAAGAGGCTGCTGAGCTTCTGTACTATCTCAACAGAACGTGTTTTAACGGTCTCTACAGGGTTAACTCTAAGGGGCTGTTTAACGTGCCCTTTGGCAAATACAAAACCATCAACTATATCAGGGATTTCACTGCTTACAGTGAGACTTTCAGTCAGTGGGAGTTTTCCTGTTCAGATTTTGAAGAGCTGGAGCTGGCGGAAAATGACTTCGTGTATGCCGATCCTCCGTATGATGTGGAGTTTACGAAATATGCCAAAGACGACTTCAAATGGGAGGACCAGGTAAGACTGGCCGAGTGGCTGGCTAAACACAGCGGCCCTGTTGTCTTGTCCAATCAGGCCACAGAACGAATAGTAAGACTCTACAAGAAGTTTGGCTTTGACATCCAGCTGCTCGAAGCTCCCCGAAGAATATCCTGCAACGGCGACAGGACTCCGGCAATGGAGGTATTAGCGACCAAGAACATTTGGAGGGGGTGATAGATGATGGCACGGGACACTAGCACCTACCAGGTATTGGAGGCGATGGTGCTTCCGTCATTAACCCAGGGAGGATATACTTACCAGAAACAGGTTGACGTGGGTCGCAGGCCTAACGGAAGCAAGCACTACATAGATGTGTTGGCGCAAAAGGAAGGAAGAAAAATATTGATCTCGCTGAAGTGGCAACAAGTCCCTGGAACGGCAGAGCAAAAGGTGCCCTACGAGGTCATTTGTTTAATCAAAACAATTAGAGATTCAAATCAAGAGTTTGACAGAGCTTACATCGTACTAGGTGGACCAGGATGGTCACTGAGGGATTACTACGCTAGTGGTGATATGTACGAATATCTGCCTTATCGCGAGTATGTTTCGATCATGACACTGGAGGAATTTGTGGCACAGGCCAACATGGGAACGCTGTAGGGGAGGCGATTAGGTCGCCTCCACCGTCAATGGAAAGACAACTCCATGCCAAGCTTTCCGTTTTTAATTTTAATCGTCGCTAATCAATTACTACTGCCGAGTTGTGTTTTTCCCCAGGCTATTTGACCATGTCCTTCTCTAAATATATGACCATCTAAAGGAAGTAGGGGAAAAACAGTGTGGGATGAGTCGTAAGTCGATTGGAGTATTGATTGCTGTGGTGTTGATTTCTGCCGGTCTGTCTGGATGTCTGTTTTCCATACCAGGAATCAGCAAGGGAAACTACCGCATTCAGGGCACCGTTCTTGATGAAGAAGGTGTTGGTGTAGAATACGTTGCGATTTTGGTGGATGCAGAGATCGTCGCTTTCACCGATGCGGAGGGTGAGTGGAGCTACGCTTCGGCAAAAAAGGGAGCTAAGGTCACGGCGAAAAAACCTGGCTGGCAGTTTGGTGACGTAACTGCAACTGTAAGGGAAGACAATCAGAAGATATACTTTATAGGCATGCAAGGAGAGCTTCCAGAGCTCTAAGTCAAGGTCGCGGACACTTGCTTATTGGCCATGGCGATCTGACTGCCATCGCAACACAAAATGGGCATCTTTTGTGCAACCGTTCCCCCGGGGAAGGTTGTTCGATTTGAAGATACTCCCATGACCGACCGCGTGTGCTGGGGATAACCGCCTCACATAACGGGAATGTTACATGTGAGGTGGTGTAATGAGAAAGATNCGGGATAGGGTTTTGCTTGGTTTCATTTCTGGACTGGGAGGCGGAGCGGTTAAGAANGCTATAAGCGCAGTTCTGATCAAACGCGGAATGGCGGAGTACGGTGGGCCTGCCCGGGCCGCGGGCATGCTGGTTCCGGCGCATAAAATCACAACCAAGAGGGGCAGGCTCGTGGGGTGGATTGCAGATGCCACCATCTGCGGGATTCTTGGGGTGGTGTGTGTCTATGCCCTGTCAGTTACAGGCAAGGAAAAAGCGCCCTTGAAAGGTGCTTTGATTGGCGGCGTGGCTGCCTGGACTGCACTTTACGGCGCCCTGGGAACGATGGGGGTGACCCAGGTGCAGGATCCAGCCCCAAAGACAGTGCTTAGTGAGTTTTTTGTCCACACAGTCTATGGTGCTGCTGCCGCGGCGATTGCCTCCTACCTTGGCGACGAAGATCTCTACAACGGAAACATTCCATGGAGCGCGGTATCCCGCGGGGGATGGAAGACAGTGTCTCCCAGGCCTCCTGTTCAGCGGAGTTATCATATTCAGAGGCATTTTGTGAAAGGCTAATCTAGCCGTTTTGCGTTTTGGCGGTGAGACCAGGTTTGGTCCGCCGTTTTTTTTTGTGCCCAGATTCGAGTGATCATCTGCGGGAGCTCGGCAGTTCCTTTACGATTTTTCCCTTTGCTAAAAAACAATCAATTTTTCTTGACTCTGTATACTGTATGAAGTATATTGTATACAAAGTAATGAATTAGCGGAGGGATAGATGTGGCGACGCTAAGGTTTCCATACAACACCACCCATTTGGAGGTGGAGATTCCTGACAGGAATCTGAAGGCCGTTCTGACATCCAAGCTGCATCAGTTCAAGCCGGAGAAAAACCCGGAAGAACTGGTCCGTGATGCGCTGGCCAATCCGATAGGTTCACGGCCCCTGCAAGAAATAGTGCGGGGCAAAGATAAGGTAGTGGTTGTCACAAGCGACCACACCCGGGCCATGCCCAGCAAAGTCACTTTGCCCATACTTTTGGAGCAAATAAGGGAAGGCAATCCACAGGCCGATATCACCATCCTGATTGCTACCGGACTGCACCGGGCGACCACTGAGGAAGAGCAGAGGAATATGTTCGGCGATGAAATAGTCGACAATGAGAAAATTGTAGTGCACGACGCCTTTGATGATTCTGCCATGGAGTATGTCTGCAAGCTGCCTTCGGGGGCTTCCTTTGTTGTCAACAGACTGATCACGGAAGCAGATACCATTATTTGCGAAGGCTTTATCGAGCCTCACTTTTTCGCGGGTTTTTCCGGAGGCCGCAAGAGCATCCTCCCCGGTGTGTGCTCAGCTGAAACAGTCAATGAAAACCATTCAGCCAGGGCCATCGGCCATGCTAAGTCNAAGACCGGAGTGCTGCACGGCAACGTCATTCATGAGGACATGATCTACGCTGTTCGCCAGATTCCGGCTGATTTTATCCTCAACGTCACTTTAGATGAAGACAAAGAGATTATCGCAGCCTTTGCCGGGGACATAATCGAAGCCCACGAAGTAGGCTGCGGATTTGTGAAAGAACTCTCCAAAGCAGAAGCGGTTACCGGGGATATCGTTATCACCTCGGTTGGCGGATATCCCTTGGACCAGAACCTGTATCAGAGCCCGAAGGCGGCTTCTACAGCCCAGGCCTGCGCCGGGGAGGACGGGGTAATCATCCTCATTGCTGCCTGTGCAGACGGCATCGGCGGAACTCACTTTGAAAAACTGATGTTGAGCGGCACCCCCCAGGAGATCCGGGAGACGATTATGGCAATTCCTGATAAGGAGACAATTCCTGAGCAGTGGTGTGCCCAGATTTTCTCGGAAATTCTGCTGAAACACAAGGTGATTCTGGTAACCACCAACCTGGACCACGACCTGGTTCGCAAGGTCAACCTTATTCCTGCATCCAGCATTGACGAGGCACTGGCCATGGCCTTCGAGGAAAAGGGACCGGATGCTGAAATTGTTGCCATTCCAGACGGTGTTTCTGTTATTGCAGTGAAATAGGTGAGGGGAGGTAATTTACTTGGAACCCAAGATTCTGGCGTTAAGAGTCAACGACAAGGACAATGTGGCCACACTGTTTTCCAACGGCGCTGAACAGGGCCTGCAGGCTGAAGTTCGCGATCAAAGGGGCGACAGCACAGCAATTGAGTTAAGAGACAATATTCCTTACGGGCACAAGATTGCCCTTACGGCAATTGCAGCGGGAGTGCCCATTGTCAAATACGGCGAAGAGATTGGCGTTGCAGTGAAAGATATTAAAGTCGGCGAACACGTTCACGTACACAACATGGATAGTCAGCGTGCACGGGGCGATCTGGCACCGGCGAAGGAGGAATAGGGATGGAGTTTATGGGTTATGCCCGTCCGAATGGGAAGTTTGGGGCAAGAAATTATGTGGCGGTTATTCCCAGCGTTGTCTGTGTCAATGAAGTTGTAGAGGCGATCGTTGCCCAGACCATCAACACCACCGGCTATTTCCACCATCAGGGCTGCTGTCAGCTGCCGCCGGATTTGGAGATGGTAACGGATTCGCTGATTGGCCTTGGCTGCAGCCCGAATGTGGGGGCGGCTTTAGTAGTCAGCCTCGGCTGTGAAGGCACTGATACCCAGCGGCTGGTGCAGGAGA
>JGI24707J26582_10003320_pt1 | contig 11639 bp, 12 predicted proteins | sample BioPla1DNA1_FD_26582 | JGI IMG/M metagenome (IMG submission 26582) | reverse complement strand
TCTCCTTGCACATGGGAAATAGAATATTTTCTTCTTTATAGATCATTTCAGAAATGGCTTGCAAGGTTGGAATGACTTTATCCATAATTGTACCGGTTAAAGTGGCTGATGCTTTATTATCGGTTTTTGCCTTTAATAGCTCATTAATAAGTTTTAAATCAGCCCTAATTTCATCATGAATTCCCCACATTACAGAAGGAGGACCACTGATTCCGTGGCGTTCTAAATATGGGAAAAGAATATTTTCCTTTTTGGAGTAATGACCATCTAGATTCATTAGCTCACCATGTTTTGCTCTCCACTCATCTAATTGTGTTGAAATATCAGTACTTTCCTCTAGTCCTGCAATTTTGACAACCAAAGGTTTGATTTCATTTACAAGATTGGTTGTGTCAATATTTTCTTTCTTCAAAATGGCTACGGGATCATCCTCAGATATGGTGATCTCGTTTTCCGTCGCCTGTTGTTTATCCAATGAATCTTTAAAGACTGCAACGTGAACATCGCAAAGTTTTTGAATTTCCTCTATGGCCAGACCTTCGTTAACAAGTTCTTGCTCAATTTCACCTATTTCGGCGGCACCGACTTGGTCTAATAGATCGCCGAATCTTTCTTTGATTTCTTCCACATCTACACCATCGTGCAAATCACGAATAATATTCTTGAGTGTTTCTTTGCGCTGTAAAGCATCGTTTTTTAGTTGAGCCACTGCACTTCTCCCCTTTGTGTATTGATATATTTATTATACCCTACATTAATAAGTATGTCACTAAGGAATTATTCTTTTTAGATCCATAAATTCTTTTTTAAGATTGATTTTTTGAGTATTTATATTAAAAAAGGGTAATCTATAACTGAAATCTTCTTAAAGGAGGTCCACAATGTATCAAAATCAACCATCAAGAGGACAAAGAATGACTCAACCTCCCAGAATGCTTTCTACAAAAGATTGTGCATATTTAACCGATGCACTATCGTGGGAGCTTTTGGCGGCGAAGAAGGCACACACGTTTGCCATGCAATGTTCTGATGTTCAGGTAAAGAATCAGCTGGAGCAGATTGGGCAACTTCATCAAACCCATTACGACATTCTACTGAATCATCTAAATTCAGGAAAATCTGATCAGCAGTACTATGGAAACCAATATAATCAATAGTAAGGAGGATACTCATGCATAACCAAGGTGGTCAGTACGGAAGTTACCAACAGCGCTATAGCGGTTCACAGAGCCAAACAATCAAAAATCCCTCTACGCAAGTGAGTAAGGGTACTGAGATGAGCGATAGAGATAGATTGAATGACATATTATCAACGGAAAAATATTTAACGAGCAGTTTCAATACGTTTGTACTTGAAACCAGCAACAAAAACCTTTTCAACGATGTGCTACACATTCTAAACGAAACCCACCATGCTGCTAGGGATGTTTTTAACTTAATGTTTGAAAAGGGTTGGTATACACTAAAACAAGAGCAGCCTCAGCAAATTGCTAAGGAATATCAAAAGTTTTCGGGGTATGAAAGTCAATTTGTGGGACACAATCACAATCAACATCAAAATCAGTTTAGCACGGGCCAAGACTACTACCCAAGAGATTACTAGAAGAAAGTTAAAATGCTAGGTCGTATGATCTAGCGTTTTTCTTATCGGGAGATGCTATGAAACCACAGATATTACCGGAAGATTTGAAACTGAATTGGTTAACGGCGAAAGCCATGGAAGAGCGCCTAAATCACAGTACATCTAGACTAATTTGGGGCGAAGGTAACCCCACCGCCCCACTTTTTGTCGTTTTGGATAATCCCGGAGCCAGAGAAAACAAAGATGGAGTGCCATATCTATGCGGAACGAGAGCAACCTTGCTAAATACCCTTTTGGACGTCGGTATTGAGCTAGAGCAAATTTACGTTAGTTTTTTTCTAAAATCGAGACCCTTAAAAAAATATAATAAAGAGATGGCCAGAGCCACCTCTTTATTATATTTAAGACAACAAATTGAATTACACAAAAGCCGTAAGGCGAAGACCAAATTTACTGGAAATTTTCAAAGAAGATTTAAGTATGGTTAGCCCGCTTGTAACATTAACCAACCATTAATCACGAAGTATAGTGAAAATGCAAATATAAAAAATCCCAGTGTCATAATTAGTCGTTGGTAAATAAGATCACTTATAAGAGATTTCCCTTTGGCAATTGCGGCAGATACTGAAGAAAACCAGACGAAGTCAGATAAAATGTGACCGAAATAAAATAAAAGCACTCCTAAAAGCCCTAAATCATATGATTGACGAATTGATTCTATACCGGTAGATGACCACCAAAGAATCCAGTAAGGATTTGTTACACTAACTAGTGCACCCGCTAAAATAGGATTACGCGTCCTCCCCTTATCTTTCGCCTCCTGCGACTTTTCCAAGCTTACGGTTTTATATACACCGGATCTAATCATGCCAATGCCCATCCAAGCAAGAAAAGCTCCGCCAATTAACCCAATTAAACCGGCTATCAGCGGTTTTGAAAAAAACTCTTTCGCTCCGAATACTAGAAGTAGTATGAGGACAAGTTCTAAAATTGCGTGACCTACCATAACTAAAGGACCGGTTATCCATCCTTTTTTAAGGCTCCCTTCAATGGTAACCCCTAGCATTGGTCCGGGCATTATTGCTCCTGAAAAGCCAATTATAAATGATGTTAAAAATACTCCGAGAAACAGCATGATTAGCCCTTCCTTCTAAAATACTGAAATAGCATACCAAAATAATTTCGAGTAAATTAGAGGAAGTCCTTCAAACCTAAAGTATCACCACTTACTACTCAAAACAATTTTCTTCCTTCTTTATTTGAATTGTTCCCTGACTTATTTCCACAAATCCACTATTATGAGTAAAGATCGGTTTGTGTTCAAGCCATGTTTACACTTCAAATTTGGTTCTTAAGCCATAATCCCAAACCTTTAGAGTGAAATTGACTGTTGCTTGTTTAGTGTTTCCTCCTAATCTAGTTACGGACATAACAGCTTTACCAGATATAACAAATGTATTGGGGTTTTCCGGTGTAGGGCATGTATCGATAAATTTGCATTTTACTTTTAACCCTTTCTTTATTGGGTATATAGCCTACTCCACAACCTTTTAAACAGCGCTGAAGTTTTTCCCCTTCGGCATTCAAAATATGGGCAAGACCCATTTCTTATAAAGCTATAGAAGCTAACAACATAGTTATGGGCCCGCCACGATCAAGTTCGATGTTAGGTGTAATATCGGGAATATTTGACATTGACATGATTCCATCCTTCTTTTCTTCGTTTTATTTTATTATCTTTAACTTTATAGGCNCTTTAAAACGAAAACATAGAACCAATTAGGGTTTGTATCATAAAATACAAGGAAGCAAAAAATGTTGAGGAGGTTATTTAAATGTCACAACCAACTTTCCCGGATTTACCAGATCCAATAACTCGGGAAGATGCCATTTCGTTAATACTCACGTCTATAGCCATGGAAGAACTGGGCTTAAGTCACATCATCAATGCAGAAGGCGAAAAGATTCAATTTGCTCTAGGAACTATTCCGGGTGTAACTGCTCCCCCCGCAACTATTGAAGATATTCTTGCAATTAACGAAAGTGNTGGGGACGTTCTAAGCAACATAACACAGTATCAAATGTTTTTGAATTCTTCGGTGATGCAAGGACCTACCGGTGCCACAGGACCAACGGGCGCGCAGGGGAGCAATAGGACCCATCGGACCTACAGGTGAAACCGGTGCAACTGGTCCCACAGGATCACCGGGACCAAATCCTTCTAGCACAGCTGGGTTCGCCGCGAACACTTCCGGAGCAGTAATCAGTACTTTATTGAGGACTGTATTAGTTCCTTCGCCTAATAGACATGTTCTATCATCTGACATCGTACTCAATAGATTTAACACTGTTTTCACGGTAAATACACCTGGACGTTACAGAATTTCTTGTCAAATGAATGTAACATTAGAGCTATTACTCCGCAGTAGGTTACTGATTAACGGATCAGCTTATACACCATCGGTGATTAGTCCGATGCCAAGTAAAGCAAGCTTTCATAATGAAGTAATTGTTGATCTAGCTAGTTCCTCAACTGTTACACTTGAGCTCTACGGATTATTGGGAACTGTTATTCTTTTAAANAATTCTATAGGTGCCTCATTTCAGTTAGGAGGAGAAAATAGTGATTGAAATAAGTCTCTGTATGATCGTTAAAGATGAAGAGAAAGTTTTAGGTCGTTGCCTAGATTCGGTAGCACATTTGGTAGAAGAAATAATAATTTTAGATGCNGGTTCTAGTGATAAAACCAAAGATATTGCCAAAAATTATACTGAGAAAATCTATGATTTTAAGTGGATAGATAACTTTGCTGTTGCACGAAACAAATCATTTAGTTACGCAACCAAAGACTATATTTTTTGGTTAGATGCTGATGACATTCTAACTGAAGATGCGCAAAAGCAATTAGTCGAACTAAAAAAGACATTAGAAAAAGATGTGGATTTTGTCTCAATGATTTACAATCTCGCTTTTGATGAATATGGTAATGTTNGTTTCTTTTTGAGACGTAATCGGTTAGTTAAGCGAAATAGAAACTTTAAATGGCATGGATACGTTCACGAATATTTGGAGGTCTATGGTAAAGGTTATCACAGTGATGTGGCTATAACTCACNAAAGCTCCGGAGGATTTAGTGATCGGAATCTAAGGATTTATGAGAAAATGCTAGAAAATAACGAGGAATTCACGCCCAGGGATCTTTATTATTATGGTAACGAACTTTTTGATCACCGCAAATATTCTAAAGCTATCCAAGTTTATAAAAGGTTTTTAGATGATAACAAAGGATGGATTGAAGATAATATAGCTTGTTGTGGCAAGATGGCTGATTGCTACTACCATCTCGGTGATGAAGAGAAGGCCATGTCGAGCATATTGCGTTCGTTACGCTACGATGGCCCAAGGGCAGAATTTTGCAATCGCATAGGTAATTATTTTCTTAGCAAAGACAATTATCTCACAGCTATTTTTTGGTATAAGTTAGCTACTCAAATAAAACAAGGTAAATACCATTTAGGATTTTCAAATCCGGCCTACTCCACTTGGGTTCCCCATCTCCAACTTTGCGTCTGTTTTAGTAGATTAGGTGCCTATAAACTCGCCTATCTGCACAATGAAGCAGCAAGACATTATCGTCCGGATGATCTATCTATTTTGCATAATAAATCCTTTTTGGAGGAAGTGCTAAAAAAGCAAGAAAANGAATAAATTAAGGACCGTGGGAAAATAAAGATTTCCTTCCGGTCCTTGATTTTATCATATTACTTAACTAGTTTTTCAATTCGTTCTTTCACAGCTTCCACTGTAAATCCTAGGTATTCTACTACCTCTTGACCCGGACCGCTTGCACCGAAGCGATCTAATCCGAATACATCCACTTTACCACCGGGATTAATACCGTACCATCCGGTAGATACACCGAGTTCTATGGCTAAAACCGGTTTATCAAGTGGCATGACTTTGTGGCGATAAGACTCTGCTTGGCTCAAATACACGACCCTGTTTGGAATAGATACCACACGGATGCCAAGTCCTTCTTTTTCAGTTTCTTCGGCTACTTTAATAGCGAAATTAACTTCACTTCCAGCGGCGGCTAAGACAACAGCCAGCTCTTCCTTCTCTTCCCTTACGACATAACCACCTCTAGAGAAATCCCATCCCTTGGGTTTNTCAAGGAAAGGTAAGTTTTGCCTCGTTAAGATTAGCGCACTGGGACCATCGTTTCGTTTCATGGCTTCGTACCAGCTCCACGCTGTCTCTTCAGAATCTGCCGGACGATAAACATGTAGATTTGGAATTAGTCTTAGTGATTCTGTTGTCTCAATTGGTTGGTGAGTTGGTCCATCTTCCCCAACATAAGGTGAATCGTGGGTTAAAATGTATATTACCGGAACCTTCATTAAGGCCGCCAGCCTCATACTTGGTCTCATGTAGTCNGAGAAAATTAGGAATGTAGCACCGAATACCCTAAAATGNCCATATAAGGCCAAACCATTCATAATGGATGCCATACCGTGTTCTCTAACTCCGAAATTAAAGTTCCTTCCGCTGAAGTCTTGAGCAGAAATTGAACCTTCTCCTATCAAGAAACTATTATTCGAAGGGGATAAGTCTGCGGAGCCACCAACAAGATTAGGTACCTTTTTAGCAATTGCGTTGAGTACCTTTCCACTGGCTGCCCTTGATGCGATGTTTGTATCATTGGGAAACATGGTAAGGATCTCTTCAAAGTCCGGAAGTTTGCCACTTAACCAATTATTCCACTGCTCTGCAAGTTGTGGGTATTCCTTGGCCCAATCGGCAAAAAGTTTATTCCAGTCACTTTCTAATTGTTCGCCTTTTTGTGCCATCATTTGTTGTAGATTTTTCAGTTCCTCGGGAACATAGAAGAATTGATCGGCTGGTAATCCTAGGGATTCCTTAAGCCCTGCCACTTCTTCATCACCTAAAGGTGCACCGTGGGTTTCGGCAAGACCGGCTTTAGTCGGGGCCCCTTTACCAATTTGGGTTGTAGCCACAATCAAGGTAGGTTGATCTAGGTTCTTTTGGGCTTGGGCTAAAACCTGGCTGATTGCGGGAATATCGTGACCATCAACTTCGAGAACTTCCCAGCCATATGCTAAATAGCGATCTTTGACTGATTCGGTAAACGCAAGATCGGTGGATCCTTCGATAGTAATCTTATTCGAATCATAAATAACGATTAGTTTACCGAGACCTAGGTGCCCGGCTAAAGATGAGGCCTCAGCACTAACGCCCTCCATAAAGTCACCGTCACCGGCTAGTGCGTAAGTAAAATGGTTAACAACTTCGTAGCCAGGTTGGTTAAAGCGAGCGGCGGCCATCCTCTCACCTATTGCCATACCTACTGCATTGGCCATACCCTGCCCGAGGGGTCCGGTAGTTGTTTCTACACCATCGGTATCTCCATATTCCGGATGGCCGGGGGTGTTGGAATTAAGTTGTCTGAAATTCTTTAAATCTTCTATAGACACTTCATATCCACTAAGGTGCAAGAGAGAATACAGTAACATCGATCCGTGACCACCTGATAAAACAAAGCGATCCCTGTTAGCCCAGTTAGAATTGGTAGGGTTATGCTTCATAAAATCAAAATATAATACCGTTCCAATGTCTGCAAGTCCTAGCGGTGCACCGGGATGGCCCGAATTCGCGGCTTGAACCCCATCTGCCGAAAGACCCCTTACGACATTGGCTATCTTTTGTAAATCCATGTTATCACTCCTCTGATTAATTGTTAGTTGCGAAAAACTTCAACTTCCTGACCATTGCCTAGAATTGCTGCATTAGCTTCATCGGTATCAATATGCATTTCTAAAACGAAATCATTTCTAACCCTGACTAAAACATTCTCGAAGATGACTCCGCGCTCTCCCCCAACACGCACGGAGACTAAATCCTTATCTTCAACTCCGAATTTTTCCGCATCTTCTTCAGTCATGTGAATATGTCTTTGGGCAATTATTACACCCTTATCTAAAACAACTTCACCTTCAGGCCCAATAAGTTTAATACCCGGGGATCCTTCTAATGAGCCCGAATCACGTACAGGTGGTCTCACTCCTAATGCAAAAGAATCCGTTCGCGAGATTTCCAATTGGGTTTCAGCTCTTGTCGGACCTAAGATTCTTATGTTTTGCATAGAAGATTTAGGTCCTTCGATTGAAATAGTTTCCTCTGCTGCAAATTGACCTGTTTGCGAAAGATCATTTCGTACAGTTAACTCATACCCTTTACCAAAAAGGGTTTCTAAATCTTGATTTGATAAATGAATGTGTCGATTTGATATACCTACCGGTACAGTTCCTAGAATTGCTTTATCCAAGTATCCCCACTCCTTTGTTGTGTAGTACAAGCAAATAGTTTGACAGATATAATAGAAATCCTTCCCTAAAATAGTTGACCAAGACTTGTTCCTGTGCTATTATTAAAACTGTTAAAGGGGAGTAGCTCAATTGGTAGAGCACCGGTCTCCAAAACCGGGTGCTGCGGGTTCGATTCCTGTCTCCCCTGCCATTTATTTATAACGCTGACTAGGTAGAAATCTATCTGGTCTTTTTTTATTCCTTTTTTAGGGAAGTTCACGGTGCAAAGCACCATAAAAGATCGTATCACTTTAAGCCACTTAATACAAGAAATTCGAAATTATTATTTAAACGAACGGTTGTTAGTTAAAACAATGCAACAAAACTAACGGCCGTTCGTTATGTTGTGAGCTGGCGTTTTAAGAAATGTGTAAATTATTAAACATTATATGGAATAAATTCTAGAGAACTAAAACATATTATCTACTAAAAATATAACAATTATCCTAATTTGAATTATGGTGAATTCAATGGGTTAACCTAGATCCGAAAGAGGTGGAACCTATGAATGATTCTTTAGACAAAATCTGGACATGGTTAACTGCACAAAAAGGGCAGTTGATTCATATCAGTAAAGTCGAAGATGCAGATGAAGATAAAGCTGAACTCAGATTACAAGATGTGGTTCTGACTCCCCACAAAGACAGGGACGAATATTTGTCTAGCCAAGCCTTTTTGTTGACCGGCGAAGGTAAAGTACAAAGTGAAAATGGTATGGCACCTCTCCCCTACGATTTTTATGAGGTCCCACTAACTGACCGTTGGTCCGTTGAAACTAGTGGTTTGAGTTTGCAATTAAAAACCGAAAGAGCAACATATGTAATTAAAGCGGCAAAAGGAGGCTAAATAGCCTCCTTACTTTATTCCGGAAAACTTTTAGTTTGAAGCCAAAGTCCGGTTTCATCGAGTGAGTATACTTTGTCAAACACCTCGGAAATGAATTTGCGATCATGGGAAACCGCAATAATACAACCGCCAAAATCTTTTAAAGCAGAGCGAATTTCAGGTCCCGATAATGGTGAAAGATTTCTTGTGGGCTCATCTAAAACGAGAACTTCACTTTTTCCTAAAATCATTTTCGAAAAGAAAAGCTTTGCCCTTTGGCCTCCTGATAATTTCGAAAGTGGATGAAGCATCTCTTCAGAAGTGAAATTCATGCTGCCAAGATAGGTACGAGCCTTAGTTATTTCTTCTTTGCTACTCCCCCGTGCCAAAAAGTCAATAGCGTTTTGCTCATTTGGCATAAGTTCACCATAGTCTTGGGGCATATAACCTAGGGCAATTCCATTGTTTTTCAACCTTTTTAAAATTTCTCTCAAAAGCGTCGTTTTCCCGCTTCCATTAGAACCTACTATACAGAGCTTTTCCGGCCCGAAAACCTGAAGGCTAATGTCCTTACTCAAGTTTAAGTTACCTACTCTTAAATGCTCTATTTGTAAGTCTAAAATACGTTTACCATTAGGTATACTAATCTTCTCGCTAAAACTTAGTTCGATGCTCTCTTCAAAGTCAGGTTTTTCTGTCATATTTTCTTTTTGCCGTTCAAAACGTTTTCCCATGGACTTAACTGTATGCATTTTATCTTTTAGGTTTTTGGCGGTGGATGGATCTTGCCTTGAAACGATTTGCTGTTCATGATGAACGCGCTGGTAAATCTGACGGTAGCGTTCCATTTTAGCTTCGTACTCGGCTTTTTCTTTATTGGCCATTCGAGTTTGTTTAAAAATTCGGGCTTCCCTGTTAGCTACATATTCTTCATAAGACATTCTTGCTACGGTATGAAAAGGCTTAGTTTTTCTTGCAAGCTGTTCAAAATGAATAATCGTATTTGCACATTGTTCTAGAAGCACTTCATCATGGGATACGAACATTACGGGAATTGTGAGACCATCGATGAACCTCTCCAACCAACGTACAGAATTCAGATCAAGATCGTTAGTAGGCTCATCTAAAAGGAGTAATGTGGGCATCTTTAGCATTTCGCACAGAAGTTGTAATTTAATTTTTTCTCCTCCTGAGAGATTACATATTCGAATATCTGCAGAAATTCGATCTTCCGGGAATTCCATTTCATCGATCATCCGATAGAACAGCCCATAATCAAATAGTTCATGATCTATTTTTGAATCAAAGTATTCTTTAGTACCTAGGTTTAAAATTTCCTCACTTAGGCTCTGTGGTAAGTATCCAATTATTTCATTAGGGCAATTAATCTCACCCTCAATTTCTAAGTAGCTTTCTAGCGTTTTTGGCTCCGCAATACATTTAAGTAACGTTGATTTCCCGTTCCCTTCTTCACCAATAAGCGCGACTTTTGCGTCTTGCGCCAAGGTAAAATTAAAACCATCTAATAGTAATCGTAAATCACGGGTTAAAGTAAGGGATAAATTTTTTATAACTAGCATTTGTACCTCCTTAGCTAGTTGCCAAGGTAGAAAAAGTCTGCTTGCCAAGGGCAAGCAGACAAATAAGCATTCTTATTCCAGAGTTGAAAATGGAGTGAGAAAGCGTTTAAATCTACTCAATATGGCAACCGAAATAACCTAATGACTAGGTCTGACTTCAGCATTCAACTTTTACCATATTGATTAATTGTACATTGCTTTCCTCCAGTTTTCTTTGTACTAAACTTATTCTAACATTTACTACATGAAAGTTCAACAACATCGTATGAACAATTATTTGCACCGCTTATAAATGGTGAAAGTTCTTCTGTACTTACCATTCTTAACTCGTGCAAAGCCCGGCTGCAAGCCACATAAAATAAATGTCGGTGATTTTCATGGCTGTAAACCTCTTCGCTAACATTGGGTAAAATAACTGCGTCAAATTCCAGTCCCTTGGCTAAAAAGACCGGTAACAATACTAAACCTTGCCTAAAGGGTTCATTTTCCTTAGTGAGAACAGATAACCCTAAATCGGGATATGTGTTGATCAATTCTTCATGAAGCCGTGAGCATTCCATAGTGGTTGGACAAATTATGGCGATTGTTTTATAGCCTTTAGAACGGCATTGATCTATATGCTCTTTTATTGCCCTTAGCTGATTACTTTTTTCCGTAAGAATAATTTGCGGTAAATTTCCGCTTCTTAAGACGGTTTCTGCCTGCGATTTTCCTTCTAAAATCGAATCAAGAAAGTTAAAGATCTCTTTACTCGATCTATAGCTTTTTGTCAGTTTGACCGTGCTGAAGTTTAGTTCACGAAAAAGCTGTTCAAGACTATCTTTACCACTTTGCCACACATAAGGATTTAGTGATTGAAAAATATCCCCCACAAAGGTAAAGTTGGCCCTCGGGAAAATATTCGTTAAGATCTTGATTTGTAAAGGCGAGTAGTCTTGCACCTCGTCAACTACAACGTGTCTGATTTTTCTTCTTGAGGGGTAGCCCTCCAACTCTCCAATAAGGTATAGTAAGGGAATTGTATCTTCAAAAGCAATCAAGCCTCTATCTAAATTCGCTAGACTTTGGTCTGCATTTTCAGGTAAAGATATTCCTTCGCTTACTTGGCTCCACTCCCCGTTATCAGTTAGAAGCTTTTTATATAGCTCAAAACTATTAATTCTAAGGTGTTTGCGAAGCCTTATTAAAATAGGGTTCAGCTCTTCTCTCATCTGTCCCACTGCCAAACGGGCCAACGTCCACCATGAATTATTTTCATCTCCGAA
>JGI24707J26582_10003318_pt1 | contig 11644 bp, 9 predicted proteins | sample BioPla1DNA1_FD_26582 | JGI IMG/M metagenome (IMG submission 26582) | reverse complement strand
CTTTCGATATTCGGGCTCAGTCACATACTTCAGTATGCTCCTTCGCCCTCAATCTCAGCGCCTTGCATTTGAACACTTCTAAGACACCTCGCGGGTTTTTGGTTAAATATTTACTTCTAAGACACCGTCTATTGCTCTGCCGTGTTTAATATTTACTTCAAAAAAGCTTTGAAACTTTTATTATTTATGCGCACAATCACCAAATTATCTGAAAGATGATCCAGGGAAATTTCCTGATTGTTGCCTACCAAAGATTGATGCAGCAGATTACCCGTTAATCCGTACACGGCTACCGGACTTACCCCCGACAAACCGGTAAAAGAAATCACTTTATCTTTTGTTATCATCTTTAGTTCAGTATTAACTGCATCGTCGGAAACACCTACCCAAACATAATATTCTACTGCCCCGATCGAAGGCGTTGCAGGGCGAGCACCCCCTGTCTGATCCTTTGTTGGAATGTCAAATCCTGCCAAAGTAGCAATACCGGCACCCCTGGCAATACTGGTTTCAGAGATGGCTGCAATTTTTTGCCCTGAAGCACTTGTAAGTACGGGACGCTTTTTATCAGTAGCAAAAGTTTCTAAACTTTTAAAGAAAATATTAGCCACTGCCGGATCAGCAATCTCTATACAGTTACGTCCGGCATCGGGTGTAACAGAACTGACACCATAAATTGTATTGTATAACTCAGTTGTAAGAGTTGCAGTGGCTCCTGATTCTTTGTTTTCCAATACATCCGAATAGCCTGAACTGTTGACATTATGGGTTACAATGGTGTTTACTAAATTTAAATTCAGTGTTCCTAGAGAATCAGCATGTGTTTCTACAGCGCCACTTGCTGTCACAGTGGCATTGCCGGTAATTGTACAGTTGATAATATCTACATTTACTATATAATTAGCAGTTTTACTCTGTACAGAGCATAAAATGGCACTTCCGAAATTACTGGAATTATTGTTGGCAAAAGTAGAATTGCTAACTGTTAATTTTGTTGGAATACCAGCCGCATCCCTACCTCTGACTACTACAGCACCCCCGCCGCTTTTGGCTGTGCTCAACGATGAATTATTGACAAAAGTACATTTATCAATCATTACGTCGGTATCACCATAGATACATATGGATCCGCCACCATATCCACCTGAAGTTTGATTACCATCAAATACAGAATTTACAATATTGGCTGTACCCTGAATTCTCATTGCTCCTCCATTGTTTTTTTGTGCATTGATATTTGTGAATTCACAATTTTCAACCGTGAGGGTAGAGCCTTTGGCTGCTTTGATTGCGGTATTCCCTGCAATACCGGTTCCGTCAAAAATTAAGTTTTTAAAAGTTCCGGTAATTCCGGAAGCTAATGAAAAAAAGCTTGTTGATGCGGTTTGTTTAAAAATTACTTTTTGGTCGTTATAAGCATTTAAGCCATCGATGGTAATGCTTTTCATAGGAACTTCATTTGGAAAAGTAAATTCAGTGCCATCGAAGTTGAAATTGATAATATCACCGGTCACGGCATCGGCGAATGCCTGGGCAAACGAGCCTTCACCTGAAGCATTGGCATTAGTTACAGTGTGAGTAACCCCAAAAGACAAAGTGCTTATTAAAAGCAGATTCAGCAATAGTAAAATTTTTGTTTTCATAATGAATAAATTTAAAAATGAATAATAATTCTGTTAATAAAAATAAATAAATTAATAAATAAGTGTCACCATCAGATCCATCACATTGGTTTGTGTCGAACCTGTGGCAATATGCCCTTCAACCTGATTGAAAAATGCATAAGAATCTGCATTTTCGAGATACAAATCCGGATCAATACCTGAACTTAAGGCTTTGGACATGGTATGATTATCAACTACAGCACCGGCTACGTCAGTAGGACCGTCCGTTCCGTCTGTTCCTGCACACAGGATGGTTACATCTCGTTTGCCATGGATTTTTGTAGCTAAGTGCAATGCCAAATGTTGATTGCGACCGCCCAATCCGTTGCCACGGACCTGAACGGTTGGTTCCCCGCCAAATAACAGACAAACCGGTCGTTTGCCTTTCTTATGGCCATGTTGATCGATGGTTTGCAGTATAAAATCGGCAACTCTTGTGTAATTTCCCTGCAACTTGTTGGTAATGATGTGTGTGTCGAATCCTTTTTCAACAGCTTTTTTACTTGCCGCTTCCAAAGCCGTCTGATTGCATCCTATAATGTTATTTTTCGTGTTTTTAAAACAGGGATCATATACTTCGGGATTTTCAGCCACAATGCCGGCTGCTCCGCGTACGATGTACTTGATGGTGGACTGGGGCAATTGTCTGTACAACTCATACTTTTTAATGATGTTCGCTGCATCCATAAAACTTGAAGTATCCGGCACGGTCGGACCCGAAGCAATAACATCCATCGGATTACCTACTACATCTGAAAGAATAAGGCATGCGATTTTTGCCGGATAAATTGCCTTCGCCAACTGTCCGCCTTTAACCTTTGAAAAATGCTTTCTGATGGCGTTGACTTCACGGATATCAGCACCGGATTTTAACAATACTTCGTTGACCTTGATGATGTCTTCCAAAGAAATACCCGGTGGAGTGTCAACCAGCAAGGCGGAAGCTCCACCCGAGATCAGGCATATAACCAAATCATCCTCTTCAGCCCGACGGGCAATTTCCAGGATTGCATGTGTTGCACGCAAACCGTTTTGATCCGGAACGGGATGTCCGGCTTCCGACAATTTGATGTATTTCAATTCGCACCCGTGATTGTATTTGGTGACGACATGTCCGGCAGTAATTCTGTTGCCGAGTATATTTTCTATTTCAGATGCCATCAATGCAGAAGCTTTTCCTGCCCCTATCACGAAAATATTTTCAATCGTGCTGAGGTCGTACGTGCAATCCCGCACTTTCAATATATTGCCGGTCAATTGTACCTGAGAACGAATTAACTTATCGGGCAACACGCTTGCAACACCGGCCAGGAATATTTCTTTTGCAGTCTGTTTCATATCCATGACTTTACATTATTAAAAGAGAAGCAATCCACACACACATAAAAACTACAACACCCATGACGGCGGTAGCTGTTGAAAACACTTTCAGGGTTGTAGTCATATTGATACCTGAAAATCTGCTTACCACCCAAAAGTAAGAATCGTTGGCATGCGAAAACACCATCGAACCTGCACCCATAGCCAACATGGCCAACAGTTTACCTGTTTCCGATTCCAGTCCAAGGGCAGGTAACATTGGAGCCACAAAGGAAGCAGCGGTGATGATAGCCACTGTTGACGACCCCTGGGCTGTTTTAAGTAAAAATGCAATGAGAAAAGGAACAGTCAATCCCATGCCTGTCTCAAGCAACAATTCACCCAAATAAGTACCAACACCGGTTTCTTTGATCACAAGTCCGAACATCCCTCCGGCTGCCGTCACAATCAAAATAGGTCCTGCTTTTTGAATGGCACTTTCAAACAACTCGTTCAAGGTACTTATCGTACGTTTATCTATTAGTAACAGCGATGCCAACACACCTGTCAACAAGGCTATGACCGGCTGACCCAGAAACATGAGTACATCAACCAACAGATTTGTTTCGGTCAGATTAATTACAGAGAGCAATGACCCGATTGCAATCAGCAATATAGGCAGTATGATGGGTAAAAAAGACAAAAATACGGGTGGGAGAGCAGCATCGTCAGGTTGAACAGGACTTGTCGTGTTCTCTTCCTCAACAACCTCAACCGTCTGTTCTTTGCCCGTTCTCCATCTGATCCACCAGAATGCTGCCAAAGCACCGGGNATTGCAGCCAATGTACCCAGGAGTACCAAATACCCTATGTTTGCACCTATGATCCCGGAGGCGGCCAATGNACCGGGATGNGTAGGTATTAAGCAATGTACCGAATAAAGAGAAGTNGCCAGCACGAAAGCTACCAGGGGCAATGCCACTTTGGCCTTCGTGCTGAAAGACTTCGCCAATCCGCTTAGAATGATAAAACCGGAATCACAGAATATGGGCATCCCTGCAATAAATCCGGTCAGTCCCATTGCTGAAGCAGCTTTTCGTGTTCCCGTCTTTGATAAGATATAATTCGCAATGCTTGCCGCACCTCCCGTCTTTTCCAATACAACTGCGATCATTGCCCCGAAGATGATCAAGAAGCCAATGGATGCCATTGTACTGCCAAAGCCTTGTTTTAGAATTTCCACAACATTCCTGTCTCGTAAAGTTATCACCGCCAACAACAGAGCCACGGTAAACAGCGAAACAAAGGCGTTTAACCTGACCACCGAAGTCAGCAGGATGATCAGCACAATGCTGAGCAATACGAGTATAGAAATGCTAAGAATATTCATAGAAATTATATCTAAATCAAGCAATTATGGCTTATTATTAATCTCATTTTTTATCCAACTGCGTCTGAACCTTAATATTCAGGATCAGCGGTTTAAGGAAAAGGTCGTGTGCTTCTTCCTTCCCGATTTTTTGCCCCACACCTTCCACCTCAACAAAAGCCTGAGTATCATCGTACATCTGGGCAATTTGCATGATGCCGTAGTAATATTTGCCCCCTTTTTGATTTCTCAGGATGATGTAATCTCCGACACGGTAGTTTTCACTCATAACGTTTGTACCTGTCGTACCTGCATCGGTCCTTCTGCGGGCATATCTTCTGGGGTCTAAATTAGTAGGTTCATTTTCTTCACCCAGGGTAGCATTGTCCAATACAGTTTGGATTTTACCAAGCAAATAATGAGCTTTCAACTTAGCTGCTTCAGTAGTAGCTTCATCACTGATCACCACAAAGAGGGAATCAACAAATTTGTATCTTTCTTCTTTCCAGCCTTCGCCCATCCATGAGCCTGCGATGATCTTAAATTCCGTAGTATCAATATTTTCCTGGCGAATGGCTTTCCCGTCAATTTCATACAAATCGCATTGACGACCGGTTGTTCCGCCGCCTAATTGCGAGGACCAAAGGTTGGAGAACATATAGCCGCGCTGACTGCCGATATAAGCTCTGTTGGCAGTATTCTGCAATACATTCAAAAAACAGAAACTACCGTTTAAGCCTTCTACCGAGCGCAATTCTTCAATGGATAATACGTGTTTCTTTTCGCCGTTGATGTCCACCCCGTGGATGGAAAAGAATGAAGGTGTATTACTGATAGCGCCTGTATTGGGAGTTGTGTAAACATCCGGTGTATTCTCTGCGTTCCAAACCAGGGTGTCTGCGCGTAAAATGACCTGACCGACAAATGCAGAACCTTTGGCTTCACCGGTCACGGTCCCAACAGGGATATAATGACTTTTAGAAGCCTTATCCACCATCACTTTTACTTCAATATGCGTCATTTCTCTGGAGTCAACAAAATACTCCATATTGACACTGATATTCTTCGGATCTTTGGAATTTATTATCAGGAATTCCTGGGCATCGCCTTTGGCTGCGTAAGCACCACCTTCCGATTTGACACCCGTAAAATAAATACCGGTAATGGCATTATCTGCCGTAACGGTGCCGGTGATCTGTATGGGTTCAGCCAATGGTAAAGATTCAAAACTCGTTTACTCCAAAGCAAACTGAACATTGGCTTGCTTCACCTTTTCATCATCACAGGCAACAAAAACTGTGACTGTGATAAGCATCATGCATAATGGAAAAATAATACGTTTCATAATTGAAAATTTATAAATGATCGGTTTGTTATATAATGAATTAAAAGTTTATTGTTTTATCTGTATGGTGGAAGATACCGGGAAATGATCGGATAATTTGCAATCAGTGTCAACTCCCGTTTGAATTAAACTGAATATTTCCTGCGGATATCCGAAGATATAATCGATTTTGATTTTCGGTTCATAAGATGCAAAGGTGTGTACCGTATCAGTAGCATTAAACCAGGTATGAAAGCCCTTTTTGATCTCTTCGGAATCCGGTATTGCATTTAAATCACCCGCTAAAATAACAGGTGTACTAATTTCTTTTATTTTAGAATTAATAAAGCTTATCTGCTCCTTCCTTGCTTCCGCAGAAGATACTTCAAGATGCGTTGAGATGAACGTTACATTTGATCCATCCGGCAATTCAATTTCTGCTATCAAAAGGATGCGTTGTTCTTTCTTTGGTTCCGGATTGGGCAAAAATACCCGCTCACTTTTCACTATCGGATACCTGGACAAGATGCCAAGACCGTAATAGCCATCTTTGTAATCAACAGCTTTTCCATATAGTCCGAACATACCTGTGTGATAAGCCAACTCATTTACAAAAGCTTTTCCGTTTTGATGTAATGCGCGTTCTCTGTTCGTCTTCCAGTCACATTCTTGCAGGGCTACTATATCAGGTTGCCAGTCTTTAATGTAATCTGCCATTTCTTCCAGGGATGCCATTTCACCAAAACGAAGGTTATAAGTCATAATTTTCAGCTCTGCATCTTGAGCCGGCAAAACTGTTCCTAAAGAGAGAGCCAACCATAAGAGTATGTTTTTAAAGTATTGTGTCATCATCATTTAGTTTTAATAAAGTCTTCATTCTATCCCCTCAATTCAAATGTTCAATTTGAATTTTGTAAGCCGGGATATTCGTTTTGTTTTCAAACACTGCCTCTCTTACAACAAAATGGAGAGGACTTAACACAAAAAACTGATACGATTTTTCCTGTTCATCTGATTGATGCAGTCTGAAATCTTTCATATTGAATTTTAAATATGACGCCCAATCATCCGCAAATTCACTTTTGACGGTTCCAATTATCAATTTGTTATTGCTTGATAAATCTTGAAGAGTCTTGACCAGGGGTGCAAATTGATACTCATGATTTAATTGACATGTACTTAAAGTAAGTGCAACAGCCGCTCCCAACGGAGCCATTAAAGTGCATCCGCCAACAAACAAAGTATCGGGTATTCCCGTTCCTTCAAAATTGTTGATGATGGGTCTGACTAAGATCCCTGTTCCCCGGACAGGTGTTCCGGTATAATTATTTTGGACAAAGAACGATTTGGTTTTTGTTTTCCATCCGATTTCGACTGCAGGTGAAGTTTCCCCTATAACTGCATCGGAACGGTCGAAAAAATAAGCCAGAGTTTTGGTATTATTAAGAATGTGATCTATGATCGCCTCATACTCCTTGCTATCGAATAATGTTTCTCCATTCAGCCTGGAGTAGAACTCGACCGTTAATACATTCCTTGTGTTGATCTCAGCAGGTGGAGCAGGAGCCTCATATCCCTTATCTTCGATGGGATCGCAACAAGAGAAGAAGCCCGTCGTAACGACGGTTACTGTTGTTATTATATATGTCAACAATGACGGTAATTTCATCTTTCTTACTTTATGGATATTCTACATCAGCTACTATAAAACAGTGGTCTGACAATTCAGGATAACATACGACATCATACTTTTTTTTAATCCAATTTGACGGATTTCCCATCACATAGTCAATACGACTTTCCGGGTTATTACTCGGAATTGTATTTCCGGTACCTGCACCTATGTCCTGCCATTTAAACTTAGCATAATTCATGGTGTCGGAATCGGGCGTAGCATTAAAATCTCCTATCAGCAGGGTTGGCAATTCATGCTCATCCAGAATATTTTTATTGATGGCAGCCAACATGCTGATGCGCCCCTGACTGTCACCTGACACATCCAAATGTGTTACTGCCACCCGCACCTTACGTTTGTTTGGCAGAACCATATCAATCCATGCACAAGACCTCACTTCAGCCGCCGCAGACTTGGAAGTAATTGTTTTGGCATTGTAAAAGGGATATTTTGAAAGGATCGCATTCCCGAAATCTCCCCCGCCATAACTAAAAGCCTTACCGAAATAAGCAAACATGCCGAGCTGGACAGCCATTTCCGAAAGTAAATCTTTTTTACCGTTGCGGTTGGTGAAATTGTCCATTTCCTGAAAAACAACTACATCCGGGCCATATTCCCGGATACAGGTACTATAAGCTTCAGCATCATAATTTGCCAACTCACCGCCCTCTTTTATGTTCATCGACATCACACGCAGTGATACAGGCTGTGCCATCAAAGCAGGAGTTGCCACGATCCAGCAAATCAGCCACAGGCTTTTGTTCAATCTCTTTATATATCTGTTATCTATTCTCATTCATTCGGTTATCTTTAAAGCTTTAATCCCATCCCGGATTATTCGGACGCAGGTTGGGATTGCGTTGCATTTGAGTAAACGGCAGAGACAAAAGATAATGCTTGGCAGGATTGAAATTCCGACCTTCCTCTATGACTAAATATCTTTCACCATTTACATTCTTCCATTTCAAAGTTTCCAAAATATTGGGAGGAAGCTTATTTGGATCCAGCCATCTGCGGTTTACACCCAACAAATCTTCTCCCAGCACCTCCGCTTCCCTCCAGCGAATTAAGTCCAGGTAGCGGTGTCCTTCAAAAAACAATTCCACCGTTCTTTCTCTTCTTATTTCTGCCCTCAGATTCGATCCGGAAGGGATATTGGATAATGTCAGCGGCGTCATGCCCACACGGTTTCTCAACTGGTTGATGGTGCTGTCCAAAGTAGCTTGTGTAATGCTGCCCATTTGCTCCCGTGCTTCCACGTAATTCAACAATACTTCGGCATAGCGAAAGAAAATAATATCGTTGTCATCCTGGCCTACTCGCCCAACTTTGGTGGGTTCTACATACTTATAGATATAATATCCCGAATAGGTCATGCATCCGTCTTTATCGTTGGAAAGTTTCGGATACGTAAACAAGGTATTGTCAGTATTATTGGGATTGCCGTCCTTTCTTCCTTCCCACGGAGTATTAGGAGGCAACAAAGATTGTTTCATCCTTGGGTCGCGATTTTCGAAGACTTCCTCATATTTGTTTACTGAAGTCGGATCCCATATTTTACCGTCAGCGGTCAGCCAGGTTTCAATCATTCTTTTGGTGGGAGTGAACCGCGAGTAATCGTTTGGAACCCAGAGCTCACGCGACAAATTATGCGAAGTCCGGGCATCGGTGCCGAGATCAAAATTATAAACATAAGCTAGAATAGTTTCTTTATTTGCACTTACGCGGGAAGCCCTGCCTGTAAAATTAAAGAGATTGCGGTAATCATTTTGTGTGTCACCCGTGGTATAAAGTGAATAACCCAAATTCATGGCACGTCTTGCCGCATCGGCAGCCTGACTCCATTTTTCGTTATACAGATAAATCCGGGACAGCAATGTAAGAGCCGCTCCCTGAGAGATACGTCCGAACTCGGCAGAAGCAGGAGCAATGAACTCAGGAAGATTCTGATAGGTTCTTTCCAAATCGGAAGTAATACTGTCTATTACTGCCTGTCGCGGGTCACGACTTCTATATACATCCGGGGAATGCACATTCAGCTCTTTGGTGATATAAGGCACATCCCCAAAGAGGGACGTCAACATCCAATAATCAAAGGCACGGAAAAAATAAGCTTCGGCTGCATACCGCTCCCTGATCTTGTCGGAAACCTTAACAGCACGTTGGTAGTTGTTCAGAAAATAATTGCATCTACCTATGTTGTAATAAGCCCTTACCCAAATATTATTGACTTGTGTGATATCGGTTGCATAGTTTCCTCCTCCTATGGTGCGGTAAGCTGTAGTAATTGCCCAGGGAGCCATTTCACCCATAGATTCGAATACGTTCAGCACATCTTTACCATTCATGGCAGAATAAAGTGCATTGGCAGCACTGACCAGGTGCGTTTCGCTTTGCCAAAAATTCTCATTGGTCAGCGTATCTAATGGAGGTCTCTCCAAAAAATCATCATTACATGCCGGCAATAATGCCATGATTGTTATGAGAATGTAGATATAATAGTTTTTCATCTTCATTTGATTATGGCTTAATTTCACTTTAAATTATTTAAATATCAGATTGACACCCGCCACGAATGTTTTTACCTGAGGATAATATCCTCCTCTTGAGATGGGGGTTTCCGGATCATATGCATAAAAGAAATTGCTGAATGTAAACAAGTTATCTCCGGACACATAAAATCTGCATTTGTCAATTTTTATCTTTTTGGTTGTTTCTGCGGGCAGGGTGTATCCCAACTGCGCGTTCTTCAAGCGTAAATACGAAGCATCTTCAAGCCAGAAAGTTGAAAAAGTAGATTGATTAAAATCGGTATTGTATGTCAACCTCGGATAACTTGCATCAGGGTTGGGATTGGTTTCAACATGATATCTTTCCAAATGATATTTTTGCGGATAAGCTGCCATATCCTGGAAAGCATGTCGGGCTGTACCTGTCAGATAACCATCTGCTTTTCCGACACCCTGAATTGAAAATGAAAAATCAAAATTCCGGTAACCGAGATCAGCTTTAAAATGATAGGTATATCTCGGAATAGCACTGCCCAATACGACCCTATCGTATTCAGGGGATATTCTTCCATCCGGAATACCTTGGGGACCACTGATATCTTTATATTTGATGTCTCCCGGTTGATAATCAGGACCCATCACAGTAGGAATTTTCGGATTGTAGTATTTTTGTTCAAAATCATCGAAAACCTTAAAATCGTCCGGAGTCATCAAGCCTTTAGCAATATAGCCATAGAACGCATCAATCGGATAGCCTACCTGACGGATCAGGTAAGAACTCAAGTCGGGTGATGATTCACCCAAATCGGTAATTTTATTTTTAACATCCGACAAATTAAAGGAAAGACCGTACGAGAGCTTCCCAATTTGATCGCGCCAGGCTATGTCCGTTTCCCAGCCTCTGTTATTGACTGCTCCGACATTTTGTTCGGAAGGCCTGGCTCCGATTTGATTGGGATAATTGAGTTGAAGTAATATTCCCTTGGTATTTTTATCATACCAATCAAATGTGATATTCAAGCGGCTATTGAACAAGGCAATATCCAATCCGAGGTCGAACATGTCAATCTTTTCCCAGGTAAGCAACGGATTGGCTAATGTGGTCTGTGTGTAACCCACGGTGCCATGCGTTCCGATCGCAGACAATCCGGTCACTTCGTTCANTACCGATAAATAAGGATAATCGGTAGAACCCACATATTGATTTCCCAACATTCCCCATGAAGCGCGCAATTTTAAATTATCAAAAATAGCCCGGGAAAACTGCATAAACGGTTCCTCGGTAAGTCTCCATGCCCCTGAAAACGATGGAAAGAGTCCGCCTCTGTTTGACTTATGAAAACGTGATGACAGGTCGTATCGCAGGTTAAATTCAANCANATACCTGTCGTTATAATTATAATTCAANCGNCCGAATCCTGAACGGATAGCCCATTGTGCCGCATCACCGGTATTACTCATGCCTTCTTTGGANCCCAAATTAAGCGTAGGATGTTTNTCNGTGGACAAGTTAATNCGGGACGCTTCAAAACGACGGAATACTGACCATTCCTGCGAGAATCCTCCTACACCGGAAATCGTNTGTTCCCCGATTTGAAAATCAAAGTTGGATTGAACGATCAGGGTTTGTTGCCTTTTTCGCGTACTGATATTTTCTAAACTGTTCGGATTGTTATAAATATATTGAGGTATTTCCGGTGTTTCCGGGTTGGTAAAAGTGATTGTTTTTTTGAGGATATCTGTCCACGTGTTGCGGTTAACGATGCTGTAAGTAGCGGTGACATCCCAGCCTTCCAGCAGTTC
>JGI24707J26582_10003311_pt1 | contig 11663 bp, 12 predicted proteins | sample BioPla1DNA1_FD_26582 | JGI IMG/M metagenome (IMG submission 26582) | reverse complement strand
CTTGCGCTGCCGGCAAGAAGAATATATTCATCAACAACGTTTGACGGGACGGCAAAGACACTTTTCCAAGCGCCTAAATTAATATTATAATTCATCAATGAACCCTCACTTAATCTAATTATAGATATTATAGCATAAAATTATAAAGTATGCATACCAGAATTGGAATGTGCACTTATTTATAGTTGCAATTTTTCATAGAAACTGGTACAATTAAACTAAGTAGCGTATAAATAATAGTGCCGAGTTATCTAACATTATAACGGTTAGATTTCTTTCGAGCATATACGTGCATTTTAGCGTATTTATTAGGAGTATTTATGATTAGAAGCATGACAGGATACGGCAGGTATCAAGAAGTAATTGACGGTAGGGATATTTTAGTTGAAATTCGCTCCGTCAACCATAGATTTTATGAATTTTCGGCACGAGTACCAAGGGCATATGGATACCTAGAGGGGAAGCTAAAGTCAATGCTAGGTGGGGAAATTACTAGAGGAAAGGTAGAAGTTAATGTTTCTATCTTCAATGCCGACGGGAAAGAAGCATTAATCGAGGCAAATCGCTCCATAGCCGAGGGGTATGTTAATGCCTTGCGTAATGTGAACAAGGAATTAGGACTGGAAGATGATATAGCTCTATCCCATATTATGCGACTTCAAGATGTTTTTATAATACAGAATGTAGTCGATGACGAGGAAGAAATTTGGGATTGTGTGCGTGTCGTCGCAGAAAATTCCCTTCAGAAATTCCTTTCAATGCGTGAAATCGAGGGTGAAAGCCTAAAGGAAGATATATTATCACGGATTGACACAGTAAGTGGCATCGTTGCGGCTATTAATGAACGCACTCCGGATCTATGTAAAGAATATAAGGAGAAGCTATATTCTAAAATAACGGAACTTCTCCAGACGACGAATATCGATGAGCAAAGAGTTTTAACTGAGGTGGCAATTTTCGCTGAAAAGACTGCAATTGATGAGGAAATCGTTAGACTTGAAAGCCATGTTAAGCAATTCATTACAATTCTAGAATCGGGCGGCGCCGTCGGGAGGAAGCTTGATTTCCTAGTGCAGGAATTAAATCGGGAGATAAATACCATCGGTTCAAAAGCGCATGACATTGATATTACCCGTATGGTCGTCGAGATAAAAAGTGAGATAGAGAAGATACGAGAACAGATTCAGAATATTGAATAGTGGGCGGTTAATTCCGCAAATGGAGGAATACGATGAAGCTAATTAACATTGGTTTTGGTAATATGGTTTCGGCGAATCGGCTAATAGCGATTGTCAGTCCAGAATCCGCTCCAATTAAAAGAATAATTCAAGAAGTCAAGGAAAAAGGTATGCTCATTGACGCAACATACGGCAGGAGGACTAGAGCAGTTATTATAATGGATTCCGATCACGTTATTCTATGCGCAGTTCAGCCAGAAACAATAGCAAGCAGGGTATATGGGGAGGATGAAGAACATGAAAAATAATGGCGTTTTAATTGTACTGTCGGCACCGTCGGGATGCGGAAAAGGAACAATACTTAATAGTGTCCTAGAGAAAAATGAAAACTTATTCTATTCTATTTCGGCTACTACTCGTGAACCACGGGAGGGNGAAGAAGATGGCAAGCACTATTATTTTGTATCGAAGGATGAGTTTAGGCAACTTATCGATCGTGATGATGTGCTAGAATACACCACATACTGCGATAATTACTATGGTACTCCTAGGAAAGCCGTAGAGGAGCAACTTGAAAAAGGGCGTGACGTCATACTTGAAATTGAAGTTGACGGAGCAATGCAAATCAAAAACAGCTATCCTAATGCAATGTTTGTATTTATTTTGCCACCATCGGTAGCGGAATTGAAGCGTCGCCTTGGCAAAAGGGGTACGGAAAGCGATGAAATTATCGAAGGGCGATTAAAAGAGGCAGTAAATGAGATTGCAATGGCATATAAATACGATTATATTATAGTGAATGACGAATTGGAAACAGCAATTAATGCATTGAATAGTGTCATTAAGGGCGAAAAGCAAACGGTAAGTAGAATGATTAATAAGATAGATGAGGTGTTAGATAATGCTTAGACCAGCAATATCACAAATATTAACAAAAAATGAGAGTAGCTATTCATTCGTGGTAGCCGTCGCTAAAAGGGCGAGAGATCTATCCGAGATTGCAACTGCGGATAGAGTATTACTTGAGCAAAAGCCTGTTAAAACCGCATTAGAAGAATTTGCAGCGGGCAAATTTAAAATCCGTGAAGATGTGTCACTGAGGGAAAGTACTCTTAATGACTGCTAATTAGCTGTATTTACAATGTAAATTGATATAGTGTTAAATTGATTAAAATCTGCCTTGCGATGCATGGCGGATTTAAATGCTAATATGAATGGAAGTGGTGTCGTGAAGATAGCGAAAATTGCAATAGATAAAGCATCATATGGATATGATATGCTTTATAGCTATACGATACCCGAAGATATAAAATCATATATAATTTGCGGTAGTAGAGTGCTTGTCCCATTCGGAAAAGGGAATCGCAAAAGAATAGGAATCGTCCTTGCGATTGAAGAAAATTCCGGTGAGGTAAGTAGGATAAAGCCAATTGCATCTATAATGCCGAACGATGTCCCACTAAATGAGGAAATGTTAGAGATAGTGCATTGGCTAAAAGATAACACGCTATGCACATATTTCGAGGCAGTAAAGACGATAATGCCGTCGGGATTCGGCGTTAATATATCACAGAAATATCGAATCAAGCAGGATATATCTAAAATAGAGCTTGATGATGAAGAACGTGCTCTAACAGCATTTTTAACAAATGCAAATAGCCAGAAGGAAGTAGATTCGCTACTTGATTATGACGGTAATGTAGAAAAAGAGCGAGTAGTTAAATCTCTCATTGAAAAAGGCGTTATTGAAGTTGTACAAACACTTAAAAGGAAAGTTGGCGATGAGGCAATACAGATGGCACGCCTAAGTGAGAAGTATTTATCGGGTGAAAGTTCTTTTAAGCTAACTACTAAGCAAAAGCAAGTTGTAAATTGTCTAATGGGTGAGGAATCCGCATCTATTAAAGAGATATGCTATATTTGCTCCGTTACGCCCGTCGTTGTTAGGAATCTTGAGAAGTCCGGTGCTGTCGAGATATTCGAGCAGGAAGTGCTCCGTACTCCCGAGGCAATGGCGGAAAAAAGCAAAAGCATCGATGATATACAGTTGTCCGATGCTCAGAACGAAGTTTATGAAGGAATAGGCGAATTAATAGATGGGTGCGAGCCCCAAGTTGCCTTATTAAGAGGAGTAACGGGGAGTGGAAAAACTCAAGTTTATTTGAAGCTTATTGATAAGTGCTTAAAGGCAGGCAAGCAAGCCATAATGCTAATTCCCGAGATTTCTCTAACGCCGCAGATGTTACATATATTTCAGAATTTATTCGGTGATTTAGTCGCTATTATGCATTCAGGGTTATCACTAGGACAAAGAGTTGATGAATATAAACGCATTAAAAGTGGAGAAGCTAGAATTGTTGTTGGCACAAGGAGTGCAGTATTCGCTCCACTAGATAATATAGGAATAATCATCATGGACGAGGAGGGCGAACATACCTATAAATCGGAGAGTTCGCCAAGGTATCATGCTAGAGAGGTAGCAAAATTACGTTGCGTTAAGCATAATGCTTTGCTGCTATTAGGATCGGCGACACCGTCAATTGATAGCTATTATTTTGCTAAGTCGGGGAGATATAAATTATTTGAGCTAACTGAAAGGTATGCTGATGCAGTTCTGCCACGGGTTTTCATGGTAGATATGCAGCAGGAATTAGCAAATGGGAACACAACGCAGATCAGCTATCCATTAGTGCAGGAGATTGAAAAAAATCTTGAAAATGGCGAGCAAAGTATACTTCTGCTCAATCGCAGAGGATATCATACTTATGTTGCTTGCATGACTTGTAAAGAACCGCTCATATGCCCAAATTGCAATGTTGCGCTAACATTCCATAAAACGAATGGCCGTGTGATTTGCCATTATTGCGGATATTCGCAGCAGCTTCAGCATAAATGCAAGGAATGCGGCAGCGAATATATGAAATTAACGGGAGCAGGCACGCAACGAGTTGTCGATGAATTGCGTGACATTTTTCCATCTATTCGCATTTTACGCATGGATGCCGATACAACTTATTCGAGATTCGCATATGAAAAGGGTTTTTCAGCCTTTGGCAGGGGAGAATATGATATAATGGTCGGCACGCAGATGATTGCAAAAGGGCTTGACTTCCCCAACGTTACTTTAGTCGGTGTTCTCAGCGTTGATAAAGCACTCTATGCGGGGGATTTTCGCAGTTATGAGNGAACATTCTCACTTGTAACGCAAGTGGTCGGACGGGGCGGCAGGGGGGATATACCGGCTAGGGCATATATTCAGACATTTTCCCCCGAGCATTATGTGCTTACTTTAGCGGCGATGCAAGATTTTGAGTCTTTCTATGAGGACGAGGCAGCAATTAGGAAGGCGCTCTTATACCCGCCATTTTGTGATTTGTGCGTGGTTGGATTCAGNTCTCTTGTAGAAATACGGGCGGAGAATGCTGCGACAGTTTTCACCCAAATGCTTGCAAAACGATTGCAACAGGAAGAGGGNCAGATGCCGATCAGGGCGCTTGGTCCTGCTAAAGCGATTTTGGGTAAGCTTAATGGTAGATTCCGATATAGAATTATCATAAAATGCAAGAACACATCCGCATTTAGGAAGGTAATATCCGATGTAATGGTAAAGGCAGGACGGAAAAAAGAATTCGCAAATGTGCATATTAATGTGGACCTAAACGGAGACATTGGACTGTAAATGAAAAAATTTATTAATGATAATTTTATCAGTAGATATAAAAAGCAATATGGAATATGATAAATTAAAGGAGGTAATATTCATGGCATTGAGGGAAATAATAAGTGATGGCGATGAATTACTAAGAAAGAAATGTAAGCCTGTCACTTCTTTTGATAAAAAGTTGTGGCAATTACTTGACGATATGAAAGAAACAATGGTAAATGCAGATGGTCTAGGATTGGCGGCACCACAAGTTGGCATACTTCGCCGCATTGCCGTCGTCGATATGGAAGATGGCATACTAGAGCTAATCAACCCTGAAATTATATCGCAAAAGGGCAAACAATGTGAAACTGAGGGATGTTTATCTTTCCCCGGACAATACGGGTATGTTAATCGTCCAATGTTCGTGAAAGTACGTGCCCAAGATAGACACGGCAATTTTTTTGAAGTTGAGGGTAAGGAATTATATGCACGGGCATTTTCACATGAAATCGATCATCTTGATGGGATAGTATTCATTGATAAGGTAATTGAAATGGTAGACGTAGAGGGAAGGTAGTGATACCAATGAAAATTGTATATATGGGCACGCCGGAATTCGCATTACCTTGCCTTTCATCATTAATAGAAAATCACGATGTTGCGGCAGTATTTTCTCAGCCGGATCGACCACGGGGCAGGGGATATAAATTAATGCCAACACCGGTGAAAAAGCTTGCTTTAGAACATGGTATTGATGTGTTTCAACCTACAAGCTTTAAATCGGGGGAAGATGCGGATAAAGCATATGAGATCCTGCGTCAAATTGCCCCAGATGTTATTGTAGTCGTTGCATATGGTGCAATCCTACCGGAAAGGGTACTTGAATTACCGAAATACGGTTGCATTAATGTTCATGCGTCACTCTTGCCAAAATATCGTGGTGCGGCGCCGATACAGTGGAGTGTAATCAATGGCGAGAAAGAAACGGGCATAACAACAATGCACATGGCACGTGGGCTTGATACGGGGGATATGATACTCAAAAAAAGCACACAAATTGGAGATAATGAAACGGCGACAGAATTGCACGATAGATTATCACGGATGAGTGCGCCGCTATTGCTTGAAACATTGGATTTAATTGAGCAGGGTACGGCGCCAAGAGAGCCGCAGAATCATGATGAACACACATATGCACCGCAACTATCGAGGGAAATGTCGGTTATCGACTTCACAAAACCAGCGCAGGAGGTGCATAATCTTATTCGTGGGCTATCCGAATGGCCATGTGCGCAAATTACCCTTTGCGGTAAGGTGATGAAAATATATAAATCAGAATTAGTAAACGAGGAATTCCCCGATAGCCAGCCGGGCGAAATCGTAAATTGCAAGAACTTTACAGTTGCGTGCGGGGATAAAAGGGCAATCCGTGTAATCGAATTGCAAATTCGTGGTTCAAGACGAATGTGCACACAGGCATGCCTTTGCGGAAATAAGATTAATCAGGGAGATATAATTCCTAGCAAATAGACCGCTCAACCGAGCAAGGAGGATATATTGTTATTCGATAATACCTATTTTATTTATATAATACCAGCACTTATAATAACGATTCTAGCACAAATCAATGTGAAATCTACATTTGCAAAGTATAGCAAAGTTAGGAATAGTCGTGGTGTAACTGGTCAAAATGCTGCACGGCAAATCCTAGATGAGAATGGACTGTACAATGTGCGAATAGAGCGGATTTCCGGATCATTAACCGACCATTTTGACCCAAGTGCAAATGTTGTAAGATTATCGGAATCCGTCCATGATAGCACATCTGTTGCGGCAATTGGTGTTGCAGCGCATGAAGTTGGGCATGCAATTCAGCATAGCACCGGCTATGTACCGATTAAAATTCGTGCGGCGATAATACCGCTAACGCAAATTGGCTCAATGCTTGCGTTCCCATTAGTGTTGATAGGATTATCCATGGCGAGCACATTCTTTGTGGACTTTGGCATATTACTATTTGCGGCAGTGGTGCTTTTTCAATTGATAACACTACCCGTTGAATTTAATGCGAGCATTAGGGCAATGCGAGTTTTAGATGATAGGGAGATCCTGTATGGGGAAGAGCTCAAAGGATCGAGGAAAGTTCTAACTGCGGCAGCACTAACTTATGTAGGGGCGCTTGCGGTATCGTTATTGCAACTATTAAGGCTATTAAGTTTGAGGAATAATAGACGATAAGAGCCTAAACTAACGAATATAGAGGGACATATAATGACTAAGATTCTTCTTGCCCCAAATGGTATAATGACGATTATTATTCTAATAATTGCAATTATATCATCTTATATATTAAAAAGAGCATATAGGAAGTATAATTCCTTAAGAAATTTCATGCGCATTAAGACGCAGGACGTAGCTAGGAAAATCCTTGACGAAAATGGACTAAATTTCATCGTTGTCGAATGCTCACCAGCTAAAGGGAAAAAAGCAGTATTTAATCCCGATAAGCAGACATTGGAGCTAGGGTTGAATATATATTCATGCGATTCTATTGCCGCCATTGCAATAACTGCGCGTGAAGTTGGTAAGATAATTAAATATTATAACGATGGTCGATCTTTCCACTTTATCGAATTCTTTAGCGGGCTATCAACATCGTTATATAGTATTTGGCTGTTAACATTATATATTATTTTCAGGATGCGGATTCCGCCAAATTTAGTTATAATGATATATAAATATGGCTTTTTGCTGTTGCTATTTGCTTTTTTATTCAGGCTAATCACAATTCCATTTATTTTTGATGAGGCTAGTACGGCGAAAAAGGAAATTGAGGACAGAGGGATATTACTTGGTATAGAACTATTTCAAGTGGAAAGAATGCTTGTCAGAGAGGTGTTAAGAGGACTAACATTCTTTTAGATGGGAAGGCTATTAATGAAAAACGCAAGACAAATAGTACTGAATTTACTTGTGCAAATGAGCAAAACGGCAGGATATTCAAATATAATGCTAGATAAGAAACTTTCTGAAAGTAAATTATCGGGACAGGATAAATCGTTTGCGACGGCGCTATTCTATGGCGTTATCGAAAGACGAATAACACTTGATGCTATAATTTCAGCACATTCCAACATAAGCATGAAGAAAGTTTCACCCGATGTGCTTGAAATACTTCGCATGGGGATATATCAACTTATATATATGGATTCAGTCCCGGATAGTGCCGCAGTTAATGAAAGTGTGAAGCTTGCTGAATATATGAGGAAGCCCAAGGTCAAGGGTTATATCAATGCTGTTTTACGTGGATTTATCCGTAACGATAAAAAAATACCCCCTAGCGAAAATGCCATCACTTCTCTTTCGATAGAATATTCATGCCCAGAATGGCTAGTAGAAAAATGGCGCAGCGAATACGGGGAAGATAATTTGCATAAGATACTGGAATCCTCGATAGCAGTGCCACCGATAGCAATTCGCACGAACACAGTCAAGATTACCACACAGGAATTGCTTAGGAAGCTCAACGCTTCCGGCGTAAAGGCGGCAATATCACCGCTTGCCCCCGATAGCATTATCATTGAGGGAACGGGCAGCATACGGAATTCAGATTTATATAAAAATGGTTTCTTCCATGTTCAAGATATTTCAGCGCAATTATGTTGCCATGCCCTAGAGCCAAAATCGGGGGAAACAATACTAGATTTGTGCAGTGCCCCAGGCGGAAAGGCCTTTACAATGGCATTGCTCTTGAATAATGAAGGGAATATCCTAGCATTCGACTTGCATAGGAATAGGACAAGCCTAATTGAGCAGGGCGCGAAAAGGCTTGGCATTGATATAATAAAGGTTAGTCAAGGTGATGCCAAAGTCTTTGATGATGGGATTCCACTTGCCGATAAGGTAATATGCGATGTTCCGTGTTCGGGACTCGGCATTATTAGGAGAAAGCCTGAAATCAAGTATAAGAGCAACGATGATTTTGCAAAATTACCACAAATTCAATTAGAGATATTGTGTAATGCCGCAAAATATGTTAAGGTAGGTGGTGCACTGCTTTATACGACGTGCACACTCAGCAAGGCGGAAAACGATAATGTTGCCGATGCTTTCTATAATACACATAAAGAAAGTTTTAGTAGAATGAATTTGCCGGAATTACTGATAAATTCTTATGGAGAAACGTCAAACGATGGGAGTGTAAAGACACTTTTCCCTGATATAAATGGTGGTGATGGGTTCTTCATCGCCGCATTTAGGAGAGTAAAATAAAACAATGAAAAAAGATATTCTATCGATGAGTTATGATGAAATTGAAGATCATGTTCTAGCTTTAGGAGAGAAAAAATTTAGAGCTCAGCAAATTTTCGAGTGGTTGCATAAACATAAAGTGCATGATTTTAGTCAAATGACTAATCTTTCTGCACAGTTTCGCACAGCTTTAGGTGAGTATTTTTACATATATTCACTAAAGATTGCTAAAAAGCTTGTATCTGGACTGGATAATACGGTAAAATATCTTTATAAGTTAAATGATGGCGCAGTTGTTGAGGCAGTAGTGATGAATTATAAGCATGGGAATAGCCTATGTATTTCAACACAGGTCGGTTGTAAAATGGGATGTAGATTCTGTGCATCGACTATTGCAGGATTTGAGAGAAATTTATCCGCAAGTGAAATGTTGAGTCAACTCTATATGGCAGAGAGTGAGAGCGGGGAGAAAATTTCTAATATAGTGCTTATGGGAATTGGCGAACCGCTAGAAAATTATGATAATGTAATTCGCTTTTTAGAAATATTATCAAGCGAATATGGACATGATTTTAGTTTAAGGAATGTAGCATTGTCAACTTGCGGTAAGATAGATAAGATATATGAACTAGCAGAAAGGCGATACGGCCTATCCTTATCAATATCGCTCCATGCGCCGAATGACGAATTAAGACGTCAGTTAATGCCCATTGCGAACAAGTATAAAATTAGCGAGTTGATTGATGCTTGCAAGACATATTTTGAAATGACGGGCAGGAGAATCACCTTTGAATATGCTCTTATTGAGGGTATGAACGATAGCACTGAGTGCGCCGATGAATTAGCAGGGATACTTACTGGATTCCCGCTTCATATAAATTTGATACCAATTAACAAGATCGACGAAAGAGATTACATGCCAAGCAGCAAGGAAAGAGCGGCCGCATTCATGAATAGATTAGAACAAAGCGGCATGAGTGTAACTATTCGTAGAACCTTAGGGGCGGACATTGATGCCGCTTGTGGCCAGCTAAGGAAGGAATATCGGACTGAAGATATTAACTAAAGGTGGAAACAATAATATGAAGTTTGTTTCAAAAACGGATATCGGACGAGTTAGAACTGAAAATCAGGACAGAGTCTGGGTCGGATATATCAAAGANGATGTTATTATGGCGATAGTTTGCGATGGCATGGGCGGCGAGAAAGCTGGTGGCGTTGCAAGCGAAATGACTATGGATATTTTCAGCGACCGGATGAAAAACGGATTCCGTGATGATATTGATGGTAATTCGCTTAGGAATTTGATGATCACTTCAATTGAGGCCGCAAACACACTTGTTTATGAAAAAGCGGACAATCCTAATATGCAGGGGATGGGAACAACTTGCGTAGCGGTTGTAATTCAAGGGCAAAGAGCATATATTATTAATGTTGGTGATAGCAGAGCATATTGCATTAGTAGAGATGGCGGTATAAATCAAATCACCAAGGACCATACAATGGTGAGGATGCTTGTAGAACAGGGGAAAATTTCTGAAGATGAGGTTCAGGAACATCCACAAAGGAATTATATAACCCGTGCTGTCGGAGCGAGGGAAGATATTTCAGCAGATTATTTTGAGATTGATATATCCGGTAGTGACAAAATTCTGCTGTGTTCTGATGGATTATCGGGGTACTTAGACGAGGAGAAAATCCTTGAAATCGTTAGTCGGAACGATATTAATGCGGCTAGCGATGCGTTAGTTAATGAGGCTAATGAGCGTGGCGGCTATGATAATATTACTGTAGTTTTAATTTCAAATGAAAAAAACGGGAGTGACTTAAATGGATAAGAATATTGGGCGCAGGCTCGATGGACGCTATGAGATTCTTGAATTAATTGGCGTTGGCGGGATGGCGGATATATACAAGGCGAACGACATTATTGAAGATAAAATCGTCGCTGTTAAAATTCTAAGGAATGACCTTGCAGAAGATGATGATTTTCTTAGAAGATTCCGTAATGAATCTAAGGCGATAGCATTGCTTTCGCACCCAAATATCGTCAAAATTTTTGATGTTGGATTTACAGATAAGATTCAATTCCTAGTGATGGAATTCATCGATGGAATAACTCTCACAGAATTCATAGAACAACAAGGTGTCCTAAAATGGAAAGATGCAATCCACTTCACAGTTCAGATTTTGCGGGCATTGCAACATGCTCATGATAGGGGCATTGTTCACCGTGATATTAAACCGCAGAATATTATGTTGCTTCAAGATGGAACAATCAAGGTTATGGATTTTGGCATAGCAAGATTCGCACGTGAGGAGGGTAAAACTGTATCCGATAAAACAATCGGATCAGTACATTACATCAGCCCCGAACAAGCACGTGGCGATATTACCGATGAAAAAAGCGATCTATATGCAGTCGGTGTTATGCTATTTGAAATGCTCACAGGAGAGAAGCCTTTTGTCGGGGAAAATCCGGTCGCCATTGCATTAATGCATATGCAGAGCAAGGCTAAAAATCCTACTGAAATTAATAGCACAATTCCCGAGGGATTAGAGGAAATTGTGCTAAGAGCTATGCAAAA
>JGI24707J26582_10003310_pt1 | contig 11671 bp, 7 predicted proteins | sample BioPla1DNA1_FD_26582 | JGI IMG/M metagenome (IMG submission 26582) | reverse complement strand
AATGGGATATTGTGTTCTTCTAAAGCCTTTTTATATCCTCTTAGTCTTTCTTCTGAATATTCATTTCCCTTGATACCAGCCATAAAATTAATTTTAGTAAANTTATGATGCTCAATAAAATGCTTNACAATATCTTTCATAGTGTTCTCATAATCAAATAAAAGGCTATAGCAACCATCAANTTCCTTNTCAATAGATACTACAGGCACTCCACTCTCAAAACTTTTATTAACTATACGCATTAAATGTTCTTTACCTTTTATAGTTTCAGAAAGTATTATAATTCCATCAATNATATTTAAATTCATAAGGTTATATATATTCTCTTCACCAATATCATGCTTTTCAGAATAAATTAATTCGCTAAATGACGCAAAGATAAGAACCTTATATCCAATCTCTTTTGCATATTGACATATAATATTCATTATTCCATCACTATACTCTGTCCTTAAATCCGCCATACAAAGTGCAATAACCCTACTTTTATTGGTTTTATTCATATGTCTAATCTCCCCTAACTTTTATCCACTACAAAAAATCACTCTATAATTATACTATATATTTGCAAAAANGTAAAGGCAAATTTAACATAAATAATAAGTTTTTTAAAAGAAATTTATTATTTATGCTAAATTCGATGATTTAAGGTGGCTCATCTAAAGAGATAAGCCACCTTAATAATACTGCAACCACCATATTTAGTAATTGCCAGCCAGCTCATTATATAATCCTAGATATAATTCTGCTGATTTGCTCCAGCTAAAATCTTCTTCCATTATACGTTTAACGAACTTCTGCCATTCTAATTTATTATCATACAACATTTTTGCCCTCTGGCAAGAGGCAAGCATATCATGTGCATTATAGGTTTTAAAGGTATATCCATTTCCATCACCATTACCATTATCACGCACTGAATCCCTAAGTCCTCCTGTTTCTCTAACAATTGGAACAGTACCATATCTTATTGAAACCATCTGTGCTAATCCACACGGCTCACTTTGCGAGGGCATCAAGAACATATCAGCACCAGCATAGATTCTTCTAGCTAGTTCAGGAATAAATCCTATTGTAACGCTGACCTTATCTGGATATCTATAAGACATTTCCCTAAAGAAATCTTCATAAATCTTTTCACCACTACCTAAAATTGCAAACTTATATCCAAGGTTTACAAGATCATCAAAGACATATCTAATTAAATCTATCCCTTTATGTGATACAAACCTTGTTACTACGCCGATAATTGGCTCATCACCCTCTTGCAAGCCAAGCTGTTCAATAAGCTTATCTTTGCAGATTTTTTTCCCTTTAAGGTTTTTNGCTGTGTAATTAGCAGGTATTAACATATCAGTTTCAGGGTTATAAACATCGACATCAATTCCATTGAGAAAACCACAAAGTTTGTATTGCTTACTAGCCAAAGCCCTATCTAATCCATGTGAATACCATGGATCTAAAATTTCCCAAGCATAACTAGGGCTAACTGTTGTAATTTTATCAGCAGTTTCAATTGCACCCTTTATCATATTCACATTAGCATCATATTCTAGTAGATTAGTATGATACAATGGAATTCCCATAAGTTCATTAATAACTTCCTTACCATACTTGCCTTGATATTGGATATTATGAATTGTAAATACATTCTTTATATTCTCATATCCCTGTTGATATTTATAGAAAACCTGATAATAAACAGGAATAAGTGCAGTTTGCCAATCATTTGAATGAATTATNTCAGGTGTAAAATCAATAACCCTTATCATCTCAAGCACTGCCCTTGAAAAGAATACATACCTTTCACAATCATCGTAAAACCCATACACACCATCTCTACCAAAATAATATTCATTATCTATAAAATAATAAGTTATCCCATTGCAAATTGTTGTAAAGATACCACAATATTGTTTTCTCCATGCCACATCGACAGTAATATTAGTTAAGAAAGTCATATTTGCTCTCATCTCAGCATTTATACTTTTATATAGGGGGATTACCACCCTACAATCATGACCTTTCTTAGCAATTGCTGACGGAAGTGAGCCAATTACATCCGCTAATCCACCAGAAGCCACAAAAGGTAATGCTTCACTAGCTGCAAATAATATATTCATAAACTCGCCCCCCATTTTCNTTAAATTATNGCGTTCTTACCGATAAATAACGGATAGGTTTCTGACCCAGTCATCACCCGTCCCTGACCGATCTGTACATTCTTGTCTGTGATTATATGGCTTAGGTTGCAATCATTATCGATAATTGTATTTTGCATTAATATACAATCCCTAACAACTGTATTCTTACCAATTTTAACTCCTCTAAACAGCACACAGTTTTCAACTGTTCCCTCAATTATGCAGCCATCAGCAATAAGTGAATTATTTATTTTGGATTCAAGGCCATATTTAACTGGACCATTATCCCTCACCTTTGTATAAATTGGTGATGTTTTCTTAAATAATTTGTTTCTTACCTCGGTTTCAAGCAAAGACATATTTGAATCATAATAACTATTTAAACTATCAATTTTTGCATAAAATCCTTTATGTTCATATCCCATTATCTTAAATTCTTCTTTTTTCGCCTGTAAGACATTCCTCCTAAAGCTGTAAAGACTTCTACTCATCGCCTCTTTAACAATCTTTTTTAGGAACAATTTATTCATTATGAACATATTAAGACCGATATTGCATTCGCCAATCATTTGTGGATTTATCATAACATCATTTATTCTTCCTGTTTCGTCCATTCCAAAAACAGTTGCTGACTGATTTTTTGCACTATTATAATGTCCTTGGGAGTATATTACTGTTATATCTGCATTTTCTTCAATATGGCTTTCAATTGCTGGTCTGTAATCAATAGTTGCAACCGTATCACAATCTGATAGGAGTACATAATCAGCCTGAGAATGCTCAATAAAACTCCAAGCACCATTCAATGCCTCTATTCTACCCCTATATATTCCACTTCCAACATGTCCAAATGGTGGAAGAAGATGTAATCCACCCTTTTTACCAGATAAATCCCATTCCCTACCTGAACCAACATGGTCAAGGAGTGATTGATAGTTCGCTTTTGTTATAACACCTACTTCATTTATACCAGANTTAACCATATTAGATAGTGGAAAATCTATCATTCTATATCTTCCACCAAATAACACAGAACCCATTGTTCTTTGTTTAGTTAAATCATTTACTGTTGAATCGTGCATATTTGCAAATATTAATCCAAGTACGCTGTTGTTCGCAATCATGTTTTTATCCTCCTTTTATATGCTCTCCGAAATTATTTGCTTAGGAAGAATTTTTGTTCCTTCAGATATGCTTACGTTATGTCCGATAACAGCAATTCCCCACTCATCTTTATTATCAACCAACTCTGGTCTAATTCCAATTTTTGAATTTGAATTAATTACACTATCCTCACCAATTATAGCATATTCCACTATTGCACCTGATTTTACAACGGAGCCTGGCATGATTATACTATCCTTAACAACTGCACCTTCTTCTATGGTAACTCCTGAGAATATTACAGAAAAATCTACAGTTCCATTAATCAGGCTTCCCTCAGAAATCATCGAGTTCTCAACAATTGCATTCTTGCCAACATATTGTGGTGGCATATTTTTATTCCTAGAATAAATCTTCCATTCAGGGTCATATAAATCAAGTGGGATATTAGGGTTGATTAAATCCATATTAGCTTCCCAAAGTGAATCAAGGGTTCCTACATCCTTCCAATAACCCTCAAACGCATAAGCATAAAGCTTTTGTCCATCTTGAAGCATATTGGGGATAATATCCTTACCAAAATCCTTTGAACCAGTATTAGCATTTTCATTTTCTATAAGATACTTCTTTAATTTATCCCATGAAAACACATATATCCCCATTGATGCAAGTGTAGATTTTGGTTCTTGTGGTTTCTCTGTGAAATCAACTACTAAATCTTCTTCATTACAAGTCATAATTCCAAATCTTGATGCTTCCTCAACAGGTACATCTATTACTGCAATTGTACAATCTGCCTTCTTTTTTTTATGGAAATCCAACATCTTGGAATAATCCATTTTATATATGTGATCCCCACCTAGTATGATTACATACTCAGGGTCATATCTCTCAATAAAACTCATGTTTTGGTAAATAGCATTTGCAGTCCCCTCATACCATGAAGCTCCTAGCGATGTTTGGTATGGTGGCAAAACATGCACTCCTCCATGCAGTTTATCTAAATCCCAGGGTTGCCCACTACCTATATAATCATGCAGAACAAGCGGTTGGTATTGTGTAAGCACACCCACTGTGNCAATTCCTGAGTTCGCACAATTTGATAATGCAAAATCAATTATGCGATACTTGCCCCCATATGGCACTGCTGGTTTAGCCATATCTTCGGTTAAGGCATAAAGCCTACTTCCCTGACCACCTGCTAACAGCATTGCAACGCAATCTTTCTTAATATACATAATAATCCTCCTATCCATTTTTAGCAATACTGTAAAGTTGCATCTTCGTGCTGTCTTTACTGTAATAATTTCTTGTTAGTTTTAGTTACAAACTATTATCGTTTGTTAAATTCTATAAATTGTTTAACAATCTTAAACCTNTGNTTCAATCTCTAGTTTTAATTTATAATAATCTTTTTTAGATTGCTTTTTCTTACCTTTTAAGGTTTTGCTAAGCTTTTTGTTTATCTGCTTCTTAATTGGGGCATATTCTAAATACAGCACTGATAGTGGGGCTAATTTTAATGAAATACTATAATCATAGCCATGCATTGGGAGATTCATTGTGCTTACTAAATCCTCAGCCACTCCACTTCCCATAAATTCCTTTGCATCAGAGTTAAAAACAACCCTATATCTTCCTCTTTTAGGAACACCTATCTTATAGTCTTCCCTTAATACAGGAACAAAGTTGCAAACAACAACAATCTCCTTACTGCTATCATCAATTCGTCTGAATGCTATAACACTCTGGGTATAGTCATCATTAGAAATCCAACTGAATCCCTCCCATGTATCATCATTTTCCCATAACGGAGAATTCTCTAAATAAAATTTATTCAACTGCTGATTGAAGTACAGCATATTCCTGTGAGTTTCATATTCAAGCAATCCCCAATCAAGCTCAGTCTTATAATCCCACTCCTTGAACTGTGCAAACTCCTGCCCCATAAACAATAGCTTTTTTCCAGGGTGCGCCATCATATAACATAGAAACGCTCTATAAGAGGCAAATTTCTGCTCATATGTTCCACTCATTTTCTGTATCATAGAGCATTTTCCATGCACTACTTCATCGTGAGAAATTGGTAAAACATAGTTTTCTGAAAAACAATAGAAGAATGAAAACGTAATCTTATCGTGGTTGAATCCCCTGTAAATGGGATCTAAAGACATATAATTAAGCATATCATTCATCCAGCCCATATTCCATTTGAAATTAAACCCTAACCCACCTGCATCCGTAGGTTTTGTTACATATGGCCAAGCAGTTGATTCCTCCGCAATCATTAGGACATCAGGATTCCTCAAGAACACTGTTTCATTTAATCTTCTAAAAAACTCGACTGCCTCAAGGTTTTCATGCCCTCCATAGACATTAGGAACCCATTCACCCGCTCTTCTATCGTAATCAAGATAGAGCATAGACGCAACAGCATCCACTCTCAGCCCATCCACATGAAATTCCTCTATCCAATAACAAGCATTTGAAATTAGAAAAGAGCGAACTTCTCCCTTACCATAATCGAAAACCCTTGTTCCCCATGAGTAATGCTCTCGTTTATTGACATCTTCGTACTCGTAGCAACATGTACCATCGAACTCATAAAGCCCAGCTGCATCCTTTGGGAAATGTGCGGGAACCCAGTCTAAGATTACTCCAATCCCTGCTTGATGAAACATATCAACCATTTTCTTAAAATCATCAGGAGTACCAAATCTTGATGTTGGAGCAAAATACCCAATAACTTGATATCCCCACGAACCATCAAAAGGATATTCAGAAAGAGGCATAAATTCAATATGAGTGTAGGACAAGCTTTGCATATATGGAATTATTTCTTCAGCAAATTGAACATAATTGTAGAAGCTACCATCCTCATGTGTTCGCCATGAATTTAGATGTACTTCATACATATTAACAGGGCTTTTATAAATCGATTTTTCTCTTTTTTGCTCCATCCATTCATTATCGTTCCAAACATAACTACTTTCATAAATTTTTGAGGCTGTAGCAGGTCTGGTTTCTGCATGAGTACCATAGGGATCAGCTTTTAAGACTATCTTCCCTTTTTTTGTTTCAATACTGTATTTATAGTTGTCATATTGTTCTAAATTAGTTAAAGATATTTCCCAAATTCCATTATCAATTTCTTTCATTGGGTTACTTATTCTATTCCAATTGTTAAAATCTCCTACAACTGATACACTTACAGCATTAGGNGCCCAGACTCTGAAGCAATAAGTCTTTTCATTATTGATATATGTTAAATGAGCACCAAAAAACTTCTCTGCATCATGACTTTTACCACTTCTAAACAAATTTAAGAAGTTTTTGTGTTCACTAGAAATCCTACTAAATTTATTGCTTATACTTGCAGAATTCATAATCTACCTCTCCCCCTTATTATCTACATTGTATCAGAAAACGGTTATTTATTCAAGGGTTTTTGTGAATAATAAATAATTTTCATGTATTTTATATAGTTTTTATAATGCAATTAGTGCATAATGTCGGCGATATTTTTACTACTTTTTAACACATTGTTAACAACGTGTAAACTATTACAAGTATATATAATAAAATTAGGTAAACTGCACAAGTTTTAGTTAAAGATTTAGAAATATTTCCTTCATAAATGCATAATATATTCTACATAGTTCATTCTTATTTGAAGATAGTTACAAATTGGTTACATTTAAAGTAGCAATTAGTTACAAGATTAATTCAAAACTCATTGTATAAAAATCAATTTTTATGAATCCTTGCCAGCATAACTGTAACATCATCTGTTGAAGTATTTTGTGCTCTTTTACATATTTCACTTGCAATAAATTTTAAGTTACTTCTCCTTTGGGATAATAATACTTGTTTAATACTATTATATTCACTTTCCTCAACCCCATCTGAAAGCATAATAAGTATATCATCCTCTTCAAAATTAATTTCCTTTTCAAAGGGCTCAACATCTGAAACTATGCCTATAGGAAATGATGGAGAATTTATCATTGTAAGGGTATCTCCACGCTTAATTAATGTTGATGATGCTCCAGATTTAATTAATTTAAGCTTTCCACTATCAAGATTTATTTTTGAAATATCAAGTGTTGCAAAGTTTTCTTCATTTGATTTAGAAAGCATTATTGAATTCACCATTTTGATTGCAAGCTTATACTCAACACCAGCTTTTATAAGGCGTTTAAAATGATTAATTACCATCNTAGATTCAATTGATGCTAGACGCCCAGTACCCATTCCATCAGAAATTACTAAATAAATATTCCCATATCCATCGTGAAAAAACTCACAACTATCCCCCGATGGTTTAGAGCTATCTATTCCTTCGCTTTTATCATAGCTACAGCTCACCCTATATTTCGTTTCCTCGCTGATAATTATTTTTATTTCATTTCCAGCATGAACTGGTTCGTAACATTCCATATTTTTATCAATCTCTGCTGAAACTATATTGCATATTTCGTTAACATCATGCGTATAATATTGATTTTCAAAGTAAATTTCTATAACAAGTTTATCAGCAACAGTAAAATATGCTACAATGCTATTATATATAATCTTTTCCCTATCAAGTAAGGTTGCGATTTGTTTTGTCAACATATTATCGTAATTAATTTGTTCTGAAATTCTTTGGCAACTAGATAGGATGATTTGTTCTGAGGTTTGCATTTGCTCAAATAGTAAATTCTGTATTTCCTTTAATCTTGCATCTGCAATTTTATGCTGAAATCTTTCGCGTATTATTAAACTAAACTCGCCCGCAATCCCCTTGCGATTAATGCAATTTTCTAATTCTGTAGCAACTGTTGAAATGCTAACCTTTCTTTTCGTAGACATCCTATTAAAGCCTTCATTCGTTTTTTCGTAATTACTATCCCAACAAATAAGTTTATTTCGACACCTAGAGCAAATCCTTTCACAAACTTCATTCCCTATATCATTTTTAACCTTCTTCTTATTTAGCATTTTTGCAATGCTTTCGGCATTTCTTCTTACGGACATAAGTGAATTCGTCATAAAACCTAATCTTGAAAAAACTAGCTTTGCAATATACTCCTCTGCTTCATTTGTTCTAACAAAAAATTTATTTAGGGTTACTGTTGGAGCGTAGACAAAAATTATACACCCTAAAATAATATCCATTTCCATTCTAAAGGCTGCCTCATTTATTCCAATTATCATCAATCCAACAGCATTTATTGAGATGAAGAAAAATGCTATAGTTAATTTCCCAAATTCAGAAAAAAATCCAGTTACAAGACCAGTTACTCCTAATAATACCGAGGTAGCTCCTAAATCCTTTGAATATATCATTACACCTGTTGAGGTTAATATTCCACAAATAGAGCCTCCAATATGCTTGTATCTTTTAGCAGCCGAGAGAACCACAAATGTACCGAAAATCCTGCCAATATTAATTATAGATAAAGATAGAGATGAAGTGGTTATAATTATTAATATGTAAACCACTGCTAGTGCACAACCACTTGTTCCATTTAATAAAAATAGTCTATTCTTTTTAAATTCCTCCACCACCTCCAAAATAAAGAAAGTTCCTAATCCTGTTAACACGCTAATACATAAAAAAATTGCTGTAATACTCTTATCGTATCCAACAGCTATCCCTAAAACTATGCTAGAAAAAGCCATACATATTGCTGTTATTGCTGCAGATTGATGGGAATTAAGTTTACCATAAAATATCCATCTTGATATTACTACTAGCAATAATGCGAAAATATGTATGGAAGATAAATATACCTTCCCAGTCATAAAATAGGTAATGACGCTACCTATAAAAACTGAGATTGCATATATTGGGGAAACTGCCCCTGCAATTGCTACATTAATAGGGGATGGAAATGAAGCGACTGTCGAATTAGCAAGTACAAACGAAAATAATATCGCAACTACTATGCCTGTAACTGAACCATATTGATGTTTTCTTAACACCGCTTGAATTTTTGACATCTTTTATCACCAACCATAAAATTTATTGTAAAAATAATTATATAGCTTTTTAGATGAAATATATGTCAGTTTGTATTGCANCTTTTGAATACTAATAGAGTATATTGCAAGAAAGAAAACATCTTATGTTAATTAAGGGATTTTTTAATACTTTCCGATAATATAATAAGTTCATTCATTGCAAGCTCTTCTATTCGTGCTGCCTGATTAATCCCCATATTTAATAATACTTCAAATATTATATCTTTCGATATTCCAAGTGTTGAAGAGATGGAATTCGCTAGGGTTTTCCTCCTCTGTGAAAAACCAGCCCTAACTATCCTGAAAAAGAAACTCTCATCAATTTCTCCATATCTCTTATCATTGTTTATATCAATTCTTATCACTGATGAATCAACTTTGGGNGCAGGCATAAAACTCCCCCTTGATACATTAAATAATAGCTTTGCCTCCCCATAATATTTTACACCGACAGTTATCGCTCCTGATTGTCTTGTACCAACTTCTGCACAAAGCCTCTGTGCCGCCTCTTTTTGAACCATAACAGTTATAGAATCAATTCTTGCCATGCTTTCAAGTAGANACATTATTATTGGTGAGGTTATATAATAGGGCAAATTTGCACATACTGCAACATTCATACCCCCAAATTCCTCCTCAATAAGTTTGACTATATCCACTTCAAGTATGTCCTTATTTATAATTTTTATATTGTCAAAGTCATGCAATGTTTCTTCTAGTATAGGCAAAAGCCTGCNGTCTATCTCTATTGCAACTACTTTATCTGCTCGCCTTGCAAGCTCCGCTGTGAGCGTGCCCACTCCAGTACCAATTTCAATTATTCCATAACCNTCCTTTGCATTTCCCATTTCTGCAATTCTAGGACATACCGATGAGTTTATAAGAAAATTCTGCCCAAGACCCTTAGAAAAACTAAAACCATGACGATGTAAAATATCCTTTAAAATGTTTAAATTCGTTAAATTATTCATAAATAAAATCCTTTATATTATAAAATTTATTTTTCTATTGCATATTAATACAAAATAAGTTATAATATTTTTATAACTTATAGGAGGTATCTTATGTATAAGCGGAGGGATAAAACCAACTATTATTTAGATATAGCTGAAACTGTTCTTGAACGTGGTACTTGCTTGAGAAGAAATTTTGGTGCTATTATTGTTAAAAATGATGAAATTATTTCTACTGGTTATGTGGGTGCTCCAAGGGGACGTAAGAATTGCTCCGATTTAGGATACTGCACTCGTGAAAAATTAAATATCCCAAAGGGTGAAAGATATGAGCTTTGCCGTTCGGTTCATGCTGAGGCGAACGCAATAATCTCTGCTTCAAGAAATAATCTCATAGGTTCAATACTGTATCTTGCTNGCCATGATGCAAAAACTAATGAGATTTACGGAGATATTGAGCCTTGTTCAATGTGCAAAAGGCTGATTATTAATGCTGGGATTATTAAGGTAATCACAAGGAACACAAGGGATACATATACCGTTTTCGATGTTTCTGATTGGGTTGAAAATGATGAATCNCTCACTGATCATAGAGGTTATTAAGCTATATTAATAATGTAAGGACAAGTANCTACTTGTCCTATTTTTTCTAATTTAATCCTATTTAAATACTTACGAATTGCACATTGTTAAGCAATGGAAACCATTGGCTTTTATTTGTTTTTTCTGTTGATTATATCTCTACTAATAACAACATTAAATTTATTNTTTTATTATTATAGCACTAAAGTATAATATAGTCAAAGTTTTTGTTAATAATATTGTAGGATTCGCACTTTACTTTTCTATAGAAATATGATATATTTAGTATGTAAACAAAATGTAGTGTTTATCTTAATGTATTAATCACTTNGAATACAAGATGTAGTTTTAAAGAGGAGGTACAAATATGAAATTTAACAATGGTATTTGGAACAATGAAATTAATGTTAGGGATTTTATTGTAAAAAACTATACGCCTTATGATGGAGATGAAGGTTTTCTTGTTCCACCGACTAAGAAAACAAAAAAACTTTGGAATAAAGTTTTAGNGCTTTTAAAGGAAGAAAGGCATCGTGGTGGAGTTTATGATATTGATGAGAAAACAATTTCAACTATTACCTCTCATTCAAGTGGATATATTGATAAGGATTTAGAGGAGATTGTTGGGTTGCAGACAGATGAACCCTTAAAGCGTGCGATACAACCTTTTGGTGGTATAAGAATGGTTCACACATCCCTTAAAGCTTATAATAAGGAGCTTCCTCCTGAAATTGATAATATCTTTAAATACCGTAAAACACATAATGATGGTGTTTTTGATGTGTATACAGATGATATGAAAAAAGCTAGGCATTCTGGTATCATTACAGGATTGCCTGATGCTTATGGGCGTGGAAGAATTATTGGTGATTATAGACG
>JGI24707J26582_10003308_pt1 | contig 11676 bp, 10 predicted proteins | sample BioPla1DNA1_FD_26582 | JGI IMG/M metagenome (IMG submission 26582) | reverse complement strand
AGGCTAAGTTAAAATCAGATAAATGAAGTAATAAAATAGGGTGGAACCGCGTTTTAACGCCCCTTATGAGGTATCATATGGGTGTGTTGGCGGTTTTTTATTATGGAAAAACGTTAGCCTCCAAGATACATCGCAAAAATTAGTTATTAAAATAAGGAGTAGATACATGTCTAAAAAATTGACGTTTCAAGAAATTATTTTGACTTTGCAACAATTTTGGAATGACCAAGGTTGTATGTTGATGCAAGCTTATGACAATGAAAAAGGTGCTGGTACAATGAGTCCCTACACTTTCCTTCGTGCCATTGGTCCAGAACCATGGAATGCGGCTTATGTTGAACCATCACGTCGTCCAGCTGACGGTCGTTACGGTGAAAATCCTAACCGTCTTTACCAACACCACCAATTCCAAGTGGTTATGAAACCATCACCATCAAACATTCAAGAACTTTACCTTGAATCATTGGAAAAATTAGGAATTAATCCCCTAGAACACGACATTCGTTTCGTTGAAGATAACTGGGAGAACCCATCAACTGGTTCAGCTGGTCTTGGTTGGGAAGTTTGGCTTGATGGTATGGAAATCACTCAATTTACTTACTTCCAGCAAGTTGGTGGTTTGCAAACAGGTCCTGTAACATCAGAAGTTACTTACGGTCTTGAACGTTTGGCATCTTACATTCAAGAAGTGGATTCTGTCTATGATATTGAATGGGCACCAGGTGTTAAATATGGTGAAATCTTCCTTCAACCAGAATTTGAACACTCAAAATATTCATTTGAAATTTCTAATCAAGATATGCTTCTTGAAAACTTTGAAAAGTTTGAAGCAGAAGCAAAACGTTGCTTGGATGAACACCTCGTACACCCAGCTTATGACTACGTTTTGAAATGTTCACACACTTTCAACTTGCTTGATGCGCGTGGTGCGGTTTCTGTAACAGAACGTGCTGGTTACATCGCTCGTATTCGTAACTTAGCTCGTGTCGTTGCCAAAACATTTGTGGCAGAACGTAAACGCCTTGGTTACCCATTGCTTGATGAAGCAACACGTGAAAAATTATTGAAGGAGGATGCTGAATAATGGCTAAAAATTTACTTGTAGAACTTGGTTTAGAAGAATTACCAGCTTACGTGGTTACTCCAAGTGAAAAACAACTTGGCGATCGTATGGCAGCATTTTTGAACGAAAAACGTTTGGCATTTGAAAGCATTCAAACTTTCTCTACACCACGTCGTTTGGCTGTTCGTGTGACTGGTCTTGCTGATGCGCAAACTGATTTAACAGAAGATTTTAAAGGTCCTTCTAAGAAAATTGCATTGGACGCTGACGGTAACTTCACAAAAGCGGCTCAAGGATTTGTCCGTGGTAAAGGGTTGACAACTGACGATATTGAATTCCGCGAAGTTAAAGGCGAAGAGTATGTTTACGTTACAAAACACGAAGCAGGAAAAGCTGCCAAAGAAGTGCTTGTTGACATTCCAGAAATCTTGTCAGCAATGACTTTCCCAGTAAACATGCACTGGGCAAATAACACATTTGAATACATCCGTCCTGTTCACACATTGACTGTTCTTCTTGATGATGAAGCTCTTGAACTTGATTTCTTGGATATTCATTCAGGTCGTGTTAGCCGTGGACACCGTTTCCTTGGTCATGAAACAGAAATTGCTAGCGCTGATTCATACGAAGAAGATTTGCGTAGAGTCTTTGTTATCGCCGACGCTAAAGAACGTCAAGACATGATTGTTAACCAAATCAGAGACATCGAAAAAGCACAAAACGTCCAAGTTGAAATCGATGACGAATTGCTTAACGAAGTCCTTAACTTGGTTGAATATCCAACTGCTTTCATGGGAAGCTTTGATACGAAATATCTTGAAGTACCAGAAGAAGTGCTTGTCACATCAATGAAAAACCACCAACGTTACTTTGTTGTCCGTGACCAAGCTGGTAAATTAATGCCAAACTTCATCTCAGTTCGTAACGGTAATGCTGAGTACCTTGAAAATGTCATTAAAGGTAATGAAAAAGTGCTCGTGGCTCGTTTGGAAGACGGTGAATTCTTCTGGCGTGAAGACCAAAAACTTAAAATTGCTGACCTTGTGGCAAAACTTGACAACGTTACATTCCACGAAAAAATCGGTTCACTTTCTGAACACATGAAACGCAGCAAAGTAATTGCAGCTTACCTTGCCGAAAAAGCTGGCGCTTCTGCCGAAGAAAGCAAAGCTCTTGCTCGTGCTGCTGAAATTTATAAATTCGACTTATTGACTGGTATGGTTGGTGAATTTGATGAATTGCAAGGTATCATGGGTGAAAAATATGCCCTTCTTGCAGGCGAAGATGCCGCAGTAGCAACAGCTATTCGTGAACACTACCTTCCAAATTCAGCTGACGGTGACCTCCCAGAAACTAAAGTTGGTGCCCTTTTGGCACTTGCTGACAAATTGGATACTATCTTGTCATTCTTCTCAGTTGGGTTGATTCCATCAGGTTCAAACGACCCATATGCTCTTCGTCGTGCAACAGCTGGTGTTGTCCGTATCATGGATGCCTTTGGTTTGAAAATTCCAATGGATGAATTGATTGACAACCTTTACGCCTTGTCATTTGATAGCTTGACTTATGAACACAAAGCAGAAGTTATGGATTTCATCCGTGCGCGTGTTGAAAAAATGATGAGCAAATCAGTTTCTAAAGATATTAAAGAAGCTGTTCTTGCTGGTTCAAACTTTGTTGTGGCTGAAATGCTTGAAGCTGCTGATGCTCTTGTTGAAGCAAGCAAAGCTGCTGATTATAAAGCCGCCGTTGAAAGTCTTTCACGTGTCTTCAATCTTGCCGAAAGGGCACAAGCAGGTGTAGCAGTTGATGCAAGCTTGTTTGAAAATGACGAAGAAAAAGCTTTGGCACAAGCCGCAGCTGACCTAAACTTGGCTGGTTCTGCTAGCGATAAATTGGCACAATTATTTGCCCTAAGCCCAGTTATCGACAAATTCTTTGACAATACAATGGTAATGGTGGATAATGAAGCTGTTAAAAATAATCGCTTGGCTATCCTTGCTGAATTGACTGCAAAAGCTAGCAGCGTAGCAGCATTTAACAAATTGAATACCAAATAAGAAGTGGCATTTCGCTTGCCGCTCCTGACACAGTTGGCTAAAATTTTGCTAATGACTGCTAAGTTAGCATTGTCATTTTAGAGGCGTATTAGCTAATTGATTTTCTGATTTGGTAAATTATAAGAAAGGAAAAAGCGTGTAGAATCTATGGATTTTATACGTTTGGTGAGTCTTACTCATGAATGAAAAAAAGATTCAACGCATTAATGAACTTGCGCGTAAGAAAAAAACAGTTGGTTTGACAGGTGCTGAAAAAGTTGAACAAGCTGAGCTTCGCAAAGAGTACATTGAGGGGTACCGTCGCTCACTTCTTCACCATATCGCAGGGATTAAACTTGTTGATGAAGAAGGAAATGATGTGACACCAGAAAAACTAAAACAACTTCAACGCGAACGTGGTTTGCATGGCAGAAGCCTTGACGACCCAAATTCGTAAGATAGGAGAGTCTGAGACAAAAATAGTTCTCAGCCACAAAAAGGCTAGAGATTCCTAATGGTGGAACTCTAGCTTTTTAGTTTTAACTTGTTCTCTTATTGTATTTTAGGAGATTATTGGCCATAAGTACCAATCCCATGTCAATTGTCACCTGACGTTTGCCTCTTAGGTTACATCTCTTGTAACCCAAACAAGCCTTTACCTGCCCAAAGACAGGTTCCACATCAATCTTGCGTTGAGCGAAAATCTGTCTACCTTTGGGAGATAAAAGCGCTTGGCATTCTTTATCTTTTAAGTGTTGATAGCGTTCGTTGATATACAGTCCCTTTTGAGGGGCTAATTCAGGTTCATCGGCGTAATACACCTTGATTTCCTGTTGAAAGTCCGTCTGTGTTTTCTGATGTTTGAGATGATGAAAACGATAGCACCACCCATCAGGATGTGTATAGCTATCCTCCTTGTCATCATAATGCCAATTTGCTAAGTTTTTAGCCGACTGTTTATACCCTTTCTTCTGTTCCTTATCAAACATGGCATACTTAATCAAATGGTTCATATTGCTTTCATCCAAACGAAGGAGGTTCTCTTCACTGCCATATCCAGCATCTGCGACAACGGTCTTCACATTATGTGGGTAGGTTTCGAGAAATGGCAAAAGAGTTTTAGTGTCTGTCGGATTTGAGAAGACATCATAGTGAAGAACAAATTGGTTTTCAGTAGCGATTTGAAGATTGTATCCAGCCTTGAGTTGACCATTCTTCATGTGGTCTTCTTTCATCCGCATGAAAGTGGCATCTGTATCTGTTTTGGAAAAGCTATTGCGCCCCTCGAAAGTATCTTGATACCGCTCGTATTTTTCAGCGCGTACTGAAAAATCATCCTTAACTTTACGCAGGACTTTCTTGAGTTTACGACGTTGAGCTTTCCGGTCGTCCTTTCCTTTAACAGGTTCCCCCTCAATGTCTTGGCTCAGTTTTGCCAATTCTTTTTCAAGGACTTGAGCGAACTCTGTCAACTGTTCTGAAGTAATAGGTTCTTCATCATCCAACATAATAGCCTGATGGATAAGGGGTGTGATTTCTTCTTGGAAATAGACCTGTATCTGTTCTTGAAGTTTGGCGGAAAACTTATCCGTTGCCTTTTTCCACACGAAACTATACTTATTGGCATTCGCTTCAATCTTAGTGCCATCAATAAACAGACAATCTAACGTCACTAATTCTTCCATTTTCAAACGAAGATTAAGATCAATGAAAAGATCACGAATGAGATTTTCCATTCCAGCAGCGACTCGAAAGCGATTGATGGTGCGGTAGCTGACAATCAACTGTCCCGTTAAGTACTGCATGGCGATATTTTCAATCATCATTTTTTCGATTTTTCGTCCAGAGAAAATCCCTTGTGAGTAGGCAAATAGCAGAGCTGACAGAAGCATTTTGGGATGATAAGATGGACGACCAAAGTTATGATAGAAGGCATGGAAGTGACTATCCTCCAAGGCATTCACCACTTTTTCAATGGTAAAGACAATATGGTCTTGTGGCAGGAAAGAACTGATTTCTAGTGGTAAAGCCGTTTGATTTGTGTTATAGTGAATATGCATGGGATAGCCTTTCTAAATGGTTTATTGAGCAATTCTATTTTACCAAGACTATCGCAACCATGCAAAAAGCAACGGCAAATCCGTTGCTTTTTTTGGGGAGTCAAAGGATTATTGTCCCAGACTCTTTTGTGTACAATGAAAAGGAAAAATGTCCATTTTAAAGTGGACACTAAAAGGAGTTTGTTATAATTAGAAAACGCATACAATAGTAAGTGTGAAAGGAAAATGAAGATGAATAAAAAACAATTACAATTTGATAGATTGCTAGCAGTATTGCATCAGAATTCAGATTATATCACGGCAAAATCTTTATCCGAACAATTGAATTTATCTGAAAAAACGGTTTATCGTCTTGTAAAGGAAATAAATCAAAACTATTTTCCTGATGAACTTATCATAAAAAAGAGAGGACGTGGTTTTAAACTTAATAGACTTAAAAATTATGCTACTTTAATAAATTCTAAGCAAAATGATTTTACACCAGCTAGTAGGCAACTTCAAATTTTGGAGAGATTGTTAACGATATCACCTAAAAAATTACTTATATATGACTTAGCACAAGAGTATTATGTCAGTGATTCCGTTATTATGAAAGATAAAATCGAGATTCAAAAGCGACTCAATCCCTTTCATTTAAAAATCTCAACTCGGACAGGCTATATTTTTATAACAGGTTCAGAATTGGATATTCGTAGAGCATTAGCGGATTTGGTACCAACGTTTAGCATGATTGATATTGACAATTTGTCTAATACTACTAACCAAAGTCATTTTGATTTAGAGCTTGCTAAAATTATTTTGGAAGAAATTGACCAAATTGAGACGGATTTACAGGCAAGGTTACCATACCCATACAATGTTAATATTTTTTCTCATCTTTACATTATGCTTGAACGGTTAAAAATTTCTAGTCGTAAAATCGCTAACGCAGAAGTAGTGGATATCAAGATGACAGATTACGATGACTCAATTCTCAAAGAAAGTAAAAAGATTATAAATGATATTGGGAATCGTTTAGGGAGGAGTATTGATGATTTAGAAATTAATTATCTCTATCAATACTTGTATTCGTCAAGATTTCAACTTAGTACACATCAGCAAAAAATTGAATTTTCAGCGCGTGTTGTTTCTGTAACAAAATTTTATTTTAAAAAGATGGAAATGACAAAGTCAGAATCAATAAATGAACAATCTCCTATGTTTATTGATTTGGCAAACCATATCAGTCCATTGTTAAGAAGATTAGATAATAAAATTTATATCAAAAATAATATGTTGCATGATATTAAAGACCGTTATGCTGATATTTTTAATCAGACAGAGAAAGTTTCTCTGGAGATGACAGAACAATTTGGTTTTTCAATGTTAAGTGCTGATGAAATTGGCTTTTTGACGTTATATTTTGTTCGTTTCAAAGAATTAAACCCAACTCCCATAAAAGCGGTTGTGATGTGTTCATCGGGAATTGGCATTTCAGAACTGCTTAAAGTGAAAATTGAAACGGCTTTTCAAAATCTTGATATTGTTAAAGTAGTATCTTCTCAAAATATCAAAGAAATTTTACAAAATTATCCAGATATTCAATTGGTTATCACGAGTGTTAGTTTGCAAGAAATGTTAAACGTAAAGACAATTCTTGTAAGTGCCTTATTAACAGATGAAGATAAAAAGAATATCCAAAATGCAATAAGGGAGATTAATTATGGTAACTGATTTATATCAATACGTTTCTAACCAAAATTTCAATAATCGGCAAGAAGTTTATGAATATTTAGCATCTCAAATTGACAGTCAAACCCTAAGTCAGCAAGAGATAGAAAGTAAATTTCTAGAACGTGAAGCGATGGGAAATATTGAAATCGCACAAGGTGTTGTTTTACCGCATTTCACTAATGAGAATGTTCAAAATAAAATCTTCATTGTACGTCTTTCGGAACCTATTTTGAATTGGTCTAAAGGTATTGCAAAGGTAAATATTGTAATTGCTCTTGTGATTAATTCTCAAACAGCATTTAAAATACGTCCACAAATTCAAAATCTCATTCAGCATCTAATTGATGAGCAGTTTATTGAATTATTAATGACAGGCAGTCAATTGGAAATTAAGAATTATTTAAAACAATAGTACGAGGAGAAATTATGGAGTTATTAGATAAAGAAAATATCCAGTTAAGTTCTCAAAAAATGAGTTGGGAAGATGCAATAAGATTAACAGCTCAACCTTTACTAACAAAAGGAAAAATTAAAGAGAGCTATATTCAGGCGATGATAGATAAGGTAAAAGAATATGGACCATTTATTAACATTGGAGAATATTTAGCTTTACCACATGCCCGACCGGAGGAGGGGGTTATTGAAACTGGTATATCTTTTCTGAAGTTAAAATATCCAGTAAATCTTTTAGATGACCCTAACCATCCAGTATCTATTTTTATTTGTTTGGCTGCTAGTGATAGTAGTCAACATCTAGAAGCATTGATGAAATTAACAAAAATTCTATCTAAGAAGGAAAATTTGCAAGTATTGCTTCAATCATCAAATATTGAAGAAATTAGCTCATTGCTAGAAGGAGTGTAATAATTATGAAAATTTTTGCAGTATGCCAAAGTGGTTTAGGAACAAGTTTTATGGTTCAAATGAATATTGAGTCAGCCCTACAAGAATTAGGAGTTGATGTAAAAGATTTTACAGTTGAGCATACAGATTCAGGAAGTGTTAGTGGGGACATGGCTGATTACTTCTTTGCTGAAAAGACTTTGGTTCCTGCTTTATCTAACCTACCAGAGGAAAAGATTATTTCGTTAAATTCTATCATTGATGCTGATGAAATAAAACAACAGGTAATTAATATACTAGATAAAAATGCTATTACACATCGGTAATCAAAAAGTAGAGAAGAGGATTCTATTATGAAAAGTGTTTTAAATATATTTGTTTCTATAGTTACTCAACCTGCCATTTTAGTAGCTCTCATTGCTTTAATTGGTTTACTTTTACAAAAGAAAAAATTCTCTGATGTAATGTCAGGGACAATTAAAACAATAGTTGGATTTCTTGTTTTAACAGGTGGTTCAGGGATTTTACAGAATGCCTTGGCTCCTTTTGCAAAAATGTTTCAAGTAGCTCTAAATACTCAAGGTGTTGTTCCTAGTAATGAAGCTGTTGTTGCGATTGCTTTACAAGATTATGGAAGTCAAACAGCTTTAATTATGTTGGTTGGAATGATTGTTAATATTCTATTGGCACGCTTTACACGTTTTAAATATTTATTTTTAACAGGTCAAGCTATGATGTATGTTTCTTGTATTACAGCTGTTATTTTGATAAGTGCTGGTATCAAAGCGAATCCTATAGTTATCATACTTGGAGGGTTATTTGAAGGAACGTTACTGACAATCACTCCTGCTCTTTGTCAACCTTTTATGAGAAAAATTACTGGTAATGATAATGTTGCCATGGGACATACAGGAAATATTGGTTATGCTATAGCTGGTTGGATTGGAAAATGGTTTGGTGATAAATCAAAATCTACAGAGGATATGGATGTTCCACAATCATTTAGTTTTCTACGTGATTCAACAGTATCTATTATGTTATTAATGAGTGTAGTTTATGTCATCTTGGCACTGGCAGCTGGCACAGGTTATGTAGAAAAAGAATTGAGTGATGGAACAAGTGCGATTGTTTATGCAATTATTCAAGCAGGAACATTTACGGCAGGATTTGTAGTTGTTCTGCAAGGTGTTCGTATGGTACTAGCAGAAATCGTTCCAGCATTTCAAGGTATTGCTAAAAAATGGGTACCAAATTCTAAACCAGCGTTGGATGTGCCAATTATCTTTTCTTATGCACCAAATGCAGTATTGATTGGCTTTTTTACTAGTTTTATTGTTGGCACAATTTCAATGTTTATAATGATTGCTCTTCATACTACGGTTATTATTCCAGGTGTAGTTGGACACTTCTTCTGTGGAGCTGCAGCAGGCATTTACGGAAATTCTACTGGTGGTAGAAGAGGAGCTGTTCTTGGCTCTGCTGTTAATAGTTTACTTATAAGTTGGTTACCATTGGCTATTTTACCATTACTTGGTTCCCTTAAAATGGCAGCTTCAACATTTGCTGATACAGATTATCTAATTCCAGGCTATATCTTAGGAAAAATTGGACAATTGGGGTCAGGTGCACTTATTACAACAATCCTCGCTTTTGTATTTATTGTAATTGTAACAAGTATTATTCTTGATAAACGAACAGATTCTGAATTGTAAGAAGGGGAATACAATGAAATTTTTCTTAGATACAGCCGATGTTTCGGCGATTAAAACGATTAATGAACTAGGTGTCGTGGATGGTGTCACGACCAATCCAACGATTATTTCCCGTGAAGGGCGTGATTTTGAGACGGTTATCAAGGAAATTTGCCAGATTGTTGACGGTCCCGTATCGGCAGAAGTCACAGGCGTAACAGCTGAAGAAATGATTACTGAAGCGCGTGATATTGCTAAATGGGCAGACAATATTGTGGTCAAAATTCCGATGACAATGGAAGGGTTGAAAGCTGTCAATGTGCTTTCAAAAGAAAACATTAAAACCAACGTCACTCTTATTTTTACGGTATCTCAAGGGCTTATGGCTATCAAAGCTGGTGCAACCTTTATCAGTCCGTTTGTCGGACGTTTGGAAGACATCGGCACAGATGCTTACCAATTGATTTCAGATTTGCGAGAAATCATTGATTTTTATGACTTTGAGACGGAAATCATTGCTGCCAGCATTCGTAATACAGTTCATGTTGAGAACGTTGCGAAACGAGGTGCTCATATTGCTACCATTCCAGATACTGTTTTTGATAAAATGACCAAACATCCTTTAACGACAAGTGGCATAAAAAACTTTACTAAAGACTGGGAAACGTTTAAAAATAAAGTCGAATAATAATTTGTTTTAAAAACTCTAATTATTTATGATATAATAGAATCCGAACAATAATACTATAAGTCCTTAAAAACAGAAAGGTTTCACTCATGACATTTGATGCTATTGATCAGTTGGCAGTCAATACTGTCCGTACGCTCTCAATTGATGCCATTCAGGCAGCTAATTCAGGTCACCCTGGTCTTCCAATGGGAGCTGCACCTATGGCTTATGTTCTTTGGAATCATGTAATGAATGTTAATCCGAAGACCAGCCGTTCTTGGTCTAACCGAGATCGTTTCGTACTATCTGCAGGTCACGGTTCTGCACTTTTATATAGTCTTCTTCACCTATCAGGTTACGATGTGACTATTGATGATTTGAAAAACTTCCGTCAATGGGGTTCAAAAACACCAGGTCACCCAGAAGTAAACCACACAGATGGTGTTGAAGCAACAACTGGCCCTCTTGGTCAAGGTATTGCTAATGCTGTTGGTATGGCAATGGCAGAAGCTCACTTAGCTGCAAAATTCAACAAACCAGGTTTTGATATTGTTGACCACTACACATATGCTTTGCATGGTGATGGATGCTTGATGGAAGGTGTCAGCCAAGAAGCAGCAAGTCTTGCTGGTCACTTAAAACTTGGTAAATTGGTTCTTCTTTATGATTCAAATGACATCTCACTTGATGGTCCAACATCAAAAGCTTTCACAGAAGATATCAAAGGTAAATTTGAAGCTTACGGTTGGCAACACATTCTAGTTAAAGATGGTAATGACCTTGAAGCAATTGCTAAAGCTATCGAAGAAGCAAAAGCTGAAACAGAAAAACCATCTATCATTGAAGTTAAAACAATCATTGGTTTTGGTGCCGAAAAACAAGGTACATCAGCTGTTCATGGTGCACCTCTTGGTGTTGACGGAATTGCTTACGCTAAAAAATCTTATGGTTGGGAATATCCAGAATTCACAGTTCCAGAAGAAGTTGCAAAACGTTTCGAAGTTGGTATTAAATTCCGTGGTGAAGCTGCTCAAAACGCATGGGAAACTAAATTCCGTGAATACGAAGCCGCTTACCCAGAACTAGCTGCTGAATACAAAGCTGCATTTGCTAACAAACCAGTTGACGTAAAACTTGAAGACTTTGAAATCGGAACTAGCCTTGCTAGCCGTTCATCAAGCCAACAAGCTATCCAACAAATCTCAGCACAAGTTCCATCGTTCTGGGGTGGTTCAGCTGACCTTTCTGCATCAAATAATACAATGGTCAAAGTAGAATCTGATTTCCAACCAGATAACTACCTTGGTCGCAACATCTGGTTTGGTGTGCGTGAATTTGCCATGGCAGCTGCTATGAACGGTATTGCACTTCACGGTGGTACTCGTGTTTACGGTGGTACATTCTTTGTATTCTCTAACTACCTACTTCCAGCTGTTCGTATGGCTGCTCTTCAACAATTACCAACTGTTTATGTCATGACTCACGACTCAATCGCCGTTGGTGAAGATGGTCCAACTCACGAACCAGTTGAACAATTGGCTAGCGTTCGTTCTATGCCAAACCTTAACGTTATTCGTCCAGCTGATGGTAACGAAAC
>JGI24707J26582_10003300_pt1 | contig 11691 bp, 9 predicted proteins | sample BioPla1DNA1_FD_26582 | JGI IMG/M metagenome (IMG submission 26582) | reverse complement strand
TGAAATAGATTTTAATAGTTCTGCTTTTGAAAGTCGAATTAATAATTTTATTTTACGTTCAATCAAAGAATTAATTACAAATAGTGTTTTACATGGCAATGCTAAGCAGATTAAATTATCTCTTTTTGAAACTGCTAATCAGGTTGTGGTTCAAGTAAGAGATGATGGAAAATTTATCGAACGACCTGATGATCATAAAAGTCATTTTGGACTTAATGTGATTGCTGAAAAACTATCTCTACTTGGAGGAGAGTTACAGATTGAAAAATCGCCGACTATTGTAAGAATGATATTACCGAAGGGAGATAAAAATGTTAAAAATAGCAGTGATAGATGATCATGAGTTAGTTTTAGATGGAATCTGTGCACAGCTTGCCAAAGAAGAGAAGTTTGATATTATTGGAGCATTTACAGAGGTTGAAGAATTAAAACTTTGCTTAAAATGTAAAAAAGTGGATATTTTAATTATGGATTTGATGTTAAAAGATATTCATGGTTTTGAATTGATTAAACAATTAAAACAAATGCACTTAAGTTTTCCAAAGATTATTCTGATTTCAGGTTTTTATGACCCAATGTTACATAAGCGAGCCAATGAACTTGGAGTTAAAGCTTTTCTTCCAAAAGAAACTTCTTCTACAGAACTAATAAGTACGATTATCAATGTTGCTAGTGGTAATTGTGTTATTCCAGATACTCTATTGGAAGGTCAGGAAAATCATTTATTAACAGAAGTTGAACTAAAAATTTTGAAATTGATTGCTGAAGAGTATTCTAATGCACAGATTGCCAAAGAATTATTTATTAGTCGTCGAACAGTTGATACACATGTGACAAATATTTGTACAAAATTAAATGTTACGGGGCGAGTTGGAGCAGTGCGAGAAGCTGTTAAATTAAAATTAGTATAATATGGAACCAAAAAGGTAAACAGATATTCGTAAATTACGGATGTCTGTTTTTTTATGTTCTTGTATGATTGAGAGGTAAGAAAAATGGAAAAGGAGATTTTTGAAAATTTGATGCGATGTAAGAGATTGAAGGGAGTTTAATTAAGTGTTTTTTATTTTATTTATCATGATATTAGTCTAAATGGAGAATAAAAAATGTATAAAAAGGAAATAAGGCTGGTTATTTCAGGAACTTATTCAACTGGAAAAACGACAACAGCAACAGCATTATCAATCGCAACTGGTATACCGTTGATTAATGCATTGTCTGCTCGAGAGATTTTAACTGAAATTTATCCAGGTAGGAGATTTCAAGACATGAATGCTACTGAGCTTATGACTTTGGGATTAAAGAGATTTGAAGAGAGAATACGAGAAGAAGCAATTCTATATAAAGAAAATTCTAGTTTTATTTCAGATGGTTCCGTACTGAATGAATGGATTTATGGCACGGTAAGGTTGAAAATTGGACTAAACCCGGGAGCAAAATTCATGCATAGACTTTCAAAGGCGATTTTAGGAATACCGGGAAAAAGTTTTTACCGAAAGTACATGGATGCTTATGGTCAGGTTGCTAAAATGCACTCAAAAATGTGGTATACCGATGTTGTTCATTTGCCGGTAGAATTTGCCATGGACCCCGATGGACATCGTCCAGTTTCTGAAAAGTATCGAACACTATCTGATATTGAAATTCAAGAAGGATTTCTTACTGTTGGAAAAAAGCCTGAGTTGGTGACTGGCAATCAAGAAGAACGTTTAGAGAAGATTATTAAACTTTATGATTTGCCGATTGTTGTTCCAATTAAAGATGCTATTAAAGAAGCAGAAAAAGTTATCTCAAGTAACCGTGAAGCAGTGTCAAAACGTATTATTGAACAGTACAAAGAACCATCATTGAAAGAAAAAGTGAAGTTTTTGACAGAATTTTAGGAGAAAAAATGATTACATTTCAAAATATTAGTAAGATTTATCAAGTCGGAGATCAAGAGGTTAAGGCTTTAGATGATGTTTCTTTTTCTATTGAAAAGGGAAAATTTACTATTATCTTGGGACCTTCAGGCTCTGGTAAAAGTACCATGTTAAATTTACTTGGTGGTATGGATCAGGCAACAAGTGGGAGTTTTTTATTTGAAGATATGGATGTAACTCGTCTTAACGATAAAGAGTTATCAAAATATCGCAAAGATGTCGTTGGCTTTGTTTTTCAATTTTACAACCTTGTTCCTAGTTTAACGGCGCTGGAAAATATTAGCATTGCTGCTCATTTGACCAAGAACGAAAAACAAGCAGAACTATTTTTAGAAAAAGTAGGACTTTCTCATCGCAAAAATAATTTTCCGAATCAATTATCTGGTGGTGAAATGCAGCGCGTCTCAATTGCTAGGGCTTTGGCTAAAAAACCAAAACTTTTGCTTTGCGATGAGCCAACAGGTGCCCTTGATTCAAAGACTGGGCAGAAAATCATTGAATTATTAAAAGAGACATCTGCTGGTAAGGATGTTGCTGTGGTTATGGTAACGCACAATGCTGAATTTGAAAAATATGCAGACAAGGTCATTTATTTAAAAGATGGCAAGATTGATGCTATTGTCGATAAATAAATGGATAGATTGGAAGAATGATGAAATATCTTAATTTAAAACTCAGAAGGGATATCAGACGTCATTGGCAACAATTCTTTTCAGTGTTTTTGATGTCCTTGTTAAGTGTATTAATTTTTGTTGGGTTGCAAGGTGCTTGGTATGGTTTGGAAAAAAGCTTAGATTCTTTTATTTCAAAATCATCTTTGCCCGATGTATGGATTCAAGCAGATTCAATTAACAATAAGCAAATTGAAGAATTGAAAAAATTATCTTCTGTGAAAAAGGTTGTTGCTAAGACTAATTTAGTGGCAAAGGTGGACTTGAAGAGTGATTCTGAAAAATATATTAGTCTAGATTCTTTTGATGATTCTTCTCAAAAGGTCATTACAGTTGATAAAGGAAATAAGCTATCAAGAAAGACTGAAGGGCTTTGGCTAGATAGTAAATTTGCTCAAAAAAATCATTTGAAACTTGGTGATAAGATAAAATTAGTTATTTCCAATCAGACGTTCAGTTTTCCGATTAAAGGTTTAGTTGAGTCGGCAGATAAGATTTACTTTACTGGAAGTCTTGAATTTATGGCACCTAATTCCAAAAACTATGCGTATGGTTATATTTCTGATAAGACTTTAGCTAAAATGACTCATAATCGCATGACTTATAATGCCCTTGAGATTTATTCAAAAAAAGATGATATCAGAAGCGATGTCGAAACGATTTTAGGAGCACATTTGTTATCTTACTATAATCAAAAAACATTGACAGAGATATCTGAGGCTACTGGAAGGGGTGGACAAATCAGAAATTTATCGTACCTATTTTCATTTATTTTTATTCTTTTAGCGATTCTTGCAATGTTTACGACAATTCGTCGTTTGATAGAAAGTCAGACAAAAGAGATTGCAGTCATTAAAGCTTTAGGCTATTCAAACAAACAAATCACATGGCACTATATTTCATTTGGTTTATTAGTTGGAAGTTTTGGGGCTTTTGCTGGNGCAGCTATTTCACCTTTGATGTCTCTTTTTGTTCTTCAAACGCAAAAAACGATGTTTAATTTACCTTATTGGCAGATTGCTTATTCTTGGTCGGCTTTAACAGTTATTTTTATTGTTATTTTTATTTGTAGTTTGTCAGCGTATTTGGCTTCTCATCAAGTAATTAAAGGATTACCAGCTGTATTTCTACGTGGAAAAACTAAAAAAGTATCCCATGTTTTTCTTGAAAAAGTTCCTCTTATTTGGAGTCACTTTTCTGATGAGACAAAATGGGCGATACGTGATGCTTTCATTAACAAGGTACGGGTTCTTATGGGAATTGTCGGAGTAGCTGGAAGTATGATGCTACTAATTGCTGGTATCGGTATGCCTATTTCGATGAATCATTTGGTAGATAAAGCTTATAATACTGACTTTTCATACGCTAAGCGTTTAACTGTTGCCAATTATAATCAAGCANCTAAAGCCTATCATGGTCAAGGTGTGCAAATTACACAAGCACATTTTTCAAAAGATGATGGCTATAATAGACTGTTGATTATTGTAAATAATGGTGATTACGTCAATGCCAGAACAGCAGATAATCAGTCAATTAAAAAAGGTGGTATCTATGTTACTAATCGCTTTGCTGAATTAGCTCACATCAAGAAAGGTGATGTTTTGAAGGTAAAGCCTTACCGAGATGGAAAAGTGTATTCATTTAAGGTTGAAGGAATTGTGACAAGTGAGACTAATCAAGGAGCTTATATCAGATCAGAAACCTTTGAGGCAGCAGGTGGACGATTCACTCCNCAGACATTGCTAGTTGGTCAAGAAGTCACAAAATCAGATATTAAAAATGATTCTAATATTCTATCTGTCATTAATAAGTCAGAACAAGAAAAAAATGCTTATGACTTTGTTAACAGTTTAATGAGTGTCTTTTTGATGATTATTGGATTTGCTTTGTTGCTTGTTGTTGTCGTTCTTTATAATCTAGGTTCTCTAAATTTTGTAGAACGTATGCGTGATTACGCTACCTTGCAAGTCTTAGGTTTTTCAAAACAAAATTTGCAAATCATTACTATGATTGAAAATTTAATGACAACATCAATTGGTTGGATAGTTGGGATTCCGATGGGAATCTGGTTCTTGAGAAGGTATGTTGCGACATTTTCAACAATCCGCATTGAATACACAGCTTATGTGACTTGGCAAGTTCTTTTGAGTGCAAGTATTTTAGTGTGGCTGACTTCGGCTATTACCACAGTTATTATAAGTCACAAAATTAAAACTATTAACATGGTTGAAGCTCTAAAAGGAGTAGAGTAAATAATAAAACCACCTAAGTGTTAAATTTAGGTGGTTTTATGTGTTTATAAATCAATTTCTAAAACGATTGGTGTGTGGTCTTGGCGTGCGCCTGAGTCAATCATTTCTGATTTTGTGATTTTATCTGCGATGCGGTTTGATGTGAGCCAGTAGTCGATACGCCAGCCAGTGTTGTTAATTTTACTTGTTTTGCTGCGTTGTGCCCACCAGCTATAGACATTTGGAATGTCACCGTGAAGGTAACGGAAAGTATCTGTGAAGCCTTTTGCTAGTAAATTTGTAAATCCTGCACGTTCTTCGTCGGTAAATCCAGCAGAGCGACGGTTTGAATTTGGATTGGCAAGGTCAATCTCGTTGTGAGCAACGTTGTAATCACCAGTTGCTAAGACAGGTTTTGTTTGGTCGAGTTCTGCTAAGTAATCAGCGTATTTTTCATCCCAAATTTGTCGTTCAGCTAAGCGTTTTAGACCGTCTCCAGCATTTGGAGTGTAGACTTGTGTTACGTAGAAATTATCAAATTCAAGAGTGATAATACGTCCTTCGCAATCCATCGTGTCAGGGGCACCGATTTCTGGGAAAGAAATGGTTGGTGTCAGATGATTTTTGTAAAGGAACATTGTCCCAGCGTAGCCTTTTCTGGCTGGTTCGACTGATGAGCGCCAAGATACTTGGTAATCTGGAAAGTAGTCTTCAAGGATTTGCAAATGTTTTTTGGTAGGTCCTTTGGCTGATAATTTTGTTTCTTGAATGGCAATGATATCAGCATCTTCAGCCACAAGTGTATCGATAACAGCGCGTGAGAGAACGGCGCGTGCAGAATCACTTGTGAGTGCTGCGTTGAGCGAATCAATATTCCATGAAATGAGTTTCATAATAGCTTACCAGACTTCTTTTTAGAAGTCTCTTCTTTCTAAAAGTTTAATCGTTAGTTTCTATTTTAGCAAAAAAAGAGAATGCTTGCGATTCTAATGCTTTTGCTTATATCATTTTTGAAAAAAGTGGTACAATCTATTTAGAAAAAAATCTAAATACTTAAACTTTGGAGGAACATTATGGCATTTGCTGAAACATTTAAAGCTTTGTCGCATCCAATCCGAAGAGAAATTCTGAATTTATTAAAGGAAAAGTCGTTGACGGCTGGTGAGATTTCAGAGCAGTTTGATGTGGCTTGGGCAACGATTTCGCACCATCTTAGCATTTTGAAAAAAGCTGGATTGGTTGTTGAAAAACGAGAAAAGAATTTTATTTATTATGAATTGTCTACCTCGGTTTTAGAGGATGTTATGGCTTGGTTAGTTGATTTAAAGGAGTCTTCGAAAAATGAAAAAAATTAATAAAGAATTTTTGATGACAGCACTTATAATTGCATTGCCAATGGTGATTGGAGCAATTTTCTGGAATCAACTTCCTGAAAAAATCCCGACTCATTTTGGAATTGATGGTCAAGCAGATGGTTATAGCAGCAAGCTTTTTACGCTTTTTGCTTTTCCAGCATTGTTTCTTCTTTTTCAAATTATTTGTCTGGCATCTTTTGAAAAAGAATCTGTAAAAGTCAATATTCCAGCAAAAATGAGAAGATTTTATACTTGGTTGATTCCAGTTTTAAGTTTGATTATTCAAGGATCAATCTATGCTAACGCACTTGGTTTTATTAAGAGTGGTCCAACACTTGTCACAACTTTTCTAGCGATTGTTTTTATCGTGATTGGCAATTATCTTCCTAAGATACAACGAAATGCTACAGTTGGTATTCGCATTCCTTGGACGTTGTCTGATGACAAAAATTGGTATAAGACACACCGCATGGCAGGTAAACTTTGGGTGCTTGGTGGTTTGCTTATCTTGCTTGAGAGTTTTGTTCAGGTGGCTATGCCTTATGTGATGGGAGTAGTCATTGCTATTATGATTATTGCGCCGATGATTTACTCTTTTCTTCTTAGTCGAAAAGCCTAAAAACTGACTTGCCTAGTTTTTTAGCTGTAAAATTGTTTAATTGTGTTATAATGATAGAACAAAATTAAAGGAGATATTGTGATGAAAAAGACGGTATCCTATTGGTTAATTGCTTTATGGTTTTTGGTAATGCTAATCAGCTATTGGATTTTTTTACCGCCCATTAATATTTTTAGCGTAGCATTTTGGCTTTTTGTTTTAGAGGGCTTGTGTTTAGCCTTTGGAGTCATTGCTTTGTTGTCTCTTGGTGGCAAAGTCCAACAAATAACATTCCAAGTGCCAGGTAGTCGTGCTCGAAAAGTAGTTTCAGCACCGAAACCAGCTTTTGGAAAAGCTTTGTCTGCTATCAGCTTTGCTATTGCAGTGATTTTACTTATTCTTGGCGCGTCAACTTTCCTTAACTCTCGTTTGTTTAGAGCCAAAAGTTATGCCAATGTGATTAAAGTAAAAGAGGCTGATTTTACTTCTGATTTCCCTGAAACTAATATTTCTCATTTGGTTTTATTGGATCGTTCATCAGCTAAGAAAATTGGTGATACTTATCTTGGAACCATTGATAAAGTCTCACAATTTGGTATTTCAGATGATTATCGTCAGGTTACAATTGGTGAGCAACCTTACCGCGTCTCACCTCTAGAATACAAATCATTCTGGAAATGGTTTACCAACCATAAAGAAGGAATCGGCTATTACGTCAAGGTTAATCAGACAACAGGAAAAGCAGAATTAGTCAAGCTTGATAAAGGCATGAAATATTCTGATTCTGAATATTTCTTTAGCGATACCCTTCGCTATTTGCGTTTGAAATACCCAACGGTGATTTTTGGAGATCCATCTTTTGAAGTGGATGACAAAGGAAATCCTTATTATGTTGCAACAACATATAAACCTAAGTTTATGTTGAGCTCAAATGACCCAACAGGTGCTATTTTACTTAATGCGGTAACTGGTGAAACCAAACGTTATGATCTTAAAGACATTCCTGACTGGGTTGACCGTGTCTTTTCTGCTGATAATGTGATTAGTCGTGTCGATGATTACTACACTTATCAAAAAGGTTTCTGGAATACAGTCTTTAGCCAAACAGGTGTGAAAAAAACAACGGATAGTTACAACTATATCTCAATTGGTTCAGATATTTACCTCTACACAGGTATCACATCGGCTACTGCTGATTCTTCAAACCTTGGCTTTATTTTGGTTAATATGCGTACTCGTGAAGTGACAAATTATAAATTGGCATCAGCGACTGAAACTGCTGCGCAAGAATCAGCAGAAGGCGAAGTTCAAGAAAAACATTATGAAGCAACAGCTCCGACACTTGTAAAATTAGACGGCAAAGCTTACTATCTTGTTTCTCTTAAAGATGCTGCTGGTTTGGTCAAATCCTATGCAATTGTCGATGCTGAAGATTATCAACAAGTTACCGTTGACAATGATATCGAGACTTTGATTGCAAAATTCACAGATTCTGACACATCAGCTTTATCTGGTGTCACAACGAATTCTGGCAAATCTGCTGAAAAAGTTAAGGTAATCACTGGAGTTGTTGATAAATTAGCTAGTCAGATGATTTCAGGTTCAACAGTTTATTACATTTCTTCATCTGGAGAAATTTACAAAGTTAAGGCAACGACTGACACAACAGACAGTCTTCCATTCCTTACAGTAGGTGATCAATTCAAAGGTGAATTGCAAAAGGATAATTACCTAACAAAATTTGAAATCATAACTGAAAAATAATATATGAAGACTGAGATGACGTTCTTAGTCTTTTTAATACGATTTTTTCGTATGCCCCAGCATTTAGCCTATAATCAGCCATAAATTTGTGTTATAATTAGGTGTTATCAATAAAGGAGTTTCATTTGCTCCTATTTGAAAGGAAAGAAAATGACTAGTAAACAACCATTTTATATTACAACACCGATTTACTACCCATCTGGTAAGCTTCACATCGGTTCTGCTTACACAACAATTGCTTGTGACGTTTTAGCACGTTACAAACGTATGATGAACTATGATGTCTTTTATTTGACAGGGCTTGACGAACACGGTCAAAAAATCCAACAAAAAGCTGAAGAAGCAGGTATCACACCACAAGCTTACGTTGATGGTATGGCTGCTGATGTTAAAAAACTTTGGAAAATGCTTGATATCTCATATGATAAATTCATCCGTACAACTGATGATTACCACGAAAAAGTTGTTGCCGAAGTTTTTGAAAAATTGTTGGCACAAGATGATATTTATTTAGGTGAGTATTCTGGTTGGTACTCAGTTTCAGATGAAGAATTTTTCACAGAAAGCCAATTGGAAGAAGTTTTCCGTGATGAAAATGGAAAAGTCATCGGCGGGATTGCCCCTTCTGGACACGAAGTAGAATGGGTTTCAGAAGAATCATATTTCTTACGTCTTGGAAAATATGCTGACCGCTTGGTAGAATTTTTCCATGCACACCCTGATTTCATCCAACCTGATGGTCGTATGAACGAAATCATCAAGAACTTCATTGAACCAGGTCTTGAAGATTTGGCTGTCAGCCGTACATCATTTACATGGGGCGTTAAAGTGCCTTCAAATCCAAAACACGTTGTTTACGTGTGGATTGATGCGCTTCTTAACTACGCTACGGCACTTGGTTATGGTCAAGAAGAACACGCAAACTTTGATAATTTCTGGAACAAGGGAACAGTTTTCCATATGGTTGGTAAAGATATCCTACGTTTCCACTCAATTTACTGGCCAATTATGCTCATGATGTTGGACATGAAATTGCCTGACCGCTTGATTGCCCACGGTTGGTTTGTTATGAAAGACGGTAAAATGTCTAAATCTAAAGGTAATGTGGTTTACCCAGAAATGCTTGTCGAACGCTATGGACTTGACCCACTTCGTTATTACCTCATGCGCTCACTTCCAGTTGGTTCTGACGGAACATTTACGCCAGAAGATTATGTTGGACGTATCAATTATGAGTTGGCAAATGACCTTGGAAACCTTCTTAACCGCACAGTTGCCATGATTAATAAATATTTCGGTGGCGATGTTCCAGCTTACGTTGAAAATGTCACAGCATTTGATGCTGATTTGGCAGGTGTTGTCGAAGAAAAACTTGCTGAATACCATAAACAAATGAACGCTGTTGACTACCCACGCGCACTTGATGCGGTTTGGAGCATTATTTCACGTACAAATAAATACATTGATGAAACAGCTCCTTGGGTTCTTGCAAAAGATGACGCTAAACGTGATGAATTGGCAGCAGTAATGGCTCACTTGGCAGCTAGCCTTCGTGTGGTGGCTCACCTTATTCAACCATTTATGATGACAACATCAAACACTATTATGGAACAACTTGGTCTAGGAAGTGATTTTGACCTTGAAAATCTTACCCTTGCAGGATTCCCAGAAGGTGTGAAAGTTGTTGCTAAAGGAACACCAATCTTCCCACGTCTTGATATGGAAGCTGAAATTGACTACATCAAAGCGAACATGGGTGCAGGTGCAGTAATTGCTGAAGAAAAAGAATGGGATCCAGCAGAAGTTGAACTTAAAAACGAAAAGAAAGCTATTAAATTTGACGACTTTGACAAAGTAGAAATCCGTGTCGCTGAAGTTAAAGAAGTTTCTAAAGTTGAAGGTTCAGAAAAACTTCTTAAATTCCGTCTTGATGCTGGTGATGGTGAAGACCGTCAAATCCTTTCAGGAATTGCGAAATTCTATCCAAACGAACAAGAACTTGTTGGTAAAAAATTACAAATCGTAGCTAACTTGAAACCACGTAAAATGATGGGACTTCTTAGCCAAGGTATGATTTTATCAGCTGAACATGACGGTAACTTGACTGTTCTTACAGTTGACCCAAGTGTACCAAACGGTAGCCAAATTGGTTAATCATTAAAAATTAATAAACAGAATACTCAGCTTTTGTGCATTTTTAGCGCAAAAGCTGGGTATTTATATTGCTCTCAAATGTAAAGAAAATTGAAAAGATAGTGGAAATTCTGAAAATAATTTGTTAATTTTCAATTAAGATTCATTTGATATTTTTAGTAGCGCAAGAAACAGAATTTGTTAGAATCGAGAAACGTGTAAAATGACATTGAAAATCTTATCGAGAGAAGATTATGAAATATTAAATACGACATTTAAAGAACGTTCTTTTATGCAAACTGTTGAAATGGCAGATTTACTCGAAAAACGTGACTTTGACATTACATTTTTAGGCTTGGAAGCAGATGGAGCTATTCAGGTGGCTGGCGTGCTTTACAGCATGCCGATGACTGGTGGACTTCACATGGAAATCAATTCTGGACCAGCTTCGACAAGTACAGCTTACCTTTCTGAATTTTATAAGGAATTAAAAGCTTATGCTAAGGAAAATGGTGCCTTTGAACTGATTGTTAAGCCATATGACACCTACCAAAGTTTTGACAGTCATGGTAATCCAAACGATGATGAAAAGCCTGAATTGATTAGCTGTTTGACTGATTTGGGATACAGTTATGACGGTCTTCAGACAGGCTATCCAGGAGGTGAGCCTGACTGGCATTACGTGAAGGATTTGTCAGGATTAACACCTGAAACGCTTCGTAAATCATTTAGTAAAAAAGGTCGCCCACTTGTTAACAAGACAAATTCATTTGGAATTAAAGTTCGCAAATTAAACCGCGATGAACTTCATATCTTTAAAGAAATCACAGCATCAACATCTGAACGCCGTGAATACACAGATAAACCGTTAGATTATTATGAAGCTTTTTATGATAGTTTTGGTGATAAATGTGAATTCATGATTGCGACAATTAATTTTCAAGATTATCTCAAAAATGTGCAGGCTGGTCATGATAAAATTGCAGCTGACTTGGCAGTTTTGAATCAAAAGATTGC
>JGI24707J26582_10003296_pt1 | contig 11702 bp, 9 predicted proteins | sample BioPla1DNA1_FD_26582 | JGI IMG/M metagenome (IMG submission 26582) | reverse complement strand
CTGAAATATAAAATCTATATTTTTTTTAGCCATAAAAAAAACATCTAAACTAAAATTCAACGAGCCTATTTTTATGAAAAAGGTTTTTATATACAATAGAAGTTGAAAACAAAGACAAAATATATAAACTCTAAGTCAAATAATTTTATTAAAATAAACTCTTATGAATTACTCTGAGTCGGATACAAGAGCAAAGTTTATAGATACAAAACTCAAGTCAGATTGACGATCTGAAGATTTTATCATTAGAGAATATAAAATCAGCGATGGAAGAAAAATTCTTTGATGAAAAAATAGCAATCCAAAGTATGCAGATTATGTCTTGAGATATAATTGAAAAAATATTGGACTTATAGAAGCCAAAGCTTACGACAAAGAACCCACAGAATGATTGGAACAAGCCAAAGTATATGCTGAAAAATTACATATTAGGTTTGTTTATAGCACCAATGGTCAAGAAATCTATGAATTTGATATGAAAGAATGAAAATGAGATTATATTCAAAATTATCCAAATCCAGAAAATCTTTACAATCGTAATTTTGAACATTCAAATAAAATCAAAGATATCTTATTAAAACAGCCTTTCAATATCACATGAAGTTTTGTTCCTAGATACTACCAAGAGTTAGCAATAAACCATGCAATGGAAGCAATAGCTAACTGAAAAGATAGGATTCTTTTAACTTTAGCTACAGGAACTTGAAAAACTTTTATTGCTTTTCAGATTGTATGGAAACTTTTTCAAGCAAAACGATCAAGATTTGAGATATGAAAACAAAGACCCAAAATATTATTTTTGGCGGACAGAAATATTTTGGTAGATCAAGCTATGAATACATTTAATCCTATGGAGAAAAATATTATCAAAGTCACTGGAAAAGAGGTTAGAAAAAGAAATTGAAAGGTGCCTTACAATGCAAATGTCTTTTTTGCAATTTATCAAGCAATCATTTGAGATAAAGCAGAAACGGAAGAGGATTATGAAAACAACGATTTGAGAAACTATTTCAAACAATACGATCCAGATTTTTTTGATTTAATTATTATAGATGAATGTCATAGATGATGAGCTAATGAATCGTGAAACTGGCATGAAATTCTAAAATATTTTAGTTCAGCTGTCCAAATTTGACTAACAGCTACTCCAAAAAGAGAAGATAACATAGATACTTATAGATATTTTGGAGATCCAGTTTACCAATATTCTCTCAAAGAGTGAATCAACGACTGATATCTGACACCATACAAAGTCAAAAGAATTCATACAAGCATTGATGAAATTGTCTTAAATGATTGAGATAAAATCACTAAATGATGAAAAGAAATTTCAGTAGATCAAACAAAAAAAATATATAGTGTGGACCAATATGAAAGAGAAATCATTCTCCCAGAGTGGACAAATCTTGTTGCTCAAGCCACATTAAATAACATCAACCCAGATGAAAAAACAATTATTTTTTGTGTAAACCAAGCACACGCACTGAGAATGAGAGATGCTATAAACAAATACAAAACGAACAACGATCCAGATTATTGTGTTAGAGTAACTTCTGATGAATGAGTAATTTGAAGAACATATCTAGAAAGATTTCAAGATAATGACAAAACGATTCCAACGATTTTGACTTCTTCTCAAATGCTTACAACTTGAGTAGATGCTAGAAATATTAGGCAAAAACTAACTACTCGTGAAGAAAGATATTTTGAATTATGATATTACACAAATAATATGAAGATGAACCAGACTTTTTGATTGAAAAGATTTTTTTACAATACTGGATTTCACATGAGCAACCAATAAATTTTATGATGATGAACGAGATGGAGAACCAGAAACTATTGAAGAAAAAAATCCTTTAGGCTCCGCCGTATCCCCTTTAGATAAAGAGGAACAAAATAACCCCCTTTCTACAAAGGAGGAAAGCGAGTGAAACGAGCAGGAGGATTGAGACCAAAAAGAGCCATTCAAAAAAATATATGTCCAATTGTGAGATGATAGAGTTTTGAAAATAACAAATATTGATATCAGATATATTGATGAAAGTGGAAAACCAATTACAGCTGAAGAATTTTTGAAAAAACTAATAGGGAAGTTACCCAATTTTTATGAAAGTGAAGAACAACTTAGAACTATTTGGTCCAACCCAGACACTAGGGAAGAATTGCTCTATAAACTCGCTGAAATAGGAATAGGCGAAAAACATCTAGAAAAACTAAAAGAAATGTTTGATGCAGAGGATTGTGATATTTTTGATGTTTTAGCTCATATTTCGTTTAACTCAGATTTGAAAAAGAGAGTAGAAAGAGTAGAACATGTAAGATGAACTTCAATTCTTTTTGAACAATATGAAGATCTAAAAGCAAAAGATTTCCTTACTTTCCTATTAAAACAATATGAACAACACGGAGTTTGGGAAATATGAAGACATAAATTAAACGGTCTAGTTTCTTTGTTCAAAAGAGGGAGTGTTAGTGAAATTGCATGATCCTTTGGTGGAAGCGAAGAGCTAGTAAAGGCTTATTATGAGCTACAAAAATGACTTTATGAGGTATAAATTTTTCTAAAAATATAATTTACCTATTTGGTAAAAATCACTTGATTTTAATAAAAATAATACTATACTGACATGGCATAATTTATTTTATATTTTTAATATGAAGGTTGAGTATGTTAACAGTTCCTTAAAAAAACTTGCCGAATCTTATGATAAATTATTAGTTAAATTTAAGGATAAAAAAATAGTTCAATGAATTTTATCGAGGATAAGGCACTTTGATATCTCTGATAATCTTTTAGAGTTTACAATCAACCAACCTAATTGTCGTATGCACCCTTTAAAATGACATATGAAATGACAGATTGCTATTGATGCAGTAAATAAAACCTGTCCCATTAGAATCGTGTTTATAAACAACAATTGAGAAGATATAACAAAAGATATGTTTAATAAACAAAAACGAAAGACAGTCACAGCTATAAAGATAATTTCAATTTGAAATTATCACCAGTAATACAAATAATAAATCAGTAATTTATCACATATAAAATATATAAAATGAGCTTTATTGCCAACATTGCTATCGCACCATGACGAACCATTCAAAACGAAATTATCAATCTTGAAATGACACAAAGAGAGTTTGCAGAAAGACTTTGAATTAGCGAAAAACATCTCAGTCAATTAATAAACGGTAAAGTATGATTAACATTTGAAATCGCTCAAAAGTTAGAACAAATTACACATATTCCAGCGTCTTTTTGGAATAAATTAGAGTTAAAGTATCAAGAAGATAAGGCAAGATTAGAAAGTGAAAACAGTTTATTAAAACAAAAGAATCTTTTAAGCAGATTTTCTTGTTATAATGATTTAGTAAAATTAAATTTAGTTGAAAACACAAGAAATTCCTTAGCAAGAATAAAAAGTTTATGCAATTTTCTAAATGTTGTTTCTCTTGATATTATTACAGAAAAGCAAGAAAAAACTTTTATGATTGAAAAATTAGCATTTAGAAAATCATCAATAAATAAATTATCTCCAGAAAATTTTGCTTGTTGGATTAAAGCTTGAGAAAAATTAGTAAATTTTACTGATAATGAATTTAATCAAGAAGCTATTTTAGATATTATTCCCAAATTAAGAGAATTAACCAAAAATCAAAAAACTTTAGAAATAGACAAAATTCAAGAGATCTTAAATAGTGTATGAATTAATTTTATTGTCTTAGATCACTTTAAAGAAGTACCTGTCAATTGAATTTCAAGATTGTACAAAAATAAACCATTAATTCAGCTTAGTAAAAGACAAAAGCGTTTAGATATTCTTCGGTTTACATTGTTCCATGAACTTGCCCATATTTATAATGATGATCTTAAAAAAGAAAATATTTTTATCAATTGAGACAACAATATACAAGATGATAAAGAACAAATAGCCAACACTTATGCTCAAAATCGACTAATTTCACAAGATAGTTATAATGAATTAATGTTAAAATCTGCAATTACTTTAAAAGATTTAGAAGAAATAGCTAAACATGAATGAATATGAATTAATATTGTTGCATGAAGAGCTGCTCATGATTTACATTGAAGACAAACCAATATCTGGACAATCATTTCAAAACTAAGACCAACTATTAAAAAATAATTTTATTTATTATAAAGTATGGATAAAATAAAAAAATACAAAAAATATTTTACAACACAGGAGTTTGTCGGGTATTTGTTGCAATATTACGAGAGATATAGAAGTACTGAGCTTGTGCAGTCCAAGCTTACCAGCTTGATTGATCTTTATGGTCGTGGGAAGATGAATGTGGTGGATTTTACGAAGAAGTTGGGAGGAGCGGAAGCGTTGATGAGGGTGTGGAAGCAGATGCAGGAGGAGTTATTTAGGATTTAAGCGGATAGAGCATGAGACAAAGTTTAGAAAATCTTATAAGATCGACAATAATTTTAAAAACCACTTTAGGAGTTTGAGAAAGAACATCTCTCTCTTCTATGGATGACAATTGTTTGAAGTCTACTAATGATGAAGACCTTAAAAGAATTATATATGAGGGTATTATTGAGTATTCATACAGTGAGTTTGAAATCTTTGAAAAAGATGTAAACATTCTTCATAGAAATGCTTTACTAACGAAGCTAAAATATAATCATTCGGCTAGTGATGAAACTAAAGAAAAATACTGATTTTATGGAGAAGTATTGTTAGATTGAATATTGAAAACTATATTTTGAACTCATTCTTTGATATCAAGATGATATTTTTATAATCCTCTTGAAAACGGTGAAACAAAGTGATTTGATTGCTATCATCTCATAAGTGATAATGAAAAATTGTATTTATACTATGGTGAAACCAAGTTTCATGCAAATCCCAAAAGTTGAATTACAGATGTTTTAAATAAAATAGAAAATGCGTTATCAGATAAAAACCTTGAGAAAAATTTATTAGTACTTGTTAATCATAAAGAAAAATTAAAAGACCCAAAGATGTTTTTTATTATAGATGAACGACAAAATGAATGAGTAAACTTAATAGACTCACTACAAAAAAATAATATTACATTAGTATATCCGATTCTTATAATCGGAAACCATATCAAACAAGATTATGATGAAAATATACAAGAGCAAATTTTACATATAGAATCTCTTTTACCCAAAAATATAACCATCTCTATTCCACATGAAATATTTTTTATTTTTCTTCCTGTGCAAAGCACAAAAGATATTAAAAAAACTATTATAGAATGGATAAGTTCAAACAAAGCCTTAACGTTATAAAATCACTTTCTCTTTTAGAGCAAGGGATATTACAAGACTATGAGTTTATTCGTGAAGTCCGTGTTTTTTTTGATTTAATTAAAAATGAGCCCCTTTCACAGTCAGATCTTCAGTTTTTATTATATATTGCTAATAAATCCTGAATACCTCATTATTTTGATTTTTTAGAAAAATTTCAAAACAAAGACTCACTAGATATTAATAATATCAACCTGCTATCATTTTGATCTTTTTTTCATGATTCTAGTCTCTATGTGGATGATACACAAAAACTTCATAAATTTCAGAAAGAAATTCTAAATTATTTTTCAAAACAAAAAACAAATCGTTTTTTTATTTCTGCAAGTACTTCCTTTTGAAAGACTTTTTTGGTATATGAAATAATGAGGAAAATGAACTACAAAAACATAGTTCTTATTTTTCCTACGATAGCTTTGTTAATTGAAAACTATGAAAAACTTCTGTCTGATGAAAATTATGACTTTTTTAAAAAACAGTATAGGATACATACTTTAAGTGATGTTCCAGAAAGTGAAGTTGGAGAATTTAATATTTTTCTTTTTACTCCAGAAAGATTTTTATCATTTTTAGATCAATCTTTATGAAATATTGGCTTTGATTTTTGATTTATAGATGAAGCATATAAAATTGATAATGAATATTTAGATGAAGAAGAACTTAAAGAAAATGAAAGGGATACTGCTTATCGTCTAGCTACATATTGGCTTTTAAAAAATAATCCATTAATTGACTTACTTATGGCATGACCATATATAACATTTGATGAAAAAGAAGGAAATTCGTTTTACGAATTTGTTAATAAAAATAAAATTAAGGTATTAGATTATAATAATTATGATATAGTGCAAAAAACAATAATTCTTGTTGATGAGACCTTTTCAAAAAAAGATAGAGATGCTTGGCCAAAAAAAGATGGAAGAACTCTCAAAAGATTTTGACCAACATTAGAATTAGTTGCTAAGATGGATCATCAGAATTGAATTATCTGCTTTTGTCCAAGAAGATCTGATACTGAAAACTTGATCTTATGAGCTACATCATTTTGAAAAATTGTATGTAATTTAAAAACATTGGATGAAGAGTTTTTAAGCTTTATGGACCATCTTAAAAAAAATTATAATTATAACGGAGAAGAGCGAATTCTTATTAAATGATTAGAAAGATGAATCTGATGACATCATGGTTTGATTCCTAAATATATACAAAAAGAAATAATTCACTATTTTAATAAATGAATAATAAAAATACTTTTTTGTACAACAACTATTACAGAGTGAGTAAATACATCTGCTAAAAATATAATCATATATAAAGCAAAAAAATGAGATAAAGATCTTAAGGCTTTTGATGCTAAAAATATTCAATGAAGAGCTGGAAGGTTTTGACATCACTATGTTTGAAATGTATATGTGCTTGATCATGAATTTGAGCGTGCAAAGGAACATGAGGAAAATATAAAACATAAAAACTACGATAAAAAATCAGAAAAAGATAATATTGATTTGTTTATAACAGATAATGCTTACTTGAATGTTGATAATTTTAATAAACGTAATGATATAGAAGAGGAATATAAAAAAAGATGAATAGATTTATCAATTATCAATTTATACAAATGAATAGACCCTTTGTTAAAACTAAAAATATTTGATCTTATCTCTGCTTTATCTGAAGAGGATATAGAAGAAATAAAGTCATGAATTAATAACTATAATAATTTATATTTAGATAATTCTTTTGTAAAAATATTACATCTTATAAAAGAAATAGTCCCTCCATCACTAAATTTTTACTTTGAGGTTCCACAATGAAAAGATAAACCGAGAATATATTGAATGATATTAGCTTATCTTTCAACATGATTTCCTGGATCTGTAAAATATTTAGTTGATAATTTAGATCGAAATATAAATAGAGCAATTAGAGAAACATCAAAGTTTATATATACAATTCTTAAATATCAATTTGTAAAATACCTATGAGTATTTAATATAATGTTTAAGGTTTATATAGCTCAAAAAGAAGCAAAAAAAATGGACGATATTACATGATTAGAAAGATTGCTCAGAAAATTAGAATATAATGCATTAACAGATAAGTGAAGAAAAGCTAGTGATTATTGATGTCCACAAAAAATTATAGATTATTATGATACTAATAATATGAAACAAAAAATAAAACTTCGTCTTTCTTTTGATCCATATGAAAAAAGAATATTTGATAAGATAAATAAAATTCTTTAATTAATAGTCATTGATTATAAAATGAAATTTAAATACCTTAAAATAAAAGATATATCTAAAACACAAAGTTGATGAACTCCTAGTAGAGCAAAAGCTGAATTTTGGTGATGAGATATTATATGGTTGAAGTCGGGGGAGTTGAATGATAATCAAAATGTTACAAAATATACAGAAACTATTACACAGGCAGGAATTGAATGATCTTCTGCAAAGATTTTCCCAAAATGAACTCTTGTAATGGCAATGTATGGTGCTACAGCTTGAAAGTTGGGAATACTTTGAGTGGATGCGGCAACTAATCAGGCAATTTGTTCAATACAAAATCATAAATGAATGTTTGTAGAAAAATACGTTTACTATTTTTTATTAAAAGAGAGGGAGAAAATAATACAAGATAGTTTTTGATGAGCACAACCAAACATAAGTAAAACTTATATTGATAATCTCCAAATCCCCCTCCCACCACTCGTAACCCAGCAGAAAATCGTGGAAAAGCTAGACGAACTCTCGGCAGTGATAAAGGAGAATCAAGAAAAAATTCGTGGGCAAATTGTAGCATTGGATGAGCTTTGGAAAAGCCAACTTGATGAGGTATTTTCAAATGAGGAGTGGGAAAACAATACAATAGAGTATATTTCATTAGGTATTCAGTATTGATATACAGGAAAAACTATTGAAAATGGGAAATATCAATATCTTAGAATAACTGATATACAAAATGATAAAGTAGATTGGAATACTGTTCCATTTGTTAATGTTGAGGATATTGAGGCTAAAAAATATACTCTTAATAAATTTGATATTGTTTTTGCTAGAACTTGAGCAACTGTTGGAAAATCTTACTTAATAGAAGAGGAAGTAGAAGATAAGCTTTTTGCATCCTATTTAATCAGAATTGTTCCAAATTTAAAGCTTGTAGTCCCTAAGTTTTTAAAATTCTTTTTTCAAAGTAATAACTATTGGAATCAAATTTATTTTGATGTAGTTGGTGCCGCACAGCCAAATTTTAATGGTACGAAATTAAGCTCTGTTCAACTCCCTCTTCCACCACTTTCCACTCAAAAAGCCATTGTTCAAGAACTTGATGAACTACAAAAAGGTATAACAGAACTTAAAACACAATATACAACACAACTAGAACAGTATGATGAACTGCGAAATAGTCTCCTTGATCAGGCATTTAAAGGGGAGCTGGTAAAATAGAGTCAGATTTTTTTCTTTTCTCTTGAAAAATGATAAGTTATGAATATAAAGTATTCGTTTTCAAATACTTCCTGTACACAAAATGAAAAAAATTGCAAAACTCATCAGTACAAAAAAGACGGTTTTTACGATACCGGAATTAACGACCTATCTTCAAATCCCTACGCAAGCAGGTTTGAAAAGTTTTTTGCAAAGAGCCAAACATTCCAAAATTTTACTTAATCCTATCAAGGGAATCCGAACCTTGCCCGTGTATGATCCTTTTGAGTTCTCAAGCAAGCTCAATTCTGATTCTTATATTTCCTGTGAGACCGTGCTTTTTAGAGAAGGGATTTTTTTTCAATTTTATGGAAACACGGTGAGTGCTGTTACTTTTAAGTCAAGGAATTATCATATCGGAGATCAGCATTTTATTTATTATCGTATTCAGCCTAAGATTGCTCAAAACCCTATGGGGATAAGGGAATATGATACCTATCGTATGGCAACCCCTGAAAGGGCATTATGTGATTATATTTATCTTCATCCCAAAGCAAGTATTGATGCTCCAGAGCTGATTAATCAGAGAAGAATAGAGAAGCTCTACCCTTTCTATCCCAAAAAAACGGTTTTAAGAATTAAACAATTACTCAATGCTCAATCATAGTAAACACAAGGAATTTATGCTCAAAATTCTTCTCCGTACTTTTCAAAGTCCGTTAAAAGATGCTCTTGCTTTCAAGGGAGGGACTTTAGCCTTTCTTTGTTATGGATTGCCAAGATTTTCTACAGATATTGATTTAGATTTGCTCGATCATAATAGGGAAGCTGAGCTTTTGGAACTGATGCAAGATATTCTAGAAGATATTGGCGATATTAAAAATAAAACTTTAGGGAAGGATTTGCATCGTTGGATTTTTCGCTATGATCAATCAGGAATGAATATCAAAGTAGAGGTTAATAAAAGACCTCTTGATGGGAATGTTTATGAGCGAAAAATGATTGAAAATACGCCGGTATACTGCATGAGTCAATCTTCCATGGTAGCAAATAAGATCGTTGCTCTGTACAATAGAGCTTATCCCAGAGATCTTTTTGATGTGCATTATTTTTTGCAAAACAACTTTCCTTGCAAAGAAGAAATTATATTTTTGAGAACTCAAATGTCCAGTGCTGAAATTATAGAAGAACTGCTTGAAAAAATCCCTCGTTATTTTGCTACAAATACGGTTTTGGCTGGGCTTGGAGAGCTTCTCACTGATACTCAAAAAATTCGGGTAAAAACTCATCTCGTCGATGAAACCCTAGTTCTTCTAAATGATTATTTACAAAAATTATAAAAATCTTATTTTGAAATTCATTAGAATTTCATAAGTGCCTTTTAATTGTTTTATTTCTTTTTTATTCATTATGCACTCACAAATTAACCGTATCACAGACATTCTCCGTAGAGACGATGGAATCAATGGAGCTATGCAATACACCGAACAAATTTCATGGATTCTTTTTTTGAAATTTTTTGATGATTTTGAAAAAAATGCAGAGCAGTGAGCAATTCTAAATTGAGAAGAATATAGCTACATTTTAAGTCCAGAATATAGACGGAATGTGCGAGCTTGTCCCAAAAAAAATGACAAAATTGATTATCAAACAGCTAAATCATGAGATGACTTGAAAGAATTTGTAAATAAAAAATTGTTTCCATATCTAAAGTCATTCAAGAATACAACTCAAGATATCAATAATATGAAATATAAAATCTGAGAAATTTTTTGATATATGGAAAACAAAATAGAAAGCTGACACACTTTGAGAGAAGTGCTAGATATCATTGATGAAATGAACTTTCAAAAACAGGATAATCTTTTTGAACTGTCCAAAGTCTATGAAGACCTACTTCAATGAATGGGAAATGATTGATGAAATTCAGGAGAATTTTATACTCCAAGAGTAATTATAAAAGCTATTGTAGATTATATTGATCCAAAAATTTGAGAAACTGTCTACGATGGAGCAGTCGGAAGTTGATGATTTTTGATTGAAGCTTACGAACATATGAAACAACAAGAAAAGTCTACTGATGACCTAAATTTATTGAAACACAAAACATTTTATTGAAATGAAAAAACTCCACTTGCATATATTATGGGAGTTATGAATATGATTTTACATTGAATTGAAAATCCAAACATTACAAAAGGGAACACTTTGACTCAAGATATTAGACAGATTCAAGAAAAAGATAGGTTTGATATTATCCTAGCCAATCCACCATTTTGATGAAAAGAAAAAGAACAAATTCAATCAAACTTTCCAATAAAAACGAATGCTACTGAAATGTTGTTTCTCCAACATTTTATGAAAAAACTAAAACTAAATTGAAGGGCGTGAATTGTAGTACCAGAATGAGTTTTATTCAATACTTCAAATGCTTTCAAAGAAATAAAAAACTTACTTTTAAGCGATTTTAATTTACACACGATTGTTAGCTTACCATCTTGAGTATTTTTACCTTATGCTTGAGTAAAAACCAATGTAATATTCTTTGAAAAAAAATGAAGAACACAAGACATCTGGTATTATGAAATAGATCCAGGAAGAAAACTAACAAAAAATAAACCAATTACTCGAGAGGAAATGCAATGATTTATTGAACGAACAAAAGATAAAAAAGAAACAGAATTTTCATGGAAAGTAAATATCAATGATATCAAAGATTTTGATCTTTCAGCAAAAAATCCAGCGAATATCAAAGAGATTATTCATCGTAATCCAAAAGAAATTGTAGAAGATATAGAAAAGTCAGCATGAAAAATCAATTCATTAATCCAAAATTTAAAATGATTGATAAATAATTAAAGCTATTTCTACTTGAAGTTTGAATGAATTTAATTAAAAGTAGTCTGTCTAAACAAGGTATTAGTCTAGTAAAAACTAGGCAGGAAAGTCCTGACATCAAAAAA
>JGI24707J26582_10003295_pt1 | contig 11705 bp, 11 predicted proteins | sample BioPla1DNA1_FD_26582 | JGI IMG/M metagenome (IMG submission 26582) | reverse complement strand
AAAGAACCGATCATTTTTCCTGTCGCTACGGATAAAAGTAAAACTAGAACACCTTGTTTTATATTGACTCGATCTGTCATAATAGGAATCACATCAGTAATTTCTGCTAGACATACTGCCAATACGCCGATAAAAATTCCTATTAATAATCCAACCGCGCTTGTAATCACAGAACCTAACGGAATCGTAAAAGGAAAAACCATGTGCAATGTTCCAAAAGCTCCTCCCGCAGCAATACAATCTTCATATATTGGAATGTATTTAGCTGTCTTGCTCTTATTGGCCATTCGAGGAATGATTCCGATAACAGCAATAAATGCAAAAACCCCTCCAGCAATAATGGTTCCTGTTCCAAACCCAATAAGGACTAAACTCAACCATCGCCACCACATAATCATGAACCTTCCTTTTCATTATTCAACAAATCGATCATACTATCTTCTACATCCTTCTTATAAATAGACATTTCTACCTCTATGGGTGTAGGATCCTCTGAAAAACGTTTAAAAGAAAAATGATTAAAAAACATTACAATGCCTACTAATAACCCAATAGAATAGGGAACTTGAATCAAATAAGGATTTTCTACTCTTTTTCCCATAAAAATTTCATAAATATCTTTAAATGTTTCTGAAATGGTTACATCTACATGAAAAGTCATAATGGCTACAGCTGACCCGGCAAATACAGTAAGGGCAATAAAAATCACCTTTATCCACAACCAGCCTTTTGATTCCTTAATCTTTTCTGGATGATATTCAATTAAAATATCTTCTGCACCAATATTAGTAACCTGTACATCAGAAAAGGATTCTTTGATTCCTTTTATAATTTCCATAATGGAAATCACATAGGTTTTTTTCTTTTTTTCTGGAATTTCTAATAGCTTTATTTGCTCAATTTTATTTTTTAATTGAGATGGAGCAATTACTTCCGCTACATCCTGAATTCGTATTTGTCTTTTTTCCTCGATGACGTACTTTTTATTACATTTAATATAAATATCCATAGAACTCACCTGCAAAAGCATTTGTTATTAATTCTATCTCATTCTCTTCTATGTTTTCTTCTTGCAATACAACAGGACCTTCTATTACATTCATCACAAAGATGCCTCTGGTAGGAACAGGTGGAATTTTATTTTGATAAAAGTGATATATTAAAAAAGCTCCCAAACTAACGATGCAAATGCTTATCATCACAAAAAACCATCTTTTAAGTGCCTTTAGTTCCATCTTCCATCTTCCTCCTTTTAACTACATTTCTATATGTATATATTTTTAAACAAATTTTTTTCTTTATGCTAACAACAAATTCCATTCCATAAGAAAGAAACAAAAAAAAGAAATGTTCGTGATTAGCCAAACATTTCTCTCATTTGTGTTAAAATTCTTTTTTCAATTCTTGACACTTGTACTTGGGAAATTCCTATCATTTTAGCGATTTCAGACTGAGTCTTATCCTTAAAATACCTCATCATAATAATTTGTTTTTCCTTAGGTTCTAATTGTTCTATCATTTGACGAAGTGCAATCATATCTACCATGGTATTTTCTTCATCTGCTTTTTGTTCTAGTTTATCAATTAAAAAAATAGCATTTCCATCCCCTTGATGAATCGTACTATACAAAGATTCAACCTCTGCTCCTGCTTCTAATGCCATCACTAAGTCTTCTGTATTCACTTCCAATGCATCTGCTAATTCTTGAATCGTAGGTTCTCTTCCCATATCTTTTGTCATTTTTTCTTTTTGAATACGAGCCTTTTGTGAAATCTCCTTTAGAGAACGGCTCACTTTAATCATTCCATCATCACGTAAAAAACGTTTAATTTCTCCCATAATCATAGGTACTGCATAAGTAGAAAACTTAACCTCAAAAGTTAAATCAAATTTATCAATGGCTTTCATTAATCCAATACTTCCTATTTGAAACAGATCTTCTGATTCATAACCTCTATTTTGAAAACGCTTTACAATACTCCATACCAGTCCTATATTATTTTCAACTAATTGATCACGAGCCATTTTGTTGCCTGCTTGGGCTTTTTTAATCAGTTCTATGGTTTTATCCATTGTTTCACACCTTCTTTTTGGTTTTACACACTGTGTAATCGTTTCATCATATATACAGTGGTCCCCTCCCCTGGTATTGAGCGAACTTCTACTACATCCATAAAAGTTTCCATTACAGTAAATCCCATTCCAGACCGCTCTAATTCTGGTTTTGAAGTATATAATGGTTCCATGGCTTGTTTAATATCTTCAATTCCTTTTCCTTTATCCTGAATTTCAATATACGTTTCATTTCCCTCCAAGCGGCAAGCTAAATAAATCATCCCTGGTCCATTTTCATATCCATGAATGACTGCATTTGTAACAGCCTCTGATACTGCTGTCTTAATATCAGAAAGCTCTTCTAATGTAGGGTCTAATTGTGAAACAAAGGCTGCTACGACTACCCTTGCAAAAGCCTCATTCTGGGATTTGCTCATAAATTCTATTTTCATTTCATTTTCATATTGCATTTTTATTTCCCCCTATTGCAGCATTTTTAACGCTTCATCAATCGTTTCATATCGATGAATAATCTTATATAAGCCTGATAATTGAAAAACACGTTCAATTTGAGGCTGTAAATGTACAATGGCTACTTGTCCTCCTTTTTGGCTGCTATTTCGATATCGTCCCATAATAACTCCAATACCAGAGCTGTCCATAAATGGAATCTCTGAAAAATCAAAAATAATATTTTTAGCATTGTACCTTTCATAAGCCTTATCAATTTTCTCTCGAAGGGCTTCTGAAGTATGATGATCAATCTCACCTTGTATTTTTATAATCATATTCCGTTTTTCCATGGTGCATACTACATTCAACCTAACTCCTCCTTATCCTATCCTACATTTTCATATCAATAGATGCATATATTTATATATTCTCCATTAAATGTAAAAATCCTTTTTTATAAAAAAAAATACCAAAAGTTTTGGTATTTTAAGATTGTTTTAAACGATTCAGACGTTTTTGAGCATTGTATTTTTGATTGGTTGAAGGGTACTCCTCTAATAATCTTTCATAAACTTCTATGGCTTTTTGCAAATCCTGGCCTATTTCATGAATCACTCCTGTAAAATAAAGGGCATCATCGGAAAAATATTGATCTTTCGCATATGCCAAAGATTGTTCAAATAAATATAATGCCTTTTCATATTGAGTAGCATCATTTCTTCCTTGATTATAAGCCCGAATACCTTGGTCATAAAAAGTCTTAGCTGCTTTAGGATAAATATCCTGTATCCATTTTTGACGCATCTGCTGTTGTTCCGTACTTAACCAAGAATCATTAAGAGCATAAATTAAAGGAGCTGCCTCTTCTATTTTGTTCTGTTGTAATAACAACGTTATTTGTTGCACTTTTTGAGTTTCATCCAATCGCCTTTGTTCTGTTTCTAACGTCTGATTTACTTGTTTCAAATCACTATTTTCTTTTTGTAACTGATCCACTTGATTTTGATAATCTGCTATTTTTTGATTCGTCATTTGTTGTTCTTGTTCTACTTTTTGCTGCAGTTGGCTGATCTCATGTTTCAACTGATTTACTTTATTAGGAATAATCAAGATATACACTACTGCCAGCATACAAATAGCCCCTGTAATAAATAATCCAATGGAACTAAAAGCATTCCATGAATACCTATTTTTCTGCTTGGATTGTTGATATAACTGCCTAGAATATTGCCTTTTAGGCGTTTGATTTTTTATATTTGATTTTTCTATAATAGCTGGACGAATTTTATTGGGCTGTAAATATTGGTAATATCGAAGGGCTAAAGGATGATTGGCATCAATGGATAATACTTTTTCAATGGATTCTAAGGCCCTTTCTGGTTCATGATTCATAATGGAGCAAAGAGCAAGTAAAGTATGGGCTTCTACAAATTGTGGGTGAAGTCCCACAACGGATTTTAACTGAATATAAGCAATGTCCTCACTCTTTTGTTGCAACGATTGCAGAGCTTGATTATATTTCTTAATTGCTTCATTTTTCCGTTCTAATGTTTTTTTGTCATTTTGTATCGTTTGAATATAAGTCAAAGCTTCATTGTTTTCTTTTTGAAAGTTAGAACTTAATACCCAATGTTTAAGAGCCAATCCTATTTGGCCCACTTCATAATACACGAGTCCTAATAAATTACGTGCTTGAATATTCCTTTTATCAAAAAAAAGGCTTCTTTGTAAAGATTCTATGGCTCCACTTAAATCTCGATATTGAGCTTGTTCCAATCCTTGGTTATACATTTTTTTTGAAATTTGTTTGATTCTTTTGTATAAATTTATATCAATTTTGCAAAAATTACATATGGTTTGTTTTCCTATTTCTTGATTACACTTTGGGCATTTCACCACCATCTACTCCTTATTATTGTTTTGATTCTGTTTTTTTACAATGGATTGTAAAATATCTAAAAGATCTTGGATCTCATCTGAACGAATATCAGATTCTAAATCCTCTACTTCCAAACAAGGTTTATACTTTTTTAGTTCTTCTTTAAAATCAATCATCCTTCAATCCCCCCACTTTATCCTTTTCTTTTTTCCAACTTTGAATCTCTCCTACCAAATATAATGATCCAATACAACATAAAACATCTCCCTCTTCTAATTGATTCTTAGCTATCTGAAAAGCCTTATATGAGTCTTTTTCTTCATACACAGGGATTGTCTCTTGTACAATTAAATTCCTTATGTCTTGTATAGGAACAGCACGATGGTTTTTGGGTTCCGTTAGCACAATACCATCGATATGCGGTAAAAGTAACGCAAGCATTTGCTTATAATCTTTATCCTGCAAAGCTCCAAATAATACATATAATTTTCGACCTTGAATAAGTCCTAAAATGCTTTGTAGAAAAGCTTCAATCCCTTTTGGATTATGGGCACCATCTAATACAATCAATGGATCTTTTGAGAAAACTTCCATCCGTCCTGCCCAACGAACTTTACTCAGCCCTTTTCGTAGAGCCCTTGTCGAAATACATATTTTCTGTTTTTGGAGAACAAACAATGTAGATAATACCGTTGCAACATTTTGAATTTGATACGAACCGATCAATGATAAAAAGAGATCTTCATATTCATTATACGAAGTTTTAATAGAAAAAGTTGTTCCTTCCATTGTTGCGTTATGAATGAAAATATTTTGTATTTGAGAATAATATAATGTTGCTTGTTGCTCATCTGCTATTTCTTTAATTCTATTATACACTTCTTTTTGGTTACAAGACAATACAACTGGACAGTTTTTTTTAATAATACCCCCTTTTTCTCCTGCAATATCAATCAGATTGTTTCCTAAGATTCGGGTATGATCCAGTCCAATCGAAGTAATAACGGATACTAAAGGACGGGTAATGATATTGGTAGCATCAAAACGACCTCCTAGTCCTACCTCTAAAATTAAAAAATCCACTTTTTGTTGTGAAAAATAATAAAATCCCATGGCTGTTAAATACTCAAATACTGTAGGATGGTTATACCCCTCCTCTACCATCTCCTCACATTTTGCCCGTACTTGAGTGGCTAACAAAGCGAAATCTTCATTGGATATGGGCTTCCAATTTACCTGTATACGTTCATTATAATATTGTAAATGGGGAGAAGTAAAAAGGCCAACTCGATATCCTTCCTCCTGCAAAATAGAGCTAAGCATGGCACAAACCGAGCCTTTTCCATTGGTACCTGCAATATGAATGATTGGTAGTTGCTCTTGTGGATTTCCTAATTTATTCATTAAAGTAATCATATTACTCATGCCTTTTTTGACACCAAAGGCATGTACAGATTCTAAATATTGTATGCTTTCTCTATAGATCATAAAATGTCCTCCCGTCCTCTATGTCTATCCATAAATACATTTGTTTTTTTCACCATCGATGTAGATATCCAATGTCATAATCCAAATTTCGCAATTGGCATATTTTCAATTATGAACGTGGATATATATCTATATAAATAAGAGATGTGGAAATCTTCCACATCTCTTATTATAACTTGTAATTTACATTTTGAACAGATAGTTGCCTATTTTTTCAACATTTGTAAACGTTCTTCTACTTGCTTCATCATATTTTCATATTTGATTTGTTTTTTTCTTTCTTCTTCCACAACGGCTTGGGGTGCTTTGTTTACAAAACCTGGATTACTTAATTTTTTAACTACACGTTCCACTTCTTTTACCAATTTTTCTCTTTCTTTTTCTAATCGTTCTAACTCTTTTTCCATGTCTACCAAATCGGCAAAGGGAATGAAAATGCTAGCACCAGGAATGACAGTAGAAACTGCATCTTCCCCAATATTCATTTTATCTTTCTGGATTTTTACCTCACTTGCGTAAGCTAAAGTAGAAAAGAATACTTTTCCTTTTTCAAAGGTATTTTGGATTTCTTCATTGGTTGAAACAATAAATACAGTGGCTTTTTTAGAAGGTGGTACGTTCATTTCAGCTCGAAGATTTCGAATGCTTCGAATGCCTTCTTTCATTAGCTCGATCTCTTTCTCTTCTTGTTTAAAATGCCATTGGGGACAATAGGTAGGCCAATGGGATAACATGATTGTTTCTTCTTTTTCTTGTACATACGTAAATATTTCCTCAGTAATAAAAGGCATATAAGGATGAAGAAGTTTTAAGGCATTGATTAAAACCCTTTGTAAAGTCCATAAAGCTGCTTTTTTAGTAGTATCTTCATCATTGTAGAGCCGTGGTTTCACCATCTCAATATACCAATCACAAAACTCTTCCCAGAAGAAATCATATAGTTTTTGTACCGCAATACCTAATTCATATTTATCCATATTCTCTGTTACCTCTTTGGTAAGGGTATTAACTTTGGACAAAATCCATCGATCTGCTGGAGTCAATTCAGAAAGTTCTACGTCTTCTACTTTATTTCCTTCCATGTGCATTAATATGAAACGGGACGCATTCCATATTTTATTTGCAAAGTTTCGACTGGATTCTACCCTTTCCCAATAAAAACGCATATCATTTCCTGGTGCATTACCTGTTACCAAAGTAAGGCGAAGGGCATCAGCTCCATATTCATGAATCACTTCTAAGGGATCTACCCCATTCCCTAAACTCTTACTCATTTTTCGTCCTTGGGAATCCCGAACCAATCCATGAATCAAAACATCTTTAAAAGGAACTTCTCCTACATGTTCTAACCCTGAAAACACCATCCGAACAACCCAAAAGAAAATAATATCATAACCTGTTACTAAAACATCTGTAGGATAAAAATATCGAAGATCTTCTGTTTCTTCTGGCCATCCTAAGGTAGAAAAAGGCCATAAGGCAGAACTAAACCAAGTATCTAATGTATCTTCATCTTGAATCAGATGATGACTACCACAAAGGGGACAAACATCAGGGTGTTCTTTGGCTACTGTAATTTCTTTACACTCTTGACAATAATAAGCCGGAATTCGATGTCCCCACCAAAGTTGTCTAGAAATGCACCAGTCCCGGATATTTTCTAGCCAATGCAAATAGGTCTTGCCAAAACGTTCTGGCACAAAACGTAATTGANCAGTTTTTAAAACATCTATGGCTGNTTTCGCTAACTCTTCCATTTTTACAAACCACTGCATCTTTATCATTGGCTCGATAACACAATGACAGCGATCATGAAAACCAACATTATGCATATGATCTTCAATCTTCACCAAGTATCCTTCTTTTCCTAAGTCCTCTACAATGGCTTTTCTAGCTTCATAACGATCCAAGCCTTGATACTTACCTGCTTCTTTATTCATGATACCATTATCATGCATAACGGTGATTTGTTCTAAGTCATGTCGAAGTCCTACTTCAAAATCATTAGGATCATGAGCAGGTGTAATTTTTACAACTCCTGTACCAAATTCTTTGTCTACATATTCATCAGCTATAATAGGAATTTCACGATTGACTAAAGGCAAAATAACAGTTTTACCAATGTATTTTTTATAACGTTCATCTTCTGGATGAACAGCAACAGCAGTATCCCCTATCATAGTTTCAGGGCGTGTTGTTGCAATTTGAATATACTCATTACTATTTTTAATAGGGTAACGAATATGCCAAAAATAGCCTTGTTTCTCTTCATGTTCTACTTCTGCATCAGAAATAGTTGTTTGACATTGGGGGCACCAGTTAATAATTTTAGCTCCTCGATAAATATATCCTTTTTCATATAAACGAATAAAAACTTCTAATACAGCATCAGATAAACCCTCATCCATGGTAAAACGTTCTCTTTCCCAATCACAAGAACTTCCTAATTTTTGAAGTTGTAATAAAATCTTACCACCATATTCTTCTTTCCATTTCCAAGCTCTTTTTAAAAACTCCTCTCGACCAATTTCTTCTTTTGTTAAGCTTTCTTTTGCCATTTGTTCTACAATTTTTACCTCTGTTGCAATACTGGCATGATCTGTCCCAGGTTGCCACAAAGCATTGTATCCTTGCATTCGTTTCCAACGAATTAAAATATCTTGAAGCGTATTATCCAAGGCATGCCCCATGTGCAGATGTCCTGTAATATTGGGTGGTGGGATCACAATGGTAAATGGTTTTTTGGAATGATCGACTTCTGCATGAAAGTAACCTCTTTCCAACCATTTTTGATATAACCTTTCTTCTACTTGAGATGGATCATAAATTTTATCCAAATTTTTAGTCATTTTTATAGCCTCCTTACATTATCCCAAAATAAAAATAAAAGTAAATCCTGTTGCTACCAAAACCAATCCAATGATTTTTATCAATAGAACCGAGTTTTCTAATAACATTTGAAAATCTTCTAAATCTTGTTGATCGTCTTCTAAAGGTTCAGGTTGTTTTCTTTGAAGATTCTTAAATTGAAATTGAGTAATGAACTTTGCACCAAATCCAACGCAAGCCCCTAAGAGTATTAAAATAACTCCTATGATTTTCATTCCTTTTCTCCTTTTATCCATACTTAACCTAAAAAACCTCTTTTCATCCTTCTTATAAGGACGAAAAGAGGTTTTTTCCGTGGTACCACCTTGTTTCCTAGTTGTTTTATCTAGGCTCTTATTCACTGATAACGGAAATGATCCGTCTATACTTACTCTCTAAGCATTCAGTATAGAAGCTCCAGAGCTACCTTCTGTTTCTTTTATTCTAGAAAATCTTCCAGCCAAGGATTTTCCTCTCTGTAGAAAAAGATAACATACTCCTCTCCTTCATCGCCATTTTCAATTGTTTGATTGATTCTATGGTACAAAAAGTTCTTTTATTTGTCAAGGAATATCTCTTTTTATTTTATATCTTTCATTTCTTGAAGATATTTATCCAGTAACTTATGTGGAAGTTCTTGGATCCCATCTTGTTGTTCTTGTAGCAACTGAAGTTCTTTTTGAACTTGGCTTTTCTCTTGTTGGAGTTCCATCCATTGTTGCTTTGCTTTTTTGTACTGCATCATAAGTTCATGGACTCGATCTTCCCTTCGATTGGGGTCAAATAAAAAAGCGATTTCCTGATCCAATAACTCTTCTTTTCCTACAAAAATTTTTTCTATAAAGTCCCATAGTTCTAATTCTAATTGGCTTTTTTGTGAAGCAACCCGCTGGTATTGGTTTTTATGCGTTTGCCTTTCACAATAAAGGTTCCATTGGTATTGGAGCATATGAAGGTTTTGTACTCCAAATTTTTCATATTCATATTGAAGAAAACGAGTATAGTGGACATAACGTAATTTTGCTTTATTTAATAACTCTACTGCCCGATTTTGCATTCGTATGTTTTTTTGTATTTCAAATCGAACTCTACGTTGGAGAATATATAACCAAGTTCCTATAAAAAGTCCTATGACAGCTAAAATACTTCCAAAAACAACAATGGAAAAGTCATACACACTATGAAGCAATACAAGTAACAAAGATAAAAAAGCAAGGCCCATAACCACTGCAATACTTGTTTTTTGACTTGTTACTAAGACCTGTTCCAATTTTTCCTTAGTAAAATATAAAGCCCCTTTTTCTCCTTCTAAATAATCAATATCTTTTTTGGCTTTTCTCTGATTTTCTTCCATTGTTTCTATTTCTTTCAATAAAAGGGGGATGTCTTTTTCAAATTGCTGTAATTTAGGGTTAATCGAAGAAGAGTCTACAAATTGATTTTTTAGTGATTCACGTTCTAACTCAGCTTTTTCTATGGTTACCCATATTTTTTCTATTTCTTCTTTTTCCTCCTGAGAAAGCTGGGTATATCTTTCATAAGCCTCTTTTTTGTCCTTTAACTCTTTAAGTTCTTGTTGTAAATTTTCCTCATGATGCTGTAGTGTCTCCAACTGCTGAAATAAAGTGTTTACATGGGTAGTATAATTATATACTTCTTCGACTTCCACTTTGTTAAAATCAAAAAGGTTCCTTTTCTCCTCCGTTTTTGAAGAAAATAGACTAAAATCCTCTTTCATTTGAGCTAAGCGTTGCTTAAAAGTCTTTTTCGTATCCATCTGTTTCTTCATTATGTATACCCTCTTTTTCTTTATCGATATAAGGATTATACCAAAAAAAAGAGGGAAAAACTACTAGAAAAGATCTTCTGATTCACTACGGTAATTTCGAATCCAACCAAATAAGATGTTTTTTAATGTATCTTGATAGTTTTTTATTTTTCCTTCTCTTTTCTGAACCCTAGCCCATTCTAATTGGATCTCTTTGTTATCTGGATAAAACTGTAGAGCTTGTTGAATGATTTTATTGGCTTGATCCATTTGATGAGTAATACGATAAAATCGTGATAAATGAACAAACCCTTGGGGATGAGGGGTAAAAGTATGGAAGGCTTTTTGAAGTAACGCAATTCCTTCTTTTTCTTTGTGCTGCATCTCCAATATTTTTGCTTTTTCAATATAATAATCCCAATGATACTTAGAAGGCATTTGTTCTAGTATATCCAAAGCCTTATCAGGATCTCTTTTGCTTTGGTACCATCGTGCTAGAGCAATATACCCATCTTGGCTGTCTGGAAAGGTAATGGAACGTTGATAAGCCTCAAAAGCTTCTTCCTCTTGTCCCATTTTTTCTTTAAGTCTTCCATAATAGCACCAACCTTGTCCTGATTCATGTACAGCAAGAGCTTTTTTTAAGTAATCTTCTGCCTTTTCATACTCTTTTTCTTGTACTGCTAACTGAGATAAATTCAATAATATTTTTGCATTTTTAGAGTTTTTCCCATAGGCTGCAAATAGATACTGACGGGCTTTTTCATATTGTCCCATTTCCATATAGGCAATTCCCACATTGTTTAGCACCGTAACATCTTCCGTATATTGAAGGGCTTTTTGGTAGTATTCTATGGCCTTTTGATACTCTCTTTTATGAATATAAAGATCCCCTTTATCTTTTGCTCTTTCCCACTCATGTTTATGCTCCCAACGAAAAATTTCTTTACTTAGAACGTACAATTCTTCATCACTAAAATATTCAATCAAACTTAGAAACTCAATGTATTGTTTTGTTATTTGATTTTCCCCTTGTTCTTTTATTTTAGCCATTTGATTTGCAATGGAAGGAAGATGTAATTCTTCTTTGATCCACTCCTCGATTTTCCCCATAAGAAAATCATCCAAAGATTCCTTCCAATAATGGTAGCAATGATAATACAATTCTTCTAAAGAATAGATCGTTTTATCCG
>JGI24707J26582_10003294_pt1 | contig 11706 bp, 7 predicted proteins | sample BioPla1DNA1_FD_26582 | JGI IMG/M metagenome (IMG submission 26582) | reverse complement strand
TTTGTCCTCATCTTTATTCTTTATAAATAATTTAATTAGCAACTTAGTCAAAATTCCACCGTCTTTCATAGAGTGTTAAACACCATAGTTTTAAATAACATATTTAACATATAATTATATCATAACAATAGTTAATTATCAAATATTTGCCCCTTAATGCACGCAAGTTATGTAAGTTTGCCAAACATATTGGACAATATGGCAAGCTTTTTCACTTTGCTATATAAACGCTCAAAGTATCTGGTATATCTACTTTTTTAATCTATGCCATAGTCCTATTAAGCCTAAATAGGGTTACTCCTCCGCATATCATTTGTTTCTCCTGGTATGCATTGGTTTGGCTTGCTGTAGGGTTTTCGTGATTTACAAGCTAATGACCCTTTGCTTTCGCCATATTTTTTTGCTACCCACTATGTATTATATATCTGCAATTGATTTCCGTGATAATAATAAAAACCTTGACATTATTTTGTTTTACATGTTATAATTAAATTTTAATAATTATAAAATCTCATTTTCGTACAGCCTTATATTTTTATTTGCAATTATGGCTTAGGGATTATATATTTATAACCTCGTAAGAGGCTTTTTTATTTTTCATATATTAAATAACGCATATAATATTAATTTTTGTTTAAAGTTCCTTTTAAAAAATAAAAATTATGTCATTAATACCATCTAATAATGAATCCCTGTATCCATCCCATAAAACTAAGAATTTAAGATTATGAAAAGGAGAAACTATGCTTAAACTTACAAGATTTTTAAGAAATTATAAAAAAGAAGTTATTTTAGGACCATTATTTAAATTATTTGAAGCTATATTTGAAATTATTGTTCCATTGGTAATGGCTAAAATAGTCGATGTCGGTATAAAAAATAATGATAAGTCCTATATATTACAAATGGGTGGACTTATCATTTTGCTAGGTATATGTGGTCTTATTTTTGCACTAGTTGCACAATACTATGCAGCAAAATGTGGTGTAGGATTTGGAACAGAACTCCGCAAATCTTTGTATAAACATATTAACAGCTTATCATATGCTGAGATTGATAAATTCGGCACCTCATCACTTATTACAAGAATGATAAATGATATAACAACAGTACAAACTGGTGTAAATATGGTTGTAAGGCTTGCAATTAGGGCACCTTTCCTAATTATAGCTGCTACTATAATGGCTATGATTTTGGACTTAAAACTTTCTGTTGTATTTCTAATTGCTGCACCAGTTATTACCCTAGTTTTATACCTAATTATGAGTAAATCAATCCGCATGTACAGGGGTATACAGAAAAAACTTGATAATGTATCTCTTTTAACACGTGAAAACCTTGAGGGAGTAAGGGTTATACGAGCATTTTCAAAACAGAATGAGGAAATAAATGAATATAATAAGGCAAGTGAGGATGTTTCTAGAAGTTCAATTTTAGTGGGCAAAATTTCTTCTATACTTAACCCTGCAACCTATGCTGTTATGAATTTGGCAATAGTAGCTGTGCTTTGGTTTGGAGGTATGAGGGTTGATACGGGTAGCCTTACCCAAGGACAGATTATAGCGTTTGTTAACTATCTTACGCAAATTTCATTCGCCCTAATTGCTTTAGCAAATCTAGTTATTATTTTTACAAAAGCTGAGGCTTCATCAAATAGAATTAACGAGGTTTTTGAAGTTAATTCCAAAATAAGCGATGGTGATAATAATTTAGANCATATGGAAAATGTCCCAATTATTGAATTCAAAAATGTAAGCTTTTCATATGGAGATGAGGGGGAATCTGCTATCGAAGGCATCTCATTTCAGCTTTACAAAGGCGAAATGCTTGGAATCATTGGTGGAACAGGGAGTGGAAAGTCTACAGTTGCAAANCTTATCGGTAGGTTTTATGAGGTTACGCAGGGTGAGGTTATGCTTTATGGGCGTAATGTGAAGGATTATAATTTAGATTCGCTGCGAAAATCCATTGGAATTGTACCGCAAAAATCAGTTCTATTCTCTGGTACAATAATAGAAAATATGCGGTGGGCAAACCCCAATGCAACTGAAACTGAGGTAATTAATGCACTAAANATTGCACAGGCATGGGAATTTATAAATAAGTTGGAAAATGGAATATATTCAGAAATTTCACAAGGTGGTAAAAACTTTTCTGGTGGGCAGAAACAACGAATAACCATAGCTAGAGCCTTAATCGGTGAACCACCCATCTTGATTTTAGATGATAGCATGAGTGCTTTGGATTATGCAACTGATTTTGCTTTAAGGAAAGCAATTAACGAAAAATTAGGAGATTCTACTTTGATTATGATATCACAACGCTCAACATCTATAAAAAATGCTGATAAAATTATGGTTTTAGAAGATGGTGAAATAGCTGGCACGGGGACACATGATGAATTGTATGAATCCTGTGAAATCTATAAAGAAATTTGTGATACTCAGGGGGAGGTAAAAANTGAAAAAAGTTCTTAAACGTATCTTATCCTACTCAAAGCCATATTCACTCTATTTAATTTTAGCAATTACAAGTGCGTTAATTGGTGTTCTAGTCTCTCTTTTTACACCCATTTTTATCGGTAATGCTGTTGATTTGATTATTAGCAAAGACAACGTAGATTTTATAGGACTTAAAAATATTGCTATTCTTATTACAATTACTATATTAATAAGTGTTATTTTTGAGTGGGTTATGGGGGTTTGTTCTAACCATTTAGCATATAAAACAGTTAGAGATATCCGTTGCGAGTTGTTTGCAAAGCTCAATGAAGTACCATTAAAATATATTGATGGGAATTCAAGGGGGGATTTAATAAGTAGAGCGGTTAATGATATTGAGATACTTTCTGTTGGACTTGTACAGATTTTTACTCAATTTTTCACAGGCATTNTAATCATATTTGGTACACTAGGTTTTATGCTCACTATAAATGCTAACATCACTGTTGTTGTTGTATTGATAACCCCATTATCATTAATTGTTGCAGCTAAAATAACTAAGGCATCATATAATGCATATAAGGAACAATCAGAATTAAGAGGAGATGCTGGTGGATACATTGAAGAAATGATAGGTAATCAAAAGGTTATAAAGGCATTTTCTTATGAAAATAGAGCAGANGAAAGCTTTAATAAAATTAATGATAATTTATGTGAAACTGGAATAAAAGCTACATTTTATGGCTCAACCACAAACCCTAGCACACGCTTTCTTAATGGACTCATCTTTGTCGCCNTTGGTGTAGTAGGTGCATTANCTACAATAAATGGAAGGTTATCCGTCGGGCAACTTTCAAGCTTCTTAACATATTCAAACCAATATACAAAACCATTTAATGAAATATCTGGAGTGATCGCAGAGCTACAAAACGCAATTGCTTCCGCTGAAAGAGTGTTCGATGTTATTGATACACCCTCAGAATCATCTGATAAACACTTGCCTGAAATGGTGGANTGCAATGGAANAATGGAGATGAAAAATGTTTCATTTTCCTATGTCCCTGAGTTAAAACTCATTAAGAATTTTAATCTAAATGTTGAATCAGGGCAGAGAATTGCCATCGTTGGTCCTACTGGTTGCGGGAAAACAACAGTAATAAACTTGTTGTTGCGATTTTATGATATAGATAGCGGAGAAATAATAGTTTCAGGGAAAAATATAAATAAAATAACAAGGGATAGCTTNCGTTCTGCCTATGGAATGGTGTTGCAAGAAACATGGCTTTTTTCGGGTTCAATAGCNGAAAACATTGCTTACGGTAAAACTAATGCCACAAGGGAAGAAATAATTGAAGCTGCAAGGGCAGTTCATGCACATGGGTTTATAAAAAGACTCCCTAAAGGCTATGATACTATAATCAATGAGGATGGTGGAAGCCTTTCACAAGGGCAAAAACAGCTCATAAGCATAGCTCGAATAATGCTTACCAACCCCCCTATTCTAATTTTAGATGAGGCTACAAGCAGTATTGATATCCGAACAGAACAAAGAATACAAAGAGCCTTTGAAAAACTTATGAAAAATAAAACAAGCTTCATAATCGCACACAGACTTTCCACGATACAAAATGCCGATGTGATACTTGTTATGAATAACGGAGATATTATCGAACAGGGAAATCATAATGAACTTATGGCTATGAATGGCTTTTATGCCAATCTTTACAATAGCCAATTTTCAGTGTAATACTTTAACAAATCCTCTTACAGACGTGAACCCTAAAGGACTTGCACATTCAGTGGATTTATTATAACCCCATCATAAAAAACCAAGGGGGAATAAATCTCCCTTGGGTTTTTAAAAGATAATTAATATTTTAATATCCGTTGATGAAACCTTGCTTCTTATGCTATACTATTCATGAATTACAACTCCCTTTTGATACTTTGTTTTTGTTATTAACATTATATCATATTTGGAGTTGTTTTTCTTTTTTATTTGTTACCTATCAATTGTGCCCCATCAGAACATGGATAAACATCTTACTTTTTAATCCTAAATCCTTATGGCTTCTTATGAGTTTTCCACTTAACACTTGTCAAAATCTGTTCGTATAAATCATCCTTGATATTGATGTTCATTTCTTCTAATTCCTGTTCTGTTGGTATATGGCTTACAAAGTTTACAAAACCTAAATCCTCAATTATAGCTATTGGTGTTTGTTCATTTGATTCACCCATGCATAAAACAGCCGATGTTGCTAATGCATCTGCAATATTAACTTGGGTCTTTGTAAGAGTATTTCCGAATAGATCCTTCTCACCGATTTTATTATTTATCGGTTTGAATCCACAACAAGCGATACATCTTCCTGTTACACCCCAACGTAGAGGTGAAGGTGCACTATCAGTTATAATGATGCCAAGGTTTTCAACACTATGTTTCTTTCTCAAAAAAGACCAACATAAATTTGCTGTTTTTTGTGAATCCTTTGGAAGCTTTAAATAATAGCCATTGGTATTCGATTCATCAACTCCTGATGATGGAATTAACAGATTGTTCTTAATGGTTAAATAAACATNATATTTGCTTTTGCTTTTAGGAAGAAAAAAATCTGCTTCTCTTTCTATAAGCTCATCNTTATTTATGCCAGCTTTTTCAACTATATTACCCTCACAAAGTGAAATTACTTTTGANCTTATTGCAATAATACTATTTTCCGAAATGGATTTAATAGCTGTGGATAATAACTCTTCAATACTGCATGAAAACTTCTCAACTATTTGAGTTTTTAAAGCTGTTACAATCACTAAGTTATCCTCCCATTATCCTTAAGATATTTCTCCAAGTATTGACCTGTATATGATTTTGTACAGGCAACAATTTCTTTAGGNTTCCCCATTGCTACAATGGTACCACCCTTATCTCCACCCTCTGGCCCTAAATCTATAATATAATCCGCAACCTTTATAACATTTAAATTATGTTCAATAACTAAAACGGTATTGCCTGAATTTACTAACCTTTGCAATACTTCAATAAGCTTGTGGATATCTGCTGTGTGTAGACCTGTTGTTGGTTCATCTAGAATATATATTGTCCTTCCTGTTGGACGCTTAGAAAGTTCCGTTGCAAGTTTGACTCTCTGTGCTTCTCCCCCTGATAATGTTGTAGAGGANTGCCCAATTTTTATATACCCCAATCCTACGTCTTGTAGCGTTAAAAGCTTCCTTGCTATTTTAGGTATGGGATTGAAAAATTCTACGCCCTCATCAACAGTCATATTTAAGACATCATATATGGATTTTCCTTTATATAGTACCTCCAAAGTTTCACGATTATATCTTTTTCCCTTGCACACCTCGCATGGCACATATATATCAGGTAAAAAGTGCATCTCTATTTTTAAAATTCCATCCCCCTCACAAGCCTCACAACGCCCCCCTCTGACATTAAAAGAGAATCGCCCTGGATCATAGCCACGCATTTTAGAATCGCTTGTTTGTGAGAATAAGGCTCTTATATCAGTAAATACCCCTGTATAGGTTGCTGGATTTGATCGTGGTGTCCTGCCAATCGGTGATTGGTCGATGTTTATAACTTTATCAAGATTATCTATACCATCCATGCTATCGAAACTTCCACTTTTTATCCTTGCTCGGTTAAGCTTTGCAGCAAGATGTTTATATATAATCTCATTCACTAACGATGATTTCCCCGACCCCGAAACACCTGTAACACAGACAAACTTTCCAAGTGGTATGGATACATCTATATTCTTAAGGTTGTTCTCCTTAGCACCATTAACCCTTAAAAATGCACCATTACCCTCTCTATTTTCTTCTGGCAAGGGAATGAACTTCCTTCCACTTAGATATTCGCCTGTTAAAGATTTCTTGCATTTGAGAAGTTTATCCGCTGTGCCTTGGAATATTACCTCGCCACCATGAACTCCAGCACCTGGTCCTATATCAACAATATAATCAGAAGCAAGTATAGTATCATCATCATGTTCAACAACAATTAATGTATTACCTATATCCCTAAGATTTTTTAGGGTTTCTATCAGTTTGTCATTATCCCTCTGATGCAATCCTATNCTTGGCTCATCAAGTATATAAAGTACACCCACAAGTGATGAACCTATCTGTGTTGCAAGGCGGATTCTTTGATTTTCTCCCCCCGAAAGAGTTCCTGAGGAACGTGCAATTGATAGATATTCTAATCCAACGTTTTCTAGGAATCCTAAACGCTCTTTAATCTCCTTAACAATCCTTTCAGCTATAAACATTTCATGCTCGGTTAGTTGTAATTCCTCAGAAGATTAGCGAATCGGCAACTGATTTTTCTGAAAGAACACTTATATTTATACCCCCAACAGTTACGGCAAGGCTTTCCTTTTTTAATCTCTGTCCATTACATTGAGGACATTTTACCTCCATCATACAGGATGAAATTTCCTCCCTTGAATATTCGCTTGTTGTTTCATGATAACGACGTTTAAGATTATTGATAATGCCTTCAAAATCCGTGTAGTATTTCCCTCCACCTAAGCTATTTGATCGCGTCAAATGTAGTTTTTCACCCTTTGTACCATATAGAAATATATCTATTACTTCCTTTGGCAATTTCTTAACAGGTGTTGAGAGGGAAATATTATATTTTTTTGCAATAGCAGTATAATACATCATGGCAATAGAGTTACTATCAAGAGTGTTCCAGCCACTCGCCTTAATTGCACCCTCTTTTATACTTAAATCCTTATTTGGAATAATTAAATCAGGATCAATTTCGCTAAACACTCCTAACCCAGTACATTTTTCACAGGCTCCATATGGATTATTAAAGGAAAACATTCTAGGTGTAAGCTCCTCAATGCTTATATTATGTTCTGGGCATGCATAGCTCAATGAGAAAATCATTTCCTCACCATCAATTATATCAACCACTATAAGCCCACCCGAAAGTGAGGTAACAGTTTCTAAGCTATCTGCAAGGCGTGAATTTATTCCCTCTTTAATTACAAGTCGGTCAACAACTATTTCAATCGTATGTTTTTTATTCTTCTCAATCTTTATTTCTTCAGAGAGATCATACATATTTCCATCAATTCTTACACGAACATAACCAGAACGTCTTGCTTGATCTAACTCCTTAGTATGCTCCCCTTTACGTCCTCTAACAATGGGGGCAAGTAATTGAATCTTTGAACCTTCCTTTAATGTCATGATTTGGTCAACGACCTGATCAATTGTTTGCTGACTTATCTCCCTATTGCATACGGTGCAGTGTGGAATGCCAATCCTTGCATAAAGCAAACGTAAATAATCATATATTTCTGTTACCGTACCAACAGTTGAACGGGGATTCTTTGATGTTGTCTTCTGGTCTATTGATATAGCAGGCGATAAACCCTCTATACTATCCACCTCTGGTTTCTCCATTTGTCCTAAAAATTGTCTTGCATACGAAGATAAACTTTCGACATACCTTCTCTGTCCATCTGCATAAATAGTATCAAATGCAAGCGACGATTTGCCAGAACCTGATACGCCCGTCATAACAATAAATTTATTTCTAGGCAATTCAATATCTATGTTCTTTAAATTATTTTCCCTTGCACCTTTTATTATTATTTTATCCTTCATATTTCCTCCAAAGCCTTTTTGTGCTCAGCAATTTTATCTCTTAAATATGCTGCATGTTCAAATTCTAACATTTTTGCTGCATTCTTCATCTCAATTTTAAGTGTCTCAATAAGTTCCCTTCTTTCCTTAACTGTCATCTTCACCTTGTTTGAAGCCTGCTCTACTTTCTCTTTATTAGTAATCTCAATAACTTCNCTAATATCCTTTTTAATAGTCTTTGGAATAATCCCATGTTTTTGATTGTATTCTATCTGAATTAATCTACGTCGTTCAGTTTCAATAATAGCTCTTTCCATTGAACCTGTAACACTATCCGCATACATTATTACTTTTCCTTCTGCATTCCTTGCAGCTCGTCCTATGGTTTGCACAAGCGATGTCTCACTTCTAAGGAAACCTTCTTTATCTGCATCAAGGATTGCAACTAGGGATACCTCTGGTAAATCTAATCCCTCACGAAGCAAGTTGATTCCTACTAAAACATCAAACTCTCCTAAACGTAAATCCCTAATAATCTCCATACGCTCAATTGTATCTATATCATGATGTAAATACCTTACCTTTACNTCCATGCTTTCTAGGTATGTTGTTAAATCCTCTGCCATCTTTTTTGTTAAAGTTGTAATTAATATACGTTCATCTTTTTCAACCCTTATGTTAATTTCAAACAATAAATCCTCTATTTGCCCCTCAATTGGCTTTACAATTATTTCAGGGTCAACTAACCCTGTAGGGCGGATTACCTGTTCTACAATCTGTTGTGATTTATCTTTCTCAATCTGTCCAGGAGTTGCGCTTACAAATACTGCCTGATTAATATGGTCATAAAACTCATTGAAATTTAATGGTCTATTATCAAATGCACTTGGCAACCTAAAACCATATTCAATCAGTGTTTCTTTTCTCGCCCTATCACCTGCATACATACCTCTCACCTGTGGTAGTGTAACATGGCTTTCATCTACGATTAATAGAAAATCATCAGGAAAATGGTCCATTAAAGTATATGGAATACTCCCCTTAGGACGCCTTGAAAGAATTCTTGAATAATTTTCAACGCCACTACAAAACCCGATTTCCCTCAACATTTCCATATCGTAATGGGTTCTTTGTGCTATTCTCTGTGCCTCTATAAGCATATTCTTGCTTGTAAAATACTCTATTCTTTCTGCTAACTCTTCGTCTATTTCCTTTAATGCATCTTCCATCTTATCAGGACTTACTATATAATGTGATGCTGGGAATATAGCTATATGTTGCATTGTAGATAAAACTTCGCCAGTAATAACATTTACTTCACTTATTCTATCAATTTCATCCCCAAAAAACTCAACCCTTATTGCCTTATCAGTAGCCGAAGGTGAGAAAATCTCAACCACATCACCTCTAACTCGAAACTTATTCCTTGTCAAGTTTATATCATTTCGCTCATATTGTATATTTACAAGCTCCTCTAATAGCCTTTCTCTTGATTTATTCATTCCTTTTCTAATAGAAACAACCATTGAACGATAATCATCTGGGTTACCTAATGAATATATACAGGATACACTTGCAACAATAATTACATCCCGACGTTCAGTCAAAGCAGTTGTCGCTGAATGCCTTAGCTTATCTATTTCATCATTTATTGAAGAATCCTTTTCAATAAAACTATCTGTACTTGGAATATANGCTTCTGGCTGATAGTAATCATAATAAGAAACAAAGTATTCCACTGAATTGTTAGGGAAGAATTCTTTAAATTCTGAACAAAGCTGTGCTGCAAGGATTTTATTATGTGCCAACACAAGCGTTGGTTTATTTATCTGCTCTATTACATTCGCCATCGTAAAGGTTTTACCTGATCCTGTTACCCCCAAAAGTGTCTGCTCTTTATAACCCTTATTAAGCCCCTCAACAAGTTTTGTAATCGCCTCTGGCTGATCACCAGATGGTTTATAGCTTGATACTAATTTAAATTTATTCATAATATCTCCATCATTATTTTAATCAGTTAAACTAAATACTCCACAATCCTTCATTGATATTACTTTATTATTTGCCACTATTATATGGTCAAGTAAGGTTATTCCAATTGGTTTCAATATATTATATAGATATCTTGTTGCATTAATATCCTCTTGTGAAGCCATTGGAATGCCATTAGGATGGTTATGTGCTAGTATAATCATATCACTATGTGACTGATATGTAAACTCTATTATTTTTTTAACATTTACTGCAACAGTATTTATAATCCCCGTAGCAACAACTCTACTAGAGATAATCTGTAAATTATCATTTAAACTAATTGCAATAAGCTTTTCAAGCTTCTCTCCAATAAAAAGCTTCTTAGCGTAATTCATTATNTTTTCTATGCTATTCTCTGTGCAATGTTCATGCTTTTCCAATAAATATTTTTTTAATAATTGAGGAATAAGTTTTAATAAAATTGCACTGTTTTCTGTTATATAAGGAACTTCCGTCAATATATTTATATCTGCATCAAATACATTGCTGAATCCTCCNCATTTTTTTATAAGCATATGTGCAATCTCATTTGTATTCCTTCTTGGTATTGAATAATATAACAGAAGCTCAAGAATTTCATGGTCTCGAAAGTTTTCAATACCTAATTCCAGAAATCTTTTTTTATGCCTTTCCCTATGTCCTTTATGAAAATTGTTACTCATCGTTGCTTTACACCTTTTTGATTATTTTTAAATTTAACAGACTATTATTTTATTATACTATAACTGCTACTTATAGTATAATATATTTCGACAATTTTTAAAAGCTTTTTTAAATTTNAAAATTNTGTTATACTTTATATACGCATATAATCAAGGAAAACAACTATATTTATAGGAGGTTTTATGAGAAAATATAATATTAATTCAAATGACAGTGGTCAGCGTGTAGATAAGTTTTTAATGAAAGTCGTTCCAAATATACCAAAGAGTATGTTATATAAATCAATTAGACTTAAAAAAATCAAGTTAAATAAAAAAAGATGTGAAATTTCAACAAGNCTTGTCGAGGGTGATGTTTTGGAGTTATATATTAACGATGAATTTTTTGAGGATAATATAGAACATAAATTTAATTTTTTAGATGCTCCTAAAGAATTAGATATTATTTATGAAGATGAAAACATAATAGTTGTAAACAAAGATGTTGGTCTAGTTGTTCATAGTGATAATGAAAATTCAAATGATACTTTAGTAAGAAGAATTCAGCATTATTTGTATGATAAGCATGAGTTTTGNCCNCAATCTGAAAATTCTTTTACCCCCGCTATATGTAATCGNCTTGATAAGAATACCTGTGGTTTAGTTATTTCTGCTAAAAACGCTCAGACTTTGCGTGAGTTAAATGAAATTATAAGGAATAAGGAGCTAAATAGGAAGTATTTATGCCTAGCTGTTTCTGANCCGCCTAAAGATAAAGATACAATCCATGCTCACTTGATTAAAAATAACAAAACAAATAAAGTGAGTATTAGCGANATTCCCCTTAATAATTACAGGAATATTTCTACTAGGTATAAAGTCTTAAAAAGGATGAATAATTTTACTCTTCTTGAAATAGAATTAATTACAGGGAGGACACATCAAATTCGTGCCCATATGGC
>JGI24707J26582_10003292_pt1 | contig 11710 bp, 12 predicted proteins | sample BioPla1DNA1_FD_26582 | JGI IMG/M metagenome (IMG submission 26582) | reverse complement strand
TCCTCCTGCACCTCTTATTTCAAAACCTCTTAAAAACATAGCTCCCCTCTTACCTTTTTCCCAAGTGCTACTAAGTAGTTTATCTTGATTTTTTGGGTACTCAAATATATGAAAACTAACTTTTGATACAAGAAAAACCATGCCATTTTCCCATAGAAACTCNTGAGATAGACCCTTTTCTGTATAGTCATGCCCTGCAAGTTCAGCTGATAATTTCAGTATTTCCGATAGTTTAAGACGATTTTTATAGTCACATTCATAAAAATACACCCTCTTGCTATCAAATGTTTCACTTATATTTGTTATAATCTCGCCCATTTTAATGCCTCCAAAATNTNAAAGGATACCCTTTTCTAACGAATTGGTATCCTTTCTTATTATATTGTCTCTTTTTTATGCAATTACTTAATGATATTCACACCCATATATGGCACTAGGACTTCAGGAATTGTGATGCTACCATCGGCATTTTGATAATTTTCCAGGATTGCTGCAACAGTCCTCCCAACAGCAAGCCCAGAACCATTCAGCGTATGCACAAACTGTGCCTTATCCTTAGAATTATTTTTATAGCGAATACCAGCACGCCTTGCCTGATAGTCTAGGAAGTTTGAGCAGCTAGAAATTTCTACATATCTATTATAAGATGGCATCCAAACCTCAATATCATATGTTTTTGCACTTGAAAAACCAATATCTCCACTGCAGAGTGCAACAACTCTATAGGGTAATCCCAAGCCTTGTAAAAGTTTTTCAGCATCCTTTGTAAGACTTTCTAGTTCTTCATCAGAACTTTCTGGTGTAACAAACTTCACAAGTTCAACTTTATTAAACTGATGCTGACGAATCAACCCCCTTTGATCACGCCCCGCACTGCCAGCCTCTGCCCTAAAACAAGCTGAATAAGCACAATATTTTATTGGCAAAGAATCTGAGAACAATATTTCATCTCTATGAATATTTGTAACAGGTACTTCAGCTGTTGGAATTAAAAAATAATCCTCATTAGCAAGCTTAAAGGCATCCTCCTCGAACTTTGGAAGTTGCCCCGTCCCCGTCATTGAAGCCCTATTTACNATGAATGGAGGGAGGATTTCTGTATAACCGCTCTCAGAATGAGAATCTAAAAAATAGTTAATAATTGCTCTTTCGAGCCTAGCACCTAGCCCCCTGTAAAAATGAAACCTTGCACCTGTAACCTTCGCTGCTACTTCGGGGTCAAGTATTGCTAAGTTTTTACCTAAATCCCAATGTGGAATGGGTTCAAAATCAAATTTAGTTGGTTCGCTATACTTCCTAACCTCAACATTTTCACTTTCATCCTTACCTATCGGAGTTGTTCCATGTGGAACATTTGGTATGGAAAGCAGCAGAAATTGTTGTTTTCTCTCCAATTCGCTAATTCTTACATCCTCTTGCTTAATTTTNTCTGAAATAATTTTCATTTGCTGCATTATTTCAGAAATATCCTCACCATTTTTCTTCATAAGAGGTATTTGCTTTGACACCTTATTTTGTTCTGCCTTTAACTTGTCTGTTTCAGTAGAAATTTTTCTTCTTTCAGCATCAATTTCAAGTATTTCATCAATATAATTATCGTAATTCGTGTTCCTCGTAGCAAGTCCTTCCTTTATCTTGTCTGGTTTTTCTCTAATTATTCTAATATCAAGCATACTACATAATCTCCTTTAATTTTCTACTAACTTCTCCGCAATTGCTGCAAGATCTTCTTTATCATAAAACTCAAGAATCAATGCCCCTTTATTTTTTGAATAGTCGACCTTAACCCGCCTACCTAGGCGTTCATTAAGGCTTATCTCCATTTCCTTAAAGTAACTATCTATTTTATTTGGAGATTCAAATTCAGATTCTGGCTCATCTATTCTTGAAATTATTTTTTCAATTGCTCTTACCGTCAACTTATCTGCTGCAGCTTTTACTGCTAAGTCCATAAGCAAATCCTCATCTTCAACAGAAACCAAAGCNTTAGCATGTCCAACGGTTAAATCCCCATNCTTTAGCATTTCTTGAACTTCTTTAGGCAAGTTAAGGAGCCTTAAAGAATTTGCAACTGCTGAACGAGAACGTCCAACAATCTTCGCAACAGCATCCTGCGTCATGCTATACACATCTATAAGTTCTTTATAGCCCATCGATTCCTCAATTGGATTTAGGTTTTCCCTCTGCAAATTCTCAATAAGAGAAATCTGCATTGCTTCAAGATCACTCAATTCTTGAATAACCACCGGCACTTCGTCCATTGCAAGCATCCTTGCAGCACGCCAACGCCTCTCTCCTGCAACTATCTGATAAGAATTGTCTCCAAGTGGTCTAACCAAAATTGGTTGGATCATTCCATGCTGACTTATCGATTCTGCGAGCGTTGCTATAGCTTCTTCGCTAAATCTTTTCCTTGGTTGAGAGCGATTTGGTTCTATTTCTGACATCCTCAATGTTCTTTTAACCTGTGCATCCGTACTATTATCATCAAACAAAGCATCTAATCCTAAGCCAAGACCTCCTGCTTTAACCATGTTTCATCCTCCTCATTAATTATTTTCTAGAAAAAAATCTTTTTTTCTCTTTCCTAATAGGTGCTTCACCTAAAATTTCTAATCCTAAATTTTCATAAGCCAACGCACCTTTTGAATATCTATCATAATAAATAACTGGTTTGCCATGGCTAGGTGCCTCAGAAATACGCACATTTCTAGGTATAGTAGTATCAAAAACTTTATCTGGGAAGTGTTTTTTCACCTCATTAACAACCTGTTCAGATAAATTCAACCTGGAATCATACATTGTGAACAAAATACCCTCTATATCGATACCAGAATTATAATTAGCACGAACTAATTTTATGGTTTCTACTAATTGTGAAAGACCCTCTAGAGAGTAAAATTCACACTGAAGCGGAACAATTACACTATCACAGGCACATAAACCATTCAATGTAAGCAGGCTTAACGAGGGTGGACAATCAATAAAAATGTAGTCATAATCTAATTTTATCGTTAAAAGCTGCATTTTAAGGCGATTAACTCTATTCTCAAGGTTAACCATTTCTATCTCACAACCAGCCAAATCCGGTGTAGATGGGACAACACTCACATTTCTAAATGATGTTTTTACGACGCAATTTTGAATCTTCTCTTTTCCAATAAGCATTTCATATGCTGATGAAGTGAGCGTTTTCTTCTTTATCCCAAAGCCACTGGTGGTGTTCCCCTGTGCATCCATATCAATACAAAGCACTGTCTTGTCTTTTAATCCTAGATAAGCTGCCAGATTTACAACAGTAGTGGATTTTCCTACTCCACCTTTCTGGTTTGCAACTGCAAAAACCTTCCCCATGGTCTATTCCTCCAATCATATTTATATTTCACGACTAATTATAACATATTTCCTCAGAGAAGTAAACCATTTTAACTATTTATATATAATTTTAGTGGGATTAAATATAAAAACAGGGTGTTCCACGTGGAACACCCTGTTTAAGTTTTTATAAAATGTTCCACGTGGAACACTTACTTGTTTATTGGTATCCTTACTCGATATTCTATGTAATCTTCATTTTGCGTCTTACTCGAGTTAGCTAAAATCCCCGCCGCTTGCATTGTTTCAACAGCTTTATTAATTGTATTAACAAATATCCTTACATCCTGGAACACCTTACTCCGCCTCTTATAGCTCTCTTTAACTTCATTTTTCCCTATAAAGTCTTCTATTGCCTGTTCCGTTCTCTCTACATTGAGATTAAACTTCACGACCCTCTCAATTATTTTCATTCTATCTTCCTTACTAGCCAACTTCAACAACGCTCTTGCATGCCTTTCTGTTAGGCTATACCTCATAATAATCTCTTTTTCTTCATCGGAAAGCCTAAGCAATCTCAATTTATTTGCAATTGTACTCTGTGCCTTGCCAAGTTTTATCGCTGCATCTTCTTGAGTCATTCCATAATACTCNATTAGCTTTTCAATTGCATTTGCCTCATCAAAAAATGATAAATCCTGTCTTTGAATATTTTCAACAAGGGCTAGTACAGCTGATGCCCTATCACTTATATCCAATATTATGCCCGGAACATACTCAAGTCCAACTAATTTTGCAGCTCTAAGCCTTCTTTCACCAGCAATCAACTCATATCGCGTATCAAACTTTCTTAATGTTAATGGTTGCAAAATACCATTTTGCTTAATACTCTCCGCAAGCGATGAGATATCAGCGTGATCAAACTCAGTTCTCGGCTGATGTGGATTTGGTACAATTTCATCAATAGATACTTGCACCACCTTATTTATCTGTTTTTCTTTTGTAAATCCTAAAAAAGCAGCCATTTTAAACATCTCCTTTCATTTCTACACAAAAAAGCTGTGAAGGTAAGTTCACAGCCCCTTCTATATTCAATTATACATCAACTGGGAAATTATTTCCACCAAAGAATTAATGCTAAAAAGGATATTTTATTATGATATTTATTATTGCACGACAAAATTATAGGGGATTATTTTTAATCTGACCGCTATTTCTAGGATATTTTAGCGGAGTATGCGTTATTTTTCTTATGATAATTACTCTTCTTTGTTCTAAACCATCCAGATAATATCCAACATCATCAATAATCTCTCCACCTAAGGCATTAATTGCATTCTTTGCAAGAGAAACATCCTCATTTGGACCCTTCATGGCAATAAAACTACCACCTAGCTTAACGAATGGTAAACAATATTCGCATAATTTCGGCAAGCCTGCAACAGCCCTTGCAACTGAAAAATCGAATTTCTCCCGATATACTTCCTCTTTTCCAAGCAACTCAGCACGACTATGAACACACTCATACTCAATTCCAAGCTTATTTTTCAACTCCATAAGAAAATTCACACGCTTATTTAAGCTATCCAAAAGTGTAAAGTTTAAATCTCCCCGATAGAGTTTCAACGGCACAGAAGGCAAGCCTGCCCCCGTGCCAACATCAATAATGCTCGCTTTCTCTGGTATTTTTGCATGAATATCTAGTAAAATACTATCTAAAAAATGTTTTATAAATATTTCCCTTGGATCAATAATTGCGGTTAAATTTATCTTTTGGTTATATCCACATAAAAAATCTGCATAAACATCAAGCTTTTCATATAAATTATTATTAAATTTTAAGCCATTTCTATTGAAAATTTCCTCACAAATCTTATAATCAGCTAACATTCTGCCTGCCTTTCTGCTCAAGCCATACAACTAAAATTGAAATATCTGCTGGTGAAACCCCTGAAATTCTAGATGCCTGCCCAATATTTTCAGGCTTAAGCTTATTTAATTTTTCCATTGCCTCAAGACGCAAACCACGTATTTGCGTATAATCTAAATCCTCAGGCAAAAGCTTTGATTCAAACTTCCTCATCTGATTAATATGTTCTAGTTGCTTTTTAATATATCCATCATATTTTATTTGCAAATTAACTTGTTCAGAAATATCATCACTAAGTAGCTTTCTTTCAACATCAAAAGGAGCAATTGTTGAATAATCAAGCTGTGGACGTCGTATTAAATCTGCTAATTTGCATCCTGTAGATAGCGGTGAAGTCCCTTTTTCAATGAGAAAATCGTTTAATTTGATACTTGGAGCAATATTTAGCTTACTAACCCGCTTTATTTCTTCATCAATTTCCTTCATCTTACTTTTAAGTCTATTATACCTCTCTGCACTAACCAAACCAATCCTATAACCAGTTGGTATGAGCCGCTGATCAGCATTATCCTGACGCAAAATCAACCTATATTCGCTCCTGGAAGTCATCATTCTGTAGGGATCCTGGCAGCCTTTTATGACTAAATCATCAATAAGTGTACCAATATATGAACTCGCCCTATCAAGAATTAACATTTCCCTGCCAAAAACTCTGCTTACAGCATTGATCCCTGCAACAAGTCCCTGTGCTGCCGCCTCCTCATAGCCAGAACTGCCATTGAATTGTCCTGCACCGAAAAGCCCCTTAATCTGTCTAAATTCAAGAGTTGAACGCAACTGGGTTGGATTGCAACACTCATATTCGATTGCATATGCAGGTCGCATAATTTCTATATTTTCAAAACCTTTAATTGTCCTTAGGAATTTCAACTGAATATCCTCTGGAAGTGACGTAGATAGGCCCTGTAGATAACATTCATCCGTATCAATCCCCATAGGTTCCACAAAAACCTGATGCCTATCCTTATCAGCAAAACGCACAACTTTGTCCTCTATTGAAGGACAATATCTTGGTCCAATTCCATCTATTCTCCCCGAATACATTGGCGATCTATGCAAGTTTTCCTTGATAATCCTATGTGTTTCCTCATTGGTATAAGCAATATAGCACGAAACTAGGTTCTTTATTGTACTTTTATCCGTTTCGAAGGAAAGTGGAAATATTTCTTCATCTCCACATTGCTCCTGTAAAACGCTAAAATCAATGCTTCTCCTGTGTGCCCTGCAAGGAGTACCAGTTTTAAATCGCCTTAACTCTATCCCATGTTTTTTTAAACTCTCATCTAAACCTTTTGCTGGAAGTGCCGCATCGGGTCCACTATCATAAGAAGCCTCTCCTATATGGATTGTGCTTCTCAAGTATGTGCCTGTTGAAATAATTACAGCATTAGCGTAATAAATTCCACCAAGCGACGTAACTACGCCCCTTACCTCGCCATCCTCCACAATAACTTCAGTAATTTCAGCTTGCTTTATATCCAAGTTTTCCTGCAATTCACAAACTCTCTTCATATAATTATGATACTTTACCCTATCTGCCTGGATTCGCAAACTGTGAACAGCAGGTCCCTTTCCCTTGTTTAGCATACGGCTTTGGATAACACTGGCATCGGATGCTCTGCCCATTTCACCGCCCAAAGCATCAATTTCACGAACAAGATGTCCTTTAGCAGTTCCACCTATCGATGGATTGCAGGGCAAATTAGCAATTTGGTCGAGTGAAATCGTGAACATTACAGTTTTACAGCCAAGACGTGCTGCTNCNAGACCTGCCTCGACACCAGCATGCCCACCACCAATGATTATTATATCATACTTCCCCATTTCAAAACTCAAAACCAATCACCTCCAAAATAAAAATTACTTACCAATACAAAATCTTGAAAAAACCTCATTTAAGACTGTTTCCGACACCCTTTCACCAGTAAGTTCCAATAAGTACGCTGCCGCTTCATCAAGTATAATTGTAATTGCATCTAACAATTCCCCCTGTTCTAAAGCATTTATGCTATCTAGAACTAGTTCTTCGGCCTTGGTAATGCAATTTTTCTGCCTTTCGTTAGCGATAATTCCTTTTTCAGCCTCAATATCTTCATGAAGAAACATCTCATTCACTGCATTTATAAGTCCTTCAATTCCTTCATTATTTTTCGCAGAAATTTCAACTATATATTTAAAATTTTCATTAATTAAATTTCTATCCAACGCTGATTTTTCGTCAATTTTATTTATAACTGCAATTGATTTCCTATTCGATAATTTTTCAATTAATTTCAAATCTTCATCAGTAATTTCGCTAGAATTATCAAAAAGAGCAAGCACCAAATCTGCCTCATCAATTCTTTTAAAAGCAAGGTTTACGCCAATACCCTCCACAATATCATCAGTTTTTCTTATCCCTGCCGTATCTGAAAGTCTAAGTTTTATCTCACCGAGTTGAACAGTTTCTTCAATAATATCCCTTGTTGTTCCAGCAACATCTGTGACAATACTTCTTTCAAAGCCACTCAAGCAATTCATTAGCGTCGATTTTCCCACATTAGGCTTACCAGAAATAACTGTATTTATGCCCTCACGAATAATCCTACCATAATCATATGTTTTGTTAGTTTCCACCAAGGATTCATATATGCCTTTCAGCGTTTCCAATAAGTTTTCTGGGTCAACTTCTGGAATATCGTCCTCTGGAAAGTCTGCCCAAGCTGCTAAATCCCCTAAAACTGATATAATTCTACGTTTAATTTTATCAATTCTCCTAAAAATAGCACCATCTTTTAAAGCAATGGCATATTTCAACTCACTTTTTCCACCCGCACTAATTAAATCAATAACAGCTTCAGCCTGCGTCAACGATAATTTTCCGTTAAGAAATGCTCTCTTTGTGAATTCACCAGCCTCTGCAGGCTTCGCACCGTTTTCAAAAATAAGCCTAAGTATTTTCTTGGTAATATAAACCCCACCATGGCATGAAATTTCCACAACATCCTCACCCGTATAGCTTTTAGGTGCCTTAAAAACTGATAAAATAACCTCATCAACATGGGTATCTTCTCCATCCACCACAGCACCATGGGCACAGGTATAACCTTGCATCTCAGAAATTTTCTTGCCACTAGTAGATCTAAAAATTTTCTCAGCTACTCCTATCGATTTTTCGCCTGAAATTCTTATAACAGAAATTCCTCCAACAGCATTTGGAGTAGAAATTGCAGCAATTGTAGGCATTTTTCCCTCCTATATTTTCACATAAATAAATATAAATTACACAAAAGCACCTGTTTATGGTTAAAACAAGTGCTTTCACTCACTGAATAACTTTATCATTAAATATCAACTTTTCCATATAACCCCGAACCAATATCCTTATCAGGAATGGGTTTTTTATAATCTTTTTCAAAACTTGTTTTTAAATCAAGAGAACGTGGCCCCTCCTGTTTTCTAGGATTATTTCTCTTTTCACCACGTGGTCTGTCTGGCTTCCTATTAACTGGATAAATTATAACTTTCCTAAACGGCTCCTCACCGACAGAACGTGAATAAACTCCCTCAATTTCGGAAACAGTTGAATGGATAATTCTTCTTTCATAAGGATTCATTGGTTCTAAAGCTGATGAACGACCCTTTTTTAAAACGGAATTAGAAATTTTTGTAGCAAGTTCAATAATCGTATTCTTACGCTTTTCTCTATACCCACCGCTATCAAGCACGATTCTATGGTAATTCTGGCTTCCCCTATTTGCAGCCATTGAAACTATATATTGAATTGCATCAAGAGTTTCTCCCCTTCTTCCAATAATTGCACCAACATCTTCACCCTCGATATTAATCGCTGTATTATCATCACTTTCCACAACATTAATATCATATGAAATCCCTAACTTGTCCAATATTTTCTTTAGATACTCAACAGCAATTTCGGTTTTCGTAGGATTATAAACAGCATTAATTCTTGCCTCACCTTTAAGCCTACCAAGAAAACCTTTTTTTGGTTCTTCAATAATTACATATGAAATCTTACTTTCTTCAACCCCAAAAGTTTGAACCGCTGCCTGTATAGCTTCCTCAACAGTTTTTCCTGTAAAAATCCCTTCCATAAAGCCTTCCTCCAATCTGCTAATCCTTATCGTCGCTTAGCTCATCACCGTATTTTTCAGCCATTCTTCTACGGGCATCCTTTAATAATTCACGATTATATGCATTAAGCTCTGAACGTGATAATCCTTCTGTTTCGTCAGAATAATTAACTCTATTTGAAGCTGAACCTTGGCTACCATTATTTTGCTGATTCATCAATTCCTGTTGCTCCAACATTTTTTGCATTAAGCCTGGTTTTCTTTTCTTTGCCTTTTCTTTTTCGATTGCAGAAACAATTTCAACTCGCTCGGGAGTAAAATAAACATCCAAAGCAATTGCCTGAATTATTGCTACAATTGTAGATATTATCCAATAAAATCCAACCCCAGATGGAACTTTAAATGCAAACCAAACTGAGAAAACAGGCATTACATAAAGTAAAGCACTCATTGCCCCCATTGAAGGCATATCAGGAGTATTTTTTTTCTGTATCCTTTGTGTAATCAAAGTCATAACGAGCTGACTCACACCTGCAACTATGGGTATTAAGAATAGTAACACTGCTGTTTTATCCCAAACCTCAGGTTTAAATTGAGGTGTTGCACCCAAATCTATCCCCATAAACTTACTATTAAAACCTGAAAGTTTATCAAGAAAACCATTTACTGAGTTAAACTCGGCTTGATTATCTCTTACATAAGAAAGTATTTTCAATTCCTCACGCAAATCGTTTTTCATAAACATATCAGGAACTGATTTTGTAATAATATCTTTTGTCTTTTCTATTGTATTCCCACTAATTCTCAAGATATGCGAAAGAGGTTTATAAACAACATCTAATACACCAAAAAGAAATAAAAACTGTATAAGCATCGGCAAACAGCTTGCCATTGGATTTATCCCCTCTTGCTGTTGAAGCTTCATCTGTTCTTCTTGGATTCGCTGTGGATTATTTGCATATGCTTTTTTTATAGCTGCCATCTTTGGTGCTAAAGCCCTACTTCTGACGATATTTTTCTGTTGTTTAAAGTTCATAGGAAACATAATAATTCTAGTAATAATTGTAAATAAAATAATTGATATTCCATAATTCTTTACAACTGAATATATTCCCCACATTATTAAACCAAAGGGTTTACCTATAATTGTATATATTGTATTCATTAAATCCTCCAAAGGTTACATTAGATTATTTATTTTTATGCTTAAAGAAGTGGAATTCGTCAGGAACATAATCGATTCCTCCAATATTCCATGGATTGCATCTTATAAGCCTATAAAAAGCAAGCCACAAGCCCCTAAAAACACCAAATTTTTGAAAAGCTTGCACAGCATAAGCTGAACAAGTCGGATANAACCGACAACAAGGTGGTTTTAGCGGTGATATAAATTTCTGGTAACCCTTTATAAACAAAATAAATATTTTTTTCATAATTTATTTTAATTCTCAACAGCTTTAACAATCTCTCTAATTGCCCTATTTGACAAATAATTANTAACGATACCCAATTTTGTATCAGGAAGACAATTCCTAGCAACAATAACTATATCAATCCCNATTGGCATCTTCAATTCATTNTCTCGGTAAATTTGCCTAATAATTCGTTTAGCACGGTTTCTTCTAACGGCATTACCTACCTTTTTTCCAGCAGTAATACCAAGTCTATTATAAGATAAATTATTTTTTCTTACATAGATAACAAGCCATTTAGAAATTATAGGTTTTCCTTTTTTATATAGCAAAAGGAAAATTTTATTATTATTTAATATTTCTGTATATAACATAATCACAATTTTTCTGATATATTTTTGTAGGCGTGTTCAAAGACACGCCTTATTTGAGCATAAGTTTTAATCCTCTAAAATATCACAGGATTTACTAATAAAATAAAGTACAAAAGACCACAAGAAGTGGTCATACTTGATTAATGTGAGAGTCTAGCTCTGCCTCTAGCTCTTCTGCGAGCTAAAACCTTGCGACCGCTTTTTTTAGACATTCTCTTTAAAAAACCATGCTCTCTTTTTCTATGCAATTTCTTTGGCTGATAAGTTCTTTTCATAACCTTAAAGCCCCCTTTCACAAAACTAACTAGATTTTAATACTTGGGTATATTAATACATCATCAATTTCTATTTTAAATATAAGTAAATACAATGTTGTATGCGTACAACCCTACAAAGTAGATTATATACTAATAAATCTTACATGTCAAGCAATTTATAAAATATTTTCTCAAAAATAAGTTATAATTATTCTATTTCATAAAACTTATTATTTTTATAGCAGTTGATTATAATTTTCAACATTTATTTATTTAATGTTGAAAATTACTCTTGCAAATCTATACTTTATATGATATAATAAATATGATTTTATAATAAGTAAGTTGT
>JGI24707J26582_10003285_pt1 | contig 11718 bp, 7 predicted proteins | sample BioPla1DNA1_FD_26582 | JGI IMG/M metagenome (IMG submission 26582) | reverse complement strand
TGGAGGCGACGCGCGCGTCGCGCTCAACGGTATTGAGCTAGCCGCTATGACGACTTCACCCGACGAAAGGGGGGTGATCACGGTAACGAGAGAGATCGTTGTCGATTCGATGCAGAAGAAGATCGCCCGCTATGACCGGGACGGTGAACAGCATTACGACAATATTTCGGCGATGATCAAGTCGATGCGCGGGAGCGATCCCGATGCCGCCGTACTCTATTTGGCCCGCGCACTCGAGGGCGGTGAAGATCTCAATTTTCTCGGTCGCCGTATCGTGATCGCCGCCGCGGAGGATGTCGGATTGGCCAACCCCCAGATGCTCTCCATCGCGTTGTCCGCGTGGCAGGCGTCGGTGATGGTCGGCCTGCCTGAGGCGCGTATCATCCTTTCTGAGGCTGTCATCGCGCTTGCGACGAGCCCCAAGTCGAACAGCGCCTATCTTGCGATCAATGAGGCGATGGCGGACGTCAGTCGGCGCGATACGGGCGAGATCCCATTTCATATCAGGAATGCGCCCGTCTCCGGCATGGAAGAGCTCGGCTACGCCAAAGGCTATGAATACAGTCATGATTATCCTTCGGCCGTTTCAGGCCAGACGTTTTTGCCTGAAGAGTCGTCGGATGCCGTCTATTACAGACCGAAAGAGATCGGCTATGAAAAGCGTATTATCGACTGGATGAACTATGTCGAGAGCCTTCGCCGTCGACTGCGTCAATCGGACGATTAGACCACATCGCAAGACTGTGCGGCGGAATGTGGATCGAACATCCGTCGAAATGAATACGTAGAGGGTAACATTCGAGACTGTCAGACGCTCAATATTGATCGAAAATAATGTGTGGAGAGTAGGGTATAACTGCTGAGAGAGGTTTATGCATAAATGAACATTACTTTTGAGGAACGTATGCGCGAGTCGACAGAACGGCCGCGCGTTTATTTTGACCATGCCGCGACAACATCGCCGCGGCCGGAAGTCATCGATGCCGTGGTCGAGACGCTGCGAGATGATTTCGGCAATCCTTCTTCATTCTATCTCGAAGGACACAGAGCTGCGAAGCTGCTGGCAGATTCGAGAGCAAAGATCGCTGCATGCCTCCATGTTTTACCTGAAGAAATATTCTTTACATCGTGCGGTACCGAGTCGGACAATTGGGCGATCAAAGGGGCCGCCTATGCTCGAAAGAGTAAGGGACGCCACCTGATCACAACGGCGATCGAACACCACGCCGTCCTTCACTCGATGGAAGCGCTTGAATGTGAAGGGTTCGACGTCACGTACCTTGATGTCGATCACCGCGGGTTGCTCGATCCTGAGAAAGTCCGTGAGGCGATCAGGGACGACACAATCCTCGTCTCCGTCATGATGGCCAATAACGAGATCGGCACGGTTCTTCCCATTAAGGAGATCGGCACGATCTGCCGCGAGGCGGGCGTCCTGTTCCATTCGGACGGCGTGCAGGCGCTCGGAGCCATCCCCGTATACCCGAAAGAACTGAATGCCGACCTGATGTCGTTCTCGGGGCATAAGCTGTATGCACCCAAAGGCATAGGGCTTCTTTATAAGAAGAAGGGTGTCCGTATCAATAGCCTGATCGACGGAGGCGCACAGGAGAAGAAGCAGCGTGGCGGTACGGAGAATGTCGCTTACGCCGTCGCTCTTGCCAAGGCTCTCGAAATGTCGATGGCAGACTTGGAATATGAATCGAAAAGGCAGACGGCTCTTCGCGATCGTTTGATTCGCGGTGTCATTGAGCGCATACCGCACACGAAACTGAACGGCCATGCGATCAAACGACTTCCGAACAACGCGAATTTCTCATTTGAGTTTATCGAGGGCGAGTCGATTCTTCTGTTCCTCGACAAGTTTGGGTATGCCTGTTCGAGCGGATCGGCCTGTACGTCGGCTTCGCTCGATCCGTCACACGTCCTGCTGGCGATCGGGTTGCCTGCGGAAATTGCGCACGGGTCGCTTCGCGTGACGCTCGGCATCGATACGACCGAAGAGCAAATCGACCGTTTTCTGATCGACTTGCCGTTAGTCGTTGAGCGTTTGCGTCTTATGTCTCCGCTCTTCGCGGATTATAAACGCGGCAAGCTTCAGCCTCTCATTCCTGAGGAGGGGAGCTTGGATCTCAAGGTGGAAGGTAATTACGGGTGGCCTTCGTAACGCTCGGGAACGAAGTATGGCGCATTTTTATGCAAAATCTGTATAATGGTTCAGGGCACAGCGTGTTGTGCCCAATGGGAGGATAAACATGAAGTACAGTGATAAAGTACTCGACCACTTTATGAATCCGCGCAATATGGGCGAAATTGAGGATGCCACGACGACCGGAACGGTCGGCAATCCTGTCTGCGGCGATATCATGAAAATGGACTTGAAGATCGTCAACAACGTCATCGTCGACGCCAAATTTATGACGTTCGGCTGCGGATCGGCGATCGCGACATCGAGCATGTCAACGGAACTGATCATCGGCAAGACGACGGACGAGGCTCTCGATCTGACGAACAGAGTAGTAGCTGAAGCGCTCGACGGTTTACCGCCCGTTAAAATGCACTGCTCCGTACTCGCCGAGCAGGCTGTTAAAAAAGCGCTCGAAACATACTACAAGCGCGAAGGGCTTATGACGCCGGAGAGAGCGAAGAAATTTGCCATCCTCGGAAAATGCGAACACGATGATGATCACGAAAATTGTGAGTGCTCCGATGAGTAACCCGATTATTAATTGCATAACACGTTGCTTCGCGAGGAGGAAGATCAATACGCTGGCAACGAGAAAGGAATATTTTAATGACTGATGTAAAAAAAGACATTAAAGCTGATGAAGCGATGAATAGGGCGGAGGAGGCACGCAAACAGCTGACCTTCTCTTTTAAAAATCTCTGGAATCCCGATAACGAAGAAGAGATGAAAGCTGTCATGGACTTTTGTGAGCCTTATAAGGCGGCTCTCGATGCGTGTAAGACGGAGCGCGAGTTTGTCGATTATTCCGTCGACCTTTTAGACGAGAACGGCTTCAAACCCTTTGATCCGAGTCAACCCCTCAGCCCGGGCGACCGTATCTATGAGGCAATCCACGGCAAGGCGCTCATCGCGGCCGTTATCGGTTCAGCCGATCCGCTCGAAGGCTTCAACCTCGTAGGGGCGCACATCGATTCGCCCAGACTCGATCTCAAGACGAATCCATTATACGAGGCGTCCGATTTGACACTCCTGAAGACGCACTATTACGGTGGGATCAAGAAATACCAATGGGTTGCCCAGCCTCTCGCAATTCACGGTGTCGTCATCCTCAAAAATGGTGATGTGGTCAAGCTCCGTGTCGGTGAAGATCCCGGAGATCCCGTCTTTACGATCACTGATCTGTTGCCGCACCTCGCTGCGGACCAGATGCAAAAGAAGGCAAGCGAGGTCATAACGGGCGAAGAGCTCAACGTTCTCATCGGCGGCATTCCGTTTCCCGGGGGCGAGGACATCAAAGAGCGCTTCAAGCTCGGTATATTAAGCTTGCTTTACGATCAATACGGTTTCAACGAACGCGATTTAGTCACCGCCGAAATTGAAATTGTCCCTGCTGTAAAGGCGCGTTGCGTCGGTTTCGATCGCGCATTTGTCGGCGCTTACGGTCAGGATGACCGCATCTGCGCCTATACGGCGTTAAAGGCTCTCATCGATTTGGACGATCCGTTGAAACGCACGGCGCTCGTCGTTCTCTACGACAAAGAGGAGACCGGCTCAGGCGGTGTGACTGGTGCACGTTCCCAACTTTTCCCGTCCGTTCAGAGGCGTATGGTTCGCTCGATCTTGGGGCGCGAACCTTCCGCTATCGAATTACACGACAATATCGAAAATTCGACAATGCTTTCGTCCGACGTCGCGGTCGCTTTCGATCCGACGTTCCCGTCCGTCTTGGATCCCTTGAACAGTACTTATGCGGGGCGCGGGATCGCATTCGCCAAGTACACAGGCAGAGGCGGCAAAGGCGGCACTTCCGACGCGAATGCAGAGTTCTTCAATGAAGTGACGCGTCTGTTTGACGAGTGCGGCATCCCGTGGCAGACAGGAGAGCTCGGAAAGGTCGACCAGGGCGGCGGCGGTACGGTAGCGATCTTCCAGGCCGATCTCGGTATGTCCGTCATCGATTGCGGCGTACCCGTCCTGTCGATGCACTCATGTTTTGAGATCGCGAGCAAGATCGACATTTACATGACATACATCGGCTACAAAGCTTTCTTTGAAAAGATGCGTTCATAAAATCCGCACTTCCGATCCCCGGTTCACTTACGTCGCGGTCCGGAAGATGCAAAACTACACAAAAACTAATCGAGCCATCCGTTAACTCCATTGTAGGAGAGAAGGATGGCTCGTTCTTTCCGTATTTACTCCGGTTTTAGCGGTCTTTATAGGTGTGCTATCATGTGCCATCTGATGTAAAACGATCGATTACAGAATTCTGAAGAGGTCATTTGTATGCGTTTATCGAAGAATTTCTTTTACACCATGAGGGAGCAGGCCTCTGATGAAGATTCCGTCAGCGGGAATCTTCTAGTGCGTGCCGGTATGATCAAGAAGGTCGCCTCCGGCATCTACATGATGATGCCCCTAGGTCTTAAAGCTCTTAACAAGGTCATCAATATAATTCGCGAAGAGATGAACGCTATAGGTTCGTTGGAGCTCATGATGCCGGCCCTGATACCCGAGGGCGTCTATGTCAATTCCGGTAGACGCGATTCCTTCGGTGACAGCATGTTTTCTCTTAAAGACCGTTACCGGCGCAACTATGTCTTGGGGCCGACGCATGAGGAACTCTTTGCTGCCGCAGCCAAGATGTACATCCGTTCTTATAAGGATCTCCCGTTCAGTCTTTACCAGTTTCAGTCCAAGTACCGCGACGAGCCGAGACCGCGCTTCGGCCTTATCCGCGTGCGTGAATTCATCATGAAAGACGCCTACACGTTCGATCTTGACCTTGATGGCCTTCACAGCCAGTACATGAAGATGTTCAATGCCTATAAGAGAGCTTTTGACCGTATGGGTCTCAATTACGTCATTGTCAATGCCGATACCGGTGTGATGGGCGGTCTGCTGTCGGAGGAATTTCAGGCACTTTCAGAGATCGGCGAAGATATTCTCGTCATTGATGACGCGAACAACTACGCCTCTAACATTGAGGTAGCGCCCTGTATTTTACGTGGAGAAAAAAGCACGGAAGAAGAAAAACCGATAGAAAAAGTCTACACGCCCGAAAGCAAGACGATTGAAGAAGTGACAGCATTTATGGGTTTTCCTAAAGAGCGCTTTGTCAAAACCATGATCTACAATGTTGACGGCAAACTGTACGCTGTTTGTTGCCGCGGCGACCATGATGTCAATGAAACTAAGTTGAAGAAATTGGTTGGAGGCAATGAAAGTATTTTTGCGAGCGAGGAAGAAGTCGAACAGGTTACCGGTGCGCCCGTGGGATTTGCCGGACCTATAGGCATTCAATGTCCCGTCCTGATTGATCAGGAACTGACGCTCATGAAGAATTTCATTGTCGGCGCAAACGAAGCCGATCATCATCTCATGAACGTCAATCTCTCTGATTTTGAAGCCGATGCCGTCGCCGACTTACGCCGTATTTGTGAAGGCGACCTGAGTGAAAAGGGCGGTANTGTGCGCTTTGCCCGCGGCATCGAGATCGGCAATACATTTAAACTCGGTACGAAGTATGCCGAAGCCATGGATCTCTACTACAAGGACGAAACGAATACGTGGAGACCCGTTGTCATGGGAAGTTACGGTATCGGGCCTGCCCGCTGCCTCGCCGCCATCGTGGAACAGAACCACAGTGAAAAAGGCATCCTCTGGCCTAAGCACATCGCCCCGGTCGAAGTCGGAATCGTCATAGCCAACATTAATAACGAGCAACAAAGCGAGATGGCGGAAACGCTCTATGCGGCGTGCAAAGAGGCCGGATTTGACGTCATTTTGGATGATCGCGATGAGCGTGCAGGTGTTAAGTTCAACGACATGGAACTTATCGGTGCTTATGCCCGCGTAACTTGCGGACGCGGTACTCCCAAGGGACTCGTCGAGCTCAAATGCATCGGCGACGAGACGCCGCGCGACATCCCCGCATCCGAATTGCTGGATGAGTTAAAACGTATTTTTGCAGAGTAAATCTTTTGATCGATCGGGACGGCACTGTATCCGCAGATAGAAATTCTGAAGCTGCCTCGCTCAGCGAAGTCTGATTTGAATCAAGCTGTGCAGGACACTTTGCGCGTTTTGAACCTAATATTAATCATTTTCTTCAGATAACTGACGCGGCCTGCTCCGCTCGAGATTGAGCGGGTTCTGTTCAACGGCATCGTGAAGCGATCTTTCATCAATGTGGGTGTAGATCTCAGTCGTAGCGACTGTTGAGTGGCCGAGTATCGCCTGAAGACTCCTGATATCGACTTCGCCGTATTGATACATGAGCGTCGCTGCCGTATGGCGCAACTTGTGCGTGGAATAACGCTGCGGGTCGAGTCCGGCTTGACGGATATATTTCTTGATAATATTCTGGACGGCGCGGTCGGTGACGCGCTTGCCGAGTCGAGAGATAAACATCGCGTCGCGGTCACTCGGAATCGGCTTGATGCGGTCGGGGAGGTAGTCGCGTATGGCGGCAATACAGGCGCCGTTCAGGTAGATCGTCCGCTCCTTGCCGCCTTTTCCCATAACGACGAGCGTATTCTCGCGCCAATCGGAAAGATTGATACCGCAAAGTTCTGAAAGTCTCATACCGCAATTGAGAAAAAGCGTCAGAATGCAGTAATCGCGCGTTGAGAGACGCGATTCTTCGTCAGAGGCGGCAGCCTGCAAGAGATCACGACTTTCATCGAGCGACAAGTAACGCGGAAGGCGCTTGATCTGTTTCGGAAGCTCCAAGTTCACAGCGATGTTCTCATCCAGAACGTGCGCCTTCGTCGTCAGGTAGTCGAAGAAAGTACGAAGTGACGACGTACGCCTCGCCCTCGTCGCTGGAGACGTCTTACGCGTCGCCGCAAGCCACGTGATGTACGAATAGAGATCGGAGAGCTGTAACGAGCGCAGAAATGAGTCATCGACGATCGATATGTCGATCTCGGACCACCCGTCGTCCTCCGGTTGAAGTTTGCGGTCGTCGGCGATCAGGAAGCGAAAGAACAGGACGAGATCGTAGCGGTACTGGCGCACTGTGCCGGCAGATCGCTCAAGGATCGCCCTGATATAGCCGAGGAATTCCTCGAGTCTCTGAAACGAATCAATCGGTTGTTTGCGTTGAGTTGCCACGTTCTCCTGCGTCCTTTCTATTATTATTCTAGCAAACATAAGGTGCAGGTCGATGATGGAATTGTTATACTTGGCAAGTGGATCATCAATTTGAAAGATTATGAGGTTGAATAAAATGAGAAAATTTCGTGTCGGTATCATAGGTGCTACAGGTCATGTAGGGCAACGATTTATTCTTTTGTTGCAGGATCATCCGTGGTTTGAGATAACGCATTTAGTCGCTTCCCCGCGTTCAAAGGGAAAGACGTATGTGGAAGCCGTCGGCGATGCGTGGCGTCAAGAAGAACCGATGCCTGAAAGTATCAAAGATTATGTCGTGCACGGAACGGACGAATTGGCGCTCTTAAAAAATGCTGTCGATTTTGTCTTCAGTGCCGTCGATATGGAAAAGAATGCGCTGATTCAATTGGAAGAGGGTATCGCCAAATTAGAAATTCCCGTCGTATCAAACAATTCGGCTATGCGCTGGACGCCCGATGTTCCAATGATCATACCCGAGATTAATCCCGATCATACGCGGCTCATTGAAGCTCAGAGAAAGCGTCTCGGGACGAAACGCGGCTTCATCGCGGTCAAACCGAACTGCTCGATCCAAAGTTACGTTCCCGCTTTGACACCGCTGATGGATTATGGTCCTGAAGAAGTGTTTGTCGCGACGTATCAGGCTGTTTCAGGGGCGGGGAGACGTCTCCTAGATTGGCCTGAGATGCATGGCAACGTCATACCGTTCATCNGCGGTGAAGAGGAGAAGAGCGAAAGGGAGCCGCTGAAGGTCTGGGGTACATTCATGGGCGATCATATTGAACTGGCGAAAAAGCCGATCATCTCCGCTCAGTGCTACCGCGTACCCGTCGAATTCGGTCACATGGCTGCCGTGTCAGTACGCTTCAGGGAACAGATTCAAGCGAACGAGATCTTAAAACGTTGGCGCGAATTTACGAGCGAAGTAGGGGAGGCGAACTTGCCGTCAGCCCCACAACCGTTCCTGCAGTATTTTAAAGAGGACAATCGTCCCCAATCGAAAATCGATGCCTTCTCAAGAAATGGTATGGGTGTCTCCATCGGGAGGTTGCGTGAAGATCCCATTTTTGACTACAAGTTTGTCTGTCTCTCACACAACACTGTGCGCGGGGCGGCAGGAGGTGCGATTCTCACTGCCGAACTGCTCGTTCATCAGGGATGGCTCACTCTCGCATAATAGGAAACCGGTGATTACTTAATGAAACTGACTCAACTGTTACATTCATTGTCTGAAGCGGAGATACTGTATCTTCCGTCAGATGTTGACGTGACGGGCGTCACATGTGATTCTCGAAATGTCGGCCCGGGTTATGTATTCGTCGCGATTCCGGGCGCATTGACGGACGGTCATCTCTACATTGAAGAGGCCATTAGGCGAGGCGCCGTCGCAATTGTCGTCGAGAGGCCGCAGTTTCTGAATAATGTGGCAGAAATCAAGGTAACAAATGCTCGTCGCGCACTCGCTGAGTTGTCTCGCTGTTTCTTTCATTACCCGGATCTCGACCTATTCATGGTCGGGGTGACAGCGACAAACGGTAAAACGACGACGACATCAATGGTTCAGCATATCCTCAGATCATACGGCATCGAAACCTCTGTCATCGGATCCGTCGCGTACAGCTACGGCGATGTGCGTGTCAAGTCGAACCTGACCACTCCCGAGAGCTCCGATCTTCACGCGATGCTCGCTGAACAGCGCGATGCCGGAGTCAAAGTTGTCGCGATGGAAGTCTCGTCGATCGCTGAAGCTCAATTTCGTGTTTACGGGATTGAATATAACATTGTCTGTTTTTTAAATATAACACCAGACCATATGCCTGATCATGGCACATTCGAGCAATATTATCGTGAGAAGCTTAAACTCATTGAACGCGTCTCGGAAGGTACGCCGGTTATTTTGAATCGCGATGATTCACGGGTCTATGAAGCGAAAAACAGGACACCCGGCGATGTCATTACCATCAGCATCGATCATCGTGATGTCACAATCACGGCTGAAGATCTCGATTTGACAGGCGGAATTCCTTCATTTAGATATACTGTTTTGAAGCCCTTCAAGACGCGTAAAGGGGAGAGCGGGAAAGGGAGCTGGCAGGTTAACCTCAAGGTGGCCGGCAGGCATTCCGTTTATAATGCGATGGCCGCCATTACGATCTCGGCATATTACGGCGTCAAAATAGAGGACGCGATTCGCGCGCTTGAGAGTTTCACCGGCGTTGAAAGGCGCCTACAGATCATTTATGACGGCGAATTTACGATGATTGACGACCATATCAGCGATGAGGACAACACGCTCAAAATGCTTGAAGCGCTCGAAGTTATGTCTGAAGGGAAACCTGTTCACATCATCGTCGCTATTCGCGGCAACAGGGGCGTACTCGTCAATCGTGAGGTCATCGCTCAGTTCGCCAAGTTTCGCGACAGAATCAATTGGGAGACATTCTACGTCACGTCTAGTGAAGACACCGCTCGTCCGCGCGATGTCGTTCTTGATGAAGAACGTGAAGCCGTCCTGTCCGATTTAAAGGATGCTGGATACGACATCATCTACGAGCCGCATCTGATAGAATCGATCAAGCGCACTCTACCTGAGGTGAAACCGGGAGAGGTCTACGTCCTCGCGGGATCACACAATATGGACAAAGGAGCACGCATCGCGCTGAACTACTTTGTTGAGATTCGGCCAGATCTTGATCGCGAGACGATCCTTAAGCCGCTTGACAATCGTCTGATGGGATGACGGCGTTTAGATGCATAAAATGAACGCCGCGGATTGATTGCAGAAAATGTTTTCAAAGATGTCATTATCACCTTACAACCATCATGTTTCTAAAAGAGAAGAGGCGGCTGGGTGAATGTAGAACTTGTAAGAAGTTGCTGATGTCTTTAACCGTACTTCGTAAAATACAAATTTTACGAAGTACAGCGGGCTCAAGATCAGTCATTTACGGAATAATCTGAACTATCTGCGAAAAATCGCCTGCCTCTACATCTTTTTCAGATCAAGAGTGAGTTTACGCTCGAAATCTCTTACGTTCATTCCATTCTGATTCATCGCGTATCGTAATCGTAAATGTCTACCTCCTCTAAATTTGTATGACTCGTTTGGATGTCATTGATTCAGCTTCTTAAGTTATCATAATTTATCGATCTCAGGTTCTTCTGTTTATTTCATAAATCTGGGTTTGTATGAAGTCATTTACTTGATTGTGTATTCTTTTTAAAACATCTTTAAAAGGCCTCTGTTCGGTTCAGATACTTTTAAAACTATCCTGTAGCCATTTTTTCTGTCAATATTTCATTTAATGTATTTTGTTCACTGTTAAACTATCATAAAGTAGCTTTCATGACGGATGTGCCGACATGCAGGCTCAATTATTCGATTTTTCTATCATCGTTATTATTTGCTTCAATTATGATTTTTACTTTTTGGGGAATTTCAGGTTTTTATTTAGTGCTTAGAATTTAACAGATAGTAAATCCCGCGGCAATCTTCATATTTATTATTCTTTAGTTCCTCTTTTCGCTTTAGGTACCTTTGTCATTCTCATTGTTTTCTTTAACGTTCTAACCTGTGAATTTATAAGCTCACATATTTTAGTTGTCTCTTGGAGGTTTTCAGATTATTTTTCACATTTGAAACGCTTTTTTGTAGATGATACTTGTTGTTTCAATAATATAGTTAATAACTATACTGTCTTTACTATTCTATGTGGTATCGTATAACCTGATGTCATAATATAAATTTATATCTTAAACTGCCCCGCACGGTATACTATGCTATCTGAAAAAATATTTCCGTTTGTGGAACTTTTTCTTTATAGAAAGCAATATACTCTCTACCCATTCTTCTCACAAGCAAATTTCATAGAGTGCGATGAGAAGCGAACGTTTAGCCAGATATCCAACTCCCTTTACCTGTTACATATTATTTGAAAAATCGTTTCTACCTCTCCTGGCTGTCGTGCACCGAATAGATAACGTGTTCCATCATTTAACTCGACGAGCAGAAATGGTGGTGAAAGAATGAGTTGTTTAGGGATTAACGTTGTTTTCTGTTGTTTCTTCAGAAAGAATTGTCGTCGTAGTCCTGTTTTTATAAAGGCTGTCTTCTCCGCTGATCTTGCGGAACTCGCTCATATCCTTAAACGGATTGTAAATGACGAACAGAATAATCAAGAGCAAAATCACCATCAGCGTCGTGAGAATATTTCTCAACGCACGCTGCTGTCTCTCCTGTTTGAACTTGCGATTGATCTTTCCGACCGTCGTATAACCCTTCAATCGGAAGACACGGCGACCTGCCTTTCGCTGACTTTCGGCATCGATTTTGTTGCTGCGACGATAAAAATCAGTGATTTTAGTCATTGAGCCACCGAGCCTATCGCGAA
>JGI24707J26582_10003282_pt1 | contig 11733 bp, 9 predicted proteins | sample BioPla1DNA1_FD_26582 | JGI IMG/M metagenome (IMG submission 26582) | reverse complement strand
TCCCCAAGTAACAGAAATAATAGGTATTCTAGCTTTTTTGCATGCTTCAATGTCTCTTATTTCATCTCCTATATAAATTACATTCTTTTTAGAGATTGCTTCACGTCTTAGCATCCTTTTTATAAGTCTCTTTTTGCCAAATAGATTTTTGCCACTATATGTAAAGTCAAAAATGTGAGTTAGCTGATTGTTTTCAAGAAAGGCTGTTACATTTTCCAATGAATTTGATGTGAGAATTCCAAGGTTATATCCTAACTGTTTGATGTTGTTAAGTGCTTCTTTTATACCTGGAATGAGTTTGATATTTGGAACAGTTTTGTTCATCTCCTTTCTTAGTCGCAACATTACAGACGCAAGTTTTGCTTTTGAAAATCCGTACGATTTTAATAAATCTTGTGGCCTATTTGCTTTAATAAGTTCTAACTCTTCATCTGAAATTGGGTCAAGTTTGAGCTCTCCTGAAATTTGGTTGAAAATCTCCAAACCCATATTTATGGTGTCGGCAATAGTTCCATCAAAATCAAATATGATATAGTCTTTGTTCATTAATAGCACTTTAATTTTCTACAAAAATGATTAGCTTATAAAAGTAGGCATAATAATGAGTTTTAAAAAGCTGAAATATTAAAATAACTTTATTTAAAACACTTTTTTAGAATTTATAAGGAGCTTTTGCTATAAATAGCTTTTTATATTAAATAATTAAAAAAGAGTATCTGCCTCTCTTATTGTATTAAGAGGAGTTTAAAATGATTATAAAAATTAGTACTAATAATGTTTTAGATACTGTGAAGTACATCTGCAGCATCTGGATTTTTGTCAAATTCAGCTTTAACAAAAGGACATAGCGGTAGAACTTTTACACCTTTTTCTCTTGCGTATTCAACTACTTTGAAAAATAGTTTTCTTCCAAATCCTTTTCCACTATGTATGCTATCAACTCCTGTGTGGTCAACTATAAACTTCTCTGTTCCTGCCCATGAAAAAGTCATTTCTCCAGCATATAGGTCGTTTTCATATATGACAAATTTGCCTTTAGTGCCGTCTTCTTCAAATTCTATTTTAATCATAGAAAATTATTTTTTAATTGTTAAAGCCCCTGATGGACATTTCGAAACTTGGTCAATTATCTCTTCACTTGTAGCATTGTGTGGTTTAATCCATGGTCTCTCTTTTGGATTATAAACGTTAGGTAACATCTTAACGCAAATGCCTGCGTGTGTACATAAATCAGGTTTCCAGACAATTGTAATCTCTCCGTTTGAATATTCTCTCACAGTCATAACTATTGTATTTATATAAATATTATTCGAATTAAGTCCATAATTCAATTGTTAAGCTAAGTTATAGTATTTTTTTTAGGGAATAATGAAATATTGAGAAATAACAAAAAATTAATTTTGCAGAGACGCTCGGTCGTACGTCTCTACAAAATTAAATATCTTTCTAACTACATCCGCCTTGCACTACTCGTACTTTTTTCTCTATTGGTTTAGACATTTCAGAGAGTGCAGTTTCTATCTCTTGCAGTTGTCGTGCTGCATCTTCTCTAAAGAGTTTAATGGTTAACTCTTGCTTTGTGGGGTTATCTCCAAGTGGCTTTTGTAAATAGAAAAGCTCATAAAACTCATTCATATTTTCTTTTAGAGCTAATCCGTGATTATCCCCATGGAATCGGGCTAATAAACAAGCTCTACTTGCCTGATTTAATGATGATCCATAGAAAATATTTGTTTTTATCCGTTGCCTAAAAAGTGGTCTGTACTCTAAGTCGTCCAACTCTTCTAGTGGTATATTAATGGCTGTTGGAATATGAGATTTGTCAAACTCCTCCTTTGAACGAACGTCAATAAGATTATAATTATAATAGTTGTTTATAAGTTCATAAGCTAGCTTGTCAGAATCTATTAATTTTGGAACACACTCACCTGTGGCGGCTCTTTTTTCTAGCTTTGCCATCACATAATCATCACGCGAAGGTGTTATTATTATAATTAATAAAATTATCATTGGTATAGAAGCCCATTTTACTGCTTGCAGAATGGTTGTTTTGTCCCATTTTGCTTCTACTCCAGTAACTTTTTGTTGAATATATGTTATTGCAACAAATGCCCCTAGAGCAATAACTGTCAATATCACAGCCCAAGTTGTACGAGAAATATTTAGTGCTTCTGCAATGGTTGGTGAACCTTGTGCATCGGCAAGATAAAAGTTTTCTATAAGTGGAAAAACTTCCATAAAAAGGAATATTCCAATAATTGAGCCACCAATAAATGCCATTGCATCTACTTTTCCGATAGCTGCTGCGCAGACACTCGTTCCAGGGCAAAATCCACCAATTATGAATCCTAAACCCATTATTATTCCGCCCACAATTGCAGAACGTACAAAAAATGGGTTTACAAAAACATACTCAATATTTATAAGTCCAGTGTGACTTAGAAAAAGTATCCCAATCATCGCCGTAACTCCAGCTGTAAAGAACACTTTTATAACTGTAAAGTCGTAACCATAAAATAGCCCTACTAACTTTTTAGTGCTTGAAAAACCTGCTTGTTCAAGTGCAAAGCCAAATCCTATACCCATTATTAATGCAATGAGGTAACTAAATTCTCCGCTTATTATATCTGGTACTAATGGTCCCATATCATAAAATTTTAAAAGGTTTAGTTTAAGTAATTATTTAATCCATAATCTTCTGAAAAACCATGCAAATGAGTATGCTCCGCCAAAAATGGCCATCATTGTCATAATTCCTCCTAGCGACATAACCGCCATTCCACTAAGTGCCGAACCGCTTGTACAACCTCGCCCTAGCTGACTCCCAAATCCAAAAAGAAGTCCACCAATTACTGCAGTGATTATTCTTGTGCGATTGGTTATTGCTGCGCCTTTTTCTAATTTAAGACCAATTCTGTTGGAAATTAATCCTGAAATAAATGCGCCAATAATTACTCCTATTACTTCAAATACTAGCCACGATTTCATAGTGCCGTCTGGATGTTCTGCTGCATAATCTTGATACGCTGCAGAAGTTTCGTAATGTTCTGGTGCAACGGCTTTTACTCCTGTTGCAGCAACACTTTTTACTGCACCACTTGCTCCAAGGCCGCGACCAGTGATATATACCGTTGCTATGAGTACTAAACCTAGTAATACTCCAGCAACATATGGATTCATATATTCATTATTCTTCATTGTTGTTTTGGTTTTGAGGTTTATTATCTTCTTTCTCTTCATCAATTATTTCAAGCTCTTCATAGCCTGTTATCATCGCTTTTATATTTGATAATGGCGTTGTGCCTGTTGTAGTCATATATACGTGAATGATAGCAAACATAAGCACTAAATATGCTCCTAAAGTATGCAACCAAGCTATTATTTCTAATGGGATTTTACTTATAACAACCATATTATTTTCATCTATGGTTCTGTAAAACATATAGAGAAATCCTGTTGCTATTAAAAGTGGCGCAATCACTAATTTAAATCCTAAATATGTTACAGCTTGCAATGGATTAAGCTTGTTTTTTAGGCTTTTATGTGTAGGATGCGGTTCTCCCTTAAACATTCCATAAGTGTAATATCTAACTTGTGCCGTTAGTTTTGAAAATGATGGAATATATTGTTTCCACTCTCCAGTTGTAATGTGCCAAAATATTGCTAAAACAATTAGTCCGATAAGCATCCACGCTGCTGTTCTGTGATATGCAACTGCTTTTTCATATCCAAATAGCTTAAATGAATCGTGTACTTCAAAACCAGTTAGGGCTAAGAAGAAGATAAGTATGGCTTGTGACCAGTGCCAAAATCTTTCAAAACGTTTATATATATATACTGTTTCCATTTTGTCTTTTATTTAGGTTGTATATTTTGAGATTCTATTTTATTATTTTTAATAGCAATTATAAATCTTATTAAAGCATGAATAAACACACCTATGGATGCTCCAATTAACATTAGTTTACCAAGTACATTTATACCTGCGTGTCTATCTCTTCCTGGCAGGTAGAAGTCTGTTAAAGACGCCAAGCGTCCATTATCTCTAGTGTGACACTCTGCACAAGAGAGTGATTGCTCTTTTGGTGCTACCATATGATTAACAGGCCAATACATCTCTGTTTCCACAAAACCATATTCTCCGCTATATGGTAAATTTACAATCTGCATTCCTGCAATTGAAGATTCGTGCCAATTAAAATCCATCCAGAATGCACTATCTCCTTTTGCAGCACTCCATAATTTTGGTTGAATCATCAATTTTGTATTTGGGTCATAAGGTTGGTCGCCTCTATGGACTTTTACAGGATAAATTTTAGAATTTATATCTGCCGCAGAACCTAAAAGTCGATTCATCTGAACAGGAATTTCGTCTATTTTATCACCTAATACATAGTGTGTTGCATTACCATTAAACCAATAATAATCAGGTTCTACATTTCTTTGCCACGTAAAAGTTCCTTTTTGTGATGTATATAATATATTTCCAAGAGAATCTTTTGTAGCAAATGGTTCTCCATTTTCCAAGTCACCCGCAGTTGACCAGTTCCACGACATTTTGGTAGCATTCTCTTTTGCATAAGTCGGAATATGACAAGTTTGGCAAGCTATGCGTCCAGTATGCACATTTAGCACTTTATCTTTGTGAGGTGTTAAGGTATGGCACTCGTCGCAAGTTAAACGATTAACGTGTGATGATGATACTGAATAAAGTGAACCTTTCATTTTATGATTTTCAGCTTTATGGCAATCTACACAGGTCATATTTATACCATTTGCAGCCATATGCACATCTATATTTCTGTCGCAAGATAGGAGAGCCTCTTCAAGGTCGCCGTGTTTTACGTTGTTACCGCCACCTCCATAAAAATGGCAAACTCCACAGTTTAATTTCCCTGGTCTTCCGACGTGTTGAGCAACTTCGGTGAGATTTACAGAGCGGTCTGGATAACCAGCCATTGCACTCCCTTTGTGATAAGCTTCACTTTGGTCGTGGCAAACCATACAGTCAACATTTACCGCATTCTCAAAGTCGAAAAGATTGTTTGACATTCCGAATCCGATATGACAAACTGCACAAGATTGTTCGTTGGATGTTGCTCCAATACAGAAGTTATTTAAGGCGTTTTGCTTTCCAATTTTATCAATACCTCTTCCCTCGATGTAGGATATTCTGTCCCAATTCCAGTGATTAGAGGCCATAATCTCTTTGTGGCTCTGGTTATGACAAGATATACACGCTTCTGTAACTTCTTGTGGAGTCTTAAAATCTTGCTGTAAAATCTCAAATTGAGAGTGGTCAACTTTTGGAGTAGGCTTTATGGCATACTCTTGTTGCAATTTATGCTGCACCAAATTTGGCAATTCAGGGCGATGAAAAAGATGAACACCCATAATTAACAGCACAATGCTCAGAATGACTGGTGGAATTACTTTTTTCATTTTGTAGAATATTATCTGTTTATATTTATTTCACATATAAGATTATAAATATAGTCAAATATCTATATATGTATAGCCATAATTTCAGAAAACTACTCTAATTTAAAATGAGTATTAATAAGCGATGTTTATTCGTATATGTCCACATCTATAAGTGGGATAAGTGGGATTTTTAAATATATGGATGTACCTTTTTGAATTTCAGACTCTACCCAAATAGTTCCTTGCATAAGGTCAATAAGTTTTTTCACAATTGTTAGTCCAATTCCAGCACCACGATAAAGTTTGTCTGTGTGAGAAGTTGCTTTGTGGAATGGCTTGAAAATTTCTTTTAGCTCTGATGGTGTAATTCCAATACCTGTGTCTCTAACAAAACATACAATATGCTTTTCCTCAACTTTATATCCAAAAGTAACTGAGCCTTTTTCAGTAAATTTTAAGGAGTTATTTATTAGATGATAAAAAATGTGTTTGAATCGTCCTCTATCAAAGAGTAGTTCAATATCATATTTTGAGTTTTTATTTTTAATATATTTTATTTCAAGGTTGTCTTTGTTTTTTGATGTAAAATTCTCTTCTATTTCATAAAATAGTTCGTTCAAATTAAAAGGCTCATCTGTCAATAGGCTTGTTTGTGAGTCGATGACAGACATATCAATAATTTCATCAACCATTTGTAATAAATCTTCTGCATTTTGGTTAATAGTTGAAACGAAAACTTGTTTCTCTTCAGTTTCAAAACTATCATCATCTAAGAATTTTGAAAATCCACAAATGGCGTGAAGTGGTGTTCTAATTTCGTGGCTAATGTTATTTAAAAAAGCAGTTTTTAATCTATCAGATTCTTCTGCCTTGTTTTTAGCAATAATAAGTTCCTGAGTTCTCTCATTTACAATTTTCTCAAGATATTCTTTATAGTTTCTTAACTCCTCATTCTGTTTTACAATTAGTTGCTGTTTTTCATCTAAGAGAATGTTTTTTTCGTCAATCTCTTCTTTTCCGTGTATTAGCTCACTTTTTAAATTGTATTTTTCTTTTTTATGTTTTTGCTCTCGTTTTATAATAATCTGTAAAGTAACAGTGAGCACAAAAGAAGAAAATATTATTATAAATAGTGGTGATTGCCAGAATGGCTTTTTAATAGTTATTTTAATCTCTTGATAACTAGCCTCTTCAAAATTTCCGTTTAATGAGCTTTTTATTCTGAAATTATATTTTCCAGATTTTACATTTTTATAGGTAACGCTTGTTTTTTGTGTATAATTTGGCTGTAAATCTATATCGCTTAATTCATATTTATACCATACGCTTTCTGCATTTTCTAAAAACAGACCAATATAGTTAATTTCAATGTCGTACTTTCCTGGCTTTATCGATATTTTATCATCAACAGAGTACTCTTTATTGCCAATTTTTATAGAATTTATTGTCAAAATTGGGGTTATAGAGTCGGGTAAATCACTTTTGGGGTTATATATCCATAGACCAAAATTAGACCCCATTATTATTCTATTATTCTTAGAATTATAAATAGCATTTTTATTAAAATTATAATTGCTTTTAATATTTGCTAATTTATGAATGGGATTTACAGTGAAGTTTAAAGTTTTTATTCTACTAATTCCACCTGAATGTGTAACCCATATATTACCTGTCTTATCTGATGTTATAGCATTACAATAGTTTGAAAAAAGCCCCTCTTCCTTAGTTAGATTTGCTATTGAGTCTTCTTGCATCTTAAAAACTCCAGCCCCTTGTGTACCAATCCATATTGTTGAATCTGTATCTTCTGTAATTGGACCTATGGTGAATATTTTGTTGTCTGAATGAATAGTTAGTTTGGTAATTTTATCTTCTTCATCGATATAAGCGATGGTATTATTGGGTGTAGAGATCCATAATCTGTTTTTTGTATCGAGATAGATGTGGTTAATTAAATTGTGCGGCAGTCCACCTTTTTCTATTGTGTACCACTTTTGTGATTTGCTGTTGGTGCTTAACTTACAAATACCTTTTTTGGTGGCAATCCATACAGTTGTGTCTCTCCCCGTAATTGTAGTAATTGAATTTTCTAAAATTCCATTGGAAATATAGTATTGATTTATTTTTTCAGTTTTAATATCCATTATATAAAGTCCATCTTTCTCCGTTCCAAGCCAGATGGAGTCATTATTTATATATAGGGATGATACAGTGCTATTGCTAAGCTTAGAAGGTAAATTAATTGTTTTAGGAGGTTCTTCTTCTTTAAATTTGATGATTTTCCCAACTGTTCCTGCCCACATTACAGAGTCGTTGTCACAAGCAACAGAGAAAAAATTTCCACCATTTTCCAAATCATCAACCTGAAAATAGCTAAATGGTTGTTTACTAAGTTGTACTATGCCTGAGCCATAACCTCCAAACCAAATATTACCTTCTCTATCTTCAAAAACAGACTTCATATTTTTGTTTGAGTTTGGCAGATTTATCTCTTCAATATTATAATTATTTAGATGAATGTTGTTGATTGATTTAGATAACTTAATTACTCCAGAACCAAATGTAGAAATCCATATATTGTTTTGATTATCTTCAATTGCATCTTGTATTTGCCCTGTGATTTCCATTGGTTTTGTATTAACCAAATTGGCTTCTAAGGTCTCTAAATCAGTGTCGATTGTATATAATCCACGAGATTGACTTGCAATCAGTACCAAATTAGAGTCTGATAACTTTATAACTTTGGCAATATCGATTTTTTCAATATTTTTTATCTTGTGTTTTGGTATCCACTCATCATATCTGTTTTTTGTGAATAGCCACAATCCTTCTTGTGAACCTACTAATAATCTTGAGTTATCAATGAATGTGAAACTTTTTATGATTGATACTTCGTTATATTTTTTCGTTTTTATGCTATTTAAAACGGGGTCATATATTATAAAGCCATTGGAAAGGGTAGAGGCCCATATTTTTCCATCATAGGCTTTAGATATTTCAGTGATAGTTGATTTTTTCTCTGGATTATAAATCGATATTAAAGAGTCTTTAGAAAGTTTTGTTATTGTACCTTGAAAATGGCCAAACCAGATAGTGCCATTATCATAATAAGAGGTATTTATAAAATTCTTATTATCATAATTCTTATTGAATTTTTGTGTAAAATTTATTCCATCATATTTTACTAATCCATCTTCAGTTCCTATCCATAAAAAGCCATCATCTGATTGTGAAATGCTGTATATGTATGATTGTGGAAGAGTTTCTTGAAAAGATTTTAGCTTATAGTTTTGAGCTGACACATACTCTGTTTTTGCAGTAAAAAACAAAATAATAATTATGTTCAAAAACAAAAGCTTATCTATTTTATCAACTCTCATATCTAACTATTGAACTTTATTAATTTTTATTTTTGGGATATATATAGGTATCCCTCCCAAAGGGGAAGCAAAAAATGGAAGATTATGACCGTATTGATTCTTAACGATTATAACCACATTGTTATTGTTAATTTTTCGCTTTTTATCTTTAATAAATTGAACTTCTATAGTTGTGTTTCGCTCTTCTTCAGTTATTGGAAATCGGCTAGTACTCCACTTATTATCACCTGAGACTGGTGCTGTTATTCCATTTTTGCTTATGGAGAAAATCCTAATAAACCCATCATTATCCCAATCAAAATTAGATATCTCTATGGATGTAGTTTTGTCATCAATGAATGGATATATTTGCGATATCTGATTTTGATCATTATGTAATCTGAAAGTATATTTATAAGTAAAAATATTTGCCCCTTCTATTGGTAAATTCTTGTTTGGACTAGAACTTAAAAAATATCTGTATAAATTACCATCATTTCCCTCTAATCCTTCAGAAACTATCTTGAAAATTCTACCATCAAATTTTTCAACATATTCACCTTCAAATGGATTAAAAGGACCAAAAGTATAATAATCGTTATCATACTTAGCATCATTACCAAAAATTTTGGAGGCGAGGAGAGTGCCGCTTTCTACTTCACCGTATGATTTTCCTTCTTGTATTAGTGGGTGAGTCCAAGTTTGCTCACCTCCATAAATTGAAAATCGAGTTCTTGTGTTAAAAGTTTCATTTAATTCATCAAATTGACCACCAATGTCGGGATCAAAAACTCTAAGATATATGGGTTCTGAATAATCAGCTGGTACTAAAAAGAAAAATACTTGAAGTTTATCCTCGTCTCCCCACGAACTATCAGCATCTTTGCCCATAGTTACCAAAAAAGGTATATTCTCCTCTGGCGATGGTGCCTGTTGTGCAATAACTGAGAAAAACGTATATATAGATATCGATATTAGTATAATTCTCTTAATCATCAACATAATTATTTGAAAACAAGCTCTAATATATTGCTTTTATTTGATATTTGTGCTTCGGAAATGGGAATATTTAATTTTTGTTCATTTTTATTAAAATATTCGTTGATGAATTTATTTAAAGTTGTCTTTGATAATTTGTTATTATTTGGAGAAATCAATATTTCTAAATCAATATCTTTATTTTCTAAAATAAGTTGCATCGCTTTATTAAATAAGAGAGAATTAATAAGCTCGTATGAGTTTATAGAGTGTTGATTTTTATATAATTCAGCAAGATGTCTATGTATAAATATCTTTTTTTCCGGATTTAAAGAGTTTAGATAACTGATAGTTATCATTTTATCTTTATTAGAGTGTTTATAGAAAGGGTCAATTTTTTTGCTAAACTCTTCGAATGAGTCAGAATGTTCTGTAAGAACTTCTTCGATATTTTCATAAACAAATAACTGTTTGGCAACTGAAATATTTTCGAATTTATTATTGAGTTTGTTAAATCCAGAAATGCCTAGTTTTACAGTTTTCTCTCCTTTTGTTTTGAAATTGTGTGAAGTGTTAGCGCTTTCTTCTACAAATTCACCATCAAAATTCCAGAAATAATTTGTTATAGCTATTTTGGGAAGATGACTATTGCTCGCAGAAAAATCAATCGCCTCATTCATCTTTACATAGGTTTGAGAATCAATATATGGTTGCTCTGGTTGCTCAATCTCAATATCTAATTCAAGTGTGAAAAGCACCGAGTCCTTAATCATTTTATCTTCAATTGATAGCAAAATATCGTGTTTGCCAACAGTAGAAAAACAGTGATAAACGTGTGCACCCTCTTTTATTATCTCTTCTTCAAATCTCCAAATATATTTTATAGTTGTATCCTCCTCACTAAAAATGTAGTCATCAACAAAAGTGTAACAAAAGTCTTTATCTTTTTGATATTTAAATTCATCAAATTCAATAACTTCTTTTTTGAATTTGTATATATTATCAAAGTTTTCTCTGTCCGAAGTGAAATATCCTTCTGTTAAAGTGTTATTTATGATTAGTCCGAAATCATCAAAAGGTGTATTAATATCACTTCCCAAATTGATTGGTCGTGTCCATTCNCCANCTTCTAAATGTGNGAAAAATATATCTTTNCCTCCCTCTCCAGGNTGNCCATCTGATGTGAAAAANAACTTTCCTTCTGATGTTATGTAAGGATATGATTCNTTGCCAGGCGTGTTGACTGTGCAGCCTAAATTCACAGGTGGTAACCACTTTTCNCCATCCCAATCAGAATANTATAANTCNGTNCCTCCAAATCCGCCNGGCATATCNGATGCNAAAAATAATCTTTGNTCACAGGGTGATANCATCGGTGTTAATAACGAATAGTGAGGATCATTGAAAGGAAATGGCTTAATATTGCGCCATTTGTTATCAGAATAGTCTGCATAAAATATTCCTAATGGATTTATACTATCAGGAAAACTTTTAAAGTAAGGTGTTAATTTATGATTTCTATTAAAAAATGCGACTGACAAATCTTTACTAAAAGTTATTGGTCCATCATTCATTCTTGAAATCAAATCGTATGAAAATACTTCGCCTTCTTTGGATTTTATTGTGTCTGATAAGTCGGTATAGAATAGGGTGTAGGTCTTTTTTTTGAATATTGAAAACAAGCTTTGTTCTCTAAAAGTTGAGCAATATACCAAGCCATCCTTATACCACATAGGGGCAAAGTCGTTGTAGGCTGAGCTAAACGGAGTTGGCTCAACTGTATATTGCTTATGTTGCCCAAAGAGAAATGTCAATGGGGAAAATAAAAGCAAAAAACTAACTAAATGTATAGGTGTTAGCAAGTGTTTCATTTAGTTTTCTGAAATTGTTAACAAAGATACAAATATTTATCTTTAACATAATAATTATATATTTATTTTAAATAGTATAAGTGTTTTATAGAGGTTTTACG
>JGI24707J26582_10003281_pt1 | contig 11735 bp, 6 predicted proteins | sample BioPla1DNA1_FD_26582 | JGI IMG/M metagenome (IMG submission 26582) | reverse complement strand
TTTTCCTCATAATATTTTTTTGACATTCTGTTTTCCTCCTATAATCTTATTATATCATGTTCGGAGAAAAACTGTCCTATTTAGTATAGCCTATCCACTTCATTATACCACAAAATACATCTTTAGTACATAACCAAATATAGTATCAGCAATGGTTCAGCTTTATACGCAGATTGTGGATAATCAATTGCAGGTGAGGAGAATGTACGTTGTTGCAAGCAATATTATACTGGAGTCGGACGCACCAAAGGAAGAATTCATGCAGCTGGATTTATTTGCAGATGCTGAAAAAATACAGGCTGAACAGGTACAGGAAACAATCAGCGAAGAAAAGGAACGTTCCATTCAGCAGGCAATGCTGGACATAAAGAAGAAATTCGGTAAAAATGCAATCCTCAAGGGAATGAATTTATCCGAAGGTGCAACAACAATAGAGAGAAACGGACAGGTGGGAGGTCACAGAGCATGAGCGGAAAGTATGACCATATTATCGGACTCCCACACCATGTTTCTAAGAAACACCCTCAGATGAGCAATTATGACCGTGCGGCACAGTTCAGTTCATTTAAGGCACTGACAGGCTTTGAAGATGAAATTGATGAGTCGGCACGACTGACAGATTGCCGTGAGTAACTGACGGAAGATGAACTGAATGATCTAAACCAGGCATTTCAGAAACTTCTGGAGGGGGTGTCAGAACGTCCACTGGTGACAGTAACACATTTTCAGCCGGATGAACGGAAAGACGGGGGAGAGTATATGAACTATACGGGGCATTTTCGGTTTTTTGAAGAGGCGGAGAGGAATTTGAAGTTTGTGGAGGGGAAAGAACTGTTCTTATGTGTGATTACGAATGTGAGGTTCACAGAGTAGAACATTTCCGGTCTGCCGGGATTTCGTGCGATTGCGAAAAAAGATATGTGGAAGTAGATATCCACTATAACTATATGCACAATCATCTTCTCTATGAAACAATTCATTCATGACGGTAACATCATGTTCGTTTGCCGGTGAACAAGCTTTAAAATTTCACCCCATATCAGGCGATGAATATGGGGTTTTCTACAAACTGAAGTGCTGCAATAACAGCACTTTTTCACTTGACAAACCTTAATTTATATTGTATAATTTATTAACATAGTTTTTGAGGTGTCATCAATGAATAATACAGGCAGAATAGGTCTTATCGTACCTGAAATAAACAGCACTCTCGATCATGATTTTTTGGACGGAGCTTTTGAACAGGCAAAACATCTTGGATATGATGTTATTGTATATACAGGAATTTTCAATTCGTTGCGGGAACTTCGGTTTGATTCTTATATTGCAGGTCTGGAAAATATTTATACATTGATATGTACTCATCATCTTGACGGAATAATATATGCAGCGGAGCGTTTTCACGCAGATGATGTTATCAAAAAGATATTTGATTATCTCAGCCAGACAGATACACCATGCCTTGTATTGGGAAAAGAACATGAGAAATTTCCTTTTATGGATGCAGATGAATTTTATAGTATATATTCAATTACAAAACATTTAATAGACGAGCATCACTGCAAAAAATTATACTGTATCACAGGTGTGCCGAATCACAAATCCTCTCTTGAAAGACTTCGTGGATTTCAGAAAGCGTGCGCCGATTCTGGTATAAAAATCAATCAGAGTGACGTGTTTTACGGATATTTCTGGAAAGATATTCCCTCTCAGATAGGATGTGATATTGCCGACGGAAAGATAAAACGTCCCGATGCAATTGTGTGTACAAGTGATGTTATGGCGTTCTCTCTGATACAGTCACTTACTGAGCATGGTATAAGGGTTCCGGAGGATATAGCTGTAACAGGCTTTGACGGTGGGCTGGACGCCGTTTTTTGCAAGCCTTCCATTACAACTGTTCAGGGACGTGACAGGCAGTTTGGCGCAGATTCTGTATGTCGTATGCATGAAATGATATCAGGCATAAAATGTGAAAATATTTGTATGCGTCAGAATATCCGCTTCGGACAAAGTTGTGGGTGTTGTGCAGAAGAAATGTTCAGAAAAAACACTAGGTTTGATCTTGAAAGTGATATTTTTAATATGATGCAGAGGAATATTGAAAAACATACCTTTATTGCAACTGATTTTATCAATCATATTGCAGAGGCATCAGATCTGACTGAACTTTCAGTAAGAATTGACGAGGTGGGACATATTTTTAAGGGAGCAGACTGGATAGATATTTCTCTTTGTGAGGACTGGCAGGCTGATTTTAATTTCCCGGATAATTTCAGAAAATATGGCTATTCCGAAAGAATGTATCTTCTGTTGTCAAAGCGTTCGGGTGAAAATGAAAAAGAAAAATATCTCTATCCGACGGCGGATATTCTGCCGGCTCTCAGCAAACCCCATGAACCACATATTGTAGTTGTAACATCGCTGCATTGTAACGGACAGATTTTCGGATATACCGCTATGGCATATAAGGACATAAAATATATTGATATTGACGAATTATATGTGAGTTGGTGTGATGCAGTTTCAAACGGCTTAAAAAATCTTCAGAAACGTATGCGTATACAGAACATCAATCAGCAACTGGAGAAGCTGGAAGCTGATCCGTTAACCGGAATGCTCAACCGGAAAGGTTTTTTGATGCATATTCCAGAAGTGACTGAAAGGTATATGCAGGAGGAAAAACGACGTATTCTGGTGCTGATTACTTATTTCCCTGATAAAATGAATATGATAGATCCGTCAGCTGCAATTGCAGATATTATTCTGAATCATTGCCGCCGTCAGCTTTGTGGCAGGATTCAGGAAGGGGTATTCGCAGCACTTATTCCTTTGGAAACAGATGAAAATGAAGCAGCAGCTGTTGTGGATTTTACTGCCTTTATAGAAACGAGTCTGCGTACAAGATTTAATACTGATAAAATTCCGGAGTTTATAGCTGAAATTTCGGAAATAACGTCCGAAAATATTAATAATTCAGATGATTTGCTGAATGATATGCTTATCAAGCTTTTCGATAAGAAAAAAACGGCTCAGAATAACTTGTTTGATTATAAGGAACAGATATATCGTCTGAGAAAATGCATAGTTTCTGATCCGCAGTTAGAATGGAATATTCAGGAAACTGCTGACAAAATGTGTATCAGCCGAAGTCATCTGCAGAGACTTTACAAGCAGTTTTTTTCTGTTTCTCTGAAGGCTGATATTATTTCTGCAAGAATAAGACGGGCAATGCAGCTATTGACTCATACAGAAATGAGAATACAGGAGGTTGCTGAACGCTGCGGATACAACAATGAAAATCACTTTATGCACCAGTTCAGGGATAAAACAGGAATGACCGCTTCAGAATATCGTCGGAATAATAAATAGCAAATGAGTAATAATGTTATATTTTTGATGAATTTCGTCATTGTATCTCTGACGAGCTTGATGTATAATTTAATTACGATCAAACACGATCAAAAAAACTTTTATTAAGCTATCATCTTTATCCCCCTAATACCTTCCCACGGATATTTATTATTCGTGGGAAATTTTATTTTGAGCAAAATCATCATATTTATGATTAATTAATGCATAGTGTTTGAGCGATTTATGATATATAATTATAGTGAAAACAAAAAATAAATAATTTTTATTTTCACTATAATAATTTATTTTATTGCCTTGCACATCCGCTTACTTCGTAAGCTCCGTGCATATCGGCAAATAGTAAACGAAAAATATTTTTTTCGTTTACTATATATACAGACAGAGAAGCTGATATTTGTAAAGTTGTTTATGAAGCTTTTGGTATCAGATTTTTCGTAAAGTATTATTATGTTTTCCAGTACCAATATTAAGAACTGTTCAGTAAAAATGTTTTTAAATAATGAAGCCGCTTTACGTCAGGAGGAAATATAATGAGAAATATAAAAAAAATAACTGCATTTTCAGCAGCTGTTTGCATGGCTTTTTCCCAGACCGCTATGATTTCACCAAAGGCAGATGCTTCAAATCAATCGTCTGGAATTTGTGTGTCCTATGCAGATAATGCAATACCAAGCGGTGCTTTGTATTCGATAAAAAGTATTCACAGCAATAAACTGCTGACAGCAGATGATGATACAAATGTCTGTCAGCGTGACGATACAAATACTTACGGTCAGCACTGGCGAATTGTTCAGACTGAAAACGGTTATATTAAACTTTTATCTGAAACTGATCTTTCAATGGCACTGACAGTTGAAGATGCAACTGTTCCCAATGGCTCAAATATTGGAATTGCTGAATACAGCGGAGCAGATACCCAGCAATTTAAGCTGAATAAAAATGGTTCTTCATATTATATTACCACAAAAGCAAGCGGTGATAAATCGTCACTTGATATTAAAGGAAAATCAAAATCTGAAGGGGCAAATGTTCATCAGTACAAATATCAGGGAAACACTAATCAGCTTTTTGAAATTACACCTGTTGGTAATGTTTTTTCGTGGATAAAAGGTGATATGAATTTTGACGGGATTGTGAATGTTTTTGACTTGGCGGTTATGCGCAAAGGTATTATCAGCAGTTTTGATGATACCATGTCAGGTATTGCTGATGTTACAGCAGACGGTCAGACTGACGCAAACGATCTGAGTCTTCTGACTGATTTTATTCTTTCAAAGAAAAAAGAATTTTCTGAAAAATTTTATACTAAGGTAATTGATACTCCGCAGCCTGCTGAGGGAACAAGGAAGATGGAATATCTTAACAGGGGAGTTTCTGCTGTAAGTACAGGAGATTCTGTATTTGTGAGCTGGAGACTTCTTGCAGATGATGACGAAAATACAGCATTTAATGTCTACCGGACTACTGATAACGTTACGACTAAACTGAATGATACTCCTTTAAGCGGAGGTACAAATTATACTGATAAGTTAGCAGATTTAAGCAAGAACAATACATATACCGTAAAATCAGTAATTAACGGTAAAGAATATGAAACTGATGACAGTGACACTCTTTCGGCAAATTCGACCTCACAATGTAAAATACTTAATATCAAACAAGGCGGAAAGATTCATTTTGTATGGGTAGGCGATTATGACGGTGACGGAGAGTATGATTATCTTGTTGATAGAAATGCTGATGAGCATCAGAAACTTGAAGCATACAAAAGCGATGGTACATATCTCTGGACGATAGATTTGGGTTACAACAGTGAAAATAAAAATAATATTTCTCCAGGAGCATCTGCTATTGATGTAGGAATGTGGGATGGTGCAACAGTTTATGATATGGACTGCGACGGATATGCTGATGTTATTCTGAGAATAGCAGATGGTGTTACTTTTGGTGACGGTTCTGTTTTTCAAAACAGCAGCGATACAACAGCACAGTTTATAGCCGTTATTGATGGAAGAACAGGTGCACTTAAAGATTATACGCCGGTTCCGGACGATTTTAAAGCAATCGGGCCAATGGCTTGTATGATGGAAATAGGGTACCTTGACGGTGTAAATCCAAGTATTATCTGCTGGATGAAAAACCGTAACAGTGATAAGACATTTAATTCAATGACAGCGGCTTTTGGCTTTGAAAACGGTGAATTCAAGCTTCGCTGGAAATATATCAACGATATCCTCTTTACTGACAGAACGGAATACAAAAATGGTTATGCTGAGGCACATCAGATTCGTGTAGCTGATGTTGACTATGATGGCAAAGACGAGGTTCTTCATATGGGATATTGTCTGAATGGTGACGGAACACTGCGTTATCATGTTGATGAGATAGTGCATGGTGACCGTTGGTTTGTCGGCTCATTCAGCAACGAAAACAACGGAAAGGAAATGTACGGATATGGAATACAGCAGAACAATCAGTATGGCTTGCTGGAATATTTTTATAATGCATCAACAGGTGAAATGATCTGGACAAACTATGCCAAGGAAGGTACTGCTGATGTCGGACGTGGAAATATAGGAGATATTGATCCGAGATATGAAGGCTTTGAGGTATGGTCATTCCAGGGACTTTATAATAATGACGGAACAAGAATAGGGGATAACAGTCTGTATCCTTGTATAAGACTCTGGTGGGACGGAGATTTGCTGGCTGAATCCTATAATGATACAAAATTTGAAAAATGGAATTATCAGACCGGAAAAGTTGAACGTCTTCTTTCTCCGTGGAAAATTACGGATTCTGCCGGAAGTGATCGTGGTGCACCAATGTTTTATGGTGATATCTTTGGCGACTGGCGTGAGGAAGTTGTTATGACAAGTTCCGATTATTCAAAGCTTGTGATATTCTGTCCGACTGCTGAAACGGATACACGTCTGTACTGTCTTGCACAAAACCCATGCTATCGTAATTGTATGACAGCAAAGGGATATTTTCAGTCTCACATGCTTGATTATTATCTCGGAACCGGTATGGAACAGCCTGAAAAACCCGATATATCTATTATTAAAAAATAAGGTGATAGTATGATTAAACATTTGACCAGAAAAATCATTGCTGTATTATCAGCAGTGCTGATGATAATGATGCTTGTTCCGCCTGGACTGATTACTACTGAAACAACATCGGCAGCCTCAGTTGACTATCCGGTTGTACTTCTGAGGATAAGCAGTTATGACAATAGCCGTTATATGAATATTTCGGGATACACAGATAAATCAGACATTGTTATGTCTGAACAGAAAAACACCCAGAATGAAAACTGGCGTCTTGATTATGTTGGAACTGACAGCAAAGGAAGTTTTTATAAAATAACCAATATGGGTACCGGCAGACTGATAACTCCCATGAATTACAGCGTTACTGAGGGGAATTCCTGTGTGATTTTCGGCAGCGAAAGTGCAGTATCACAGCACTGGTATGTGATACCGGTTGATAAAGACAGCTATGGTACAGACCTGCATTACAAAATAGTAAACTATAAGGATACTTCTCTTGCACTTACAAATGTAAATAATAAAATAAGACTTTCTGATTACAGCGGGAAAAATGAGCAGAAATGGCTTCTTAACGCAGCTGGAGAACAGGGATTTGGCGGTTACTGCAAGGATATGAACGGAAAGGATAAGGCTTCTGATATCGGCGGTACTCTCGGCAGGACTGTTGAGGTTTCAACCTTTGACGAACTGAAAGCTGCCTGCACAAGCAATGAGCCTTGTACAATTGTAATAACAAAGAATATCAGCAAAACGGGTTCATATAAAAAAGACGGCAACGGACGATATCGTTTCAATGATGCAATCATTTATATGCAGCCCAATAAGACCGTCGTTGGCAGCTACGGAGCACATTCCCTTTATAATGTATATTTCAGGACTTATGATAAAAATTACGGTCCCGGACATAATCTGATTTTCAGAAATATTCAGATTTCTCACGATAAAGAGCTTAATAGTGATAATATCTGGGAATTTGCTTACGGATATAATTTCTGGATTGATCACTGTGAATTTGTCGGACACAGTGCAGTAAATCAGGCTTCCACAGGACTGGATGACTGGGATAAGTTCCTTAATTTCAAAGGTACTACAGACTTTGTCACGATTTCCGACTGTAAATACGGATTGCATGAATACGGGGTTCTTCTCGGTTATCCTACTGATACTCAGGAAACATATGATACATACAACGGTCATCCCTGTATAACACTTGCAGATAACTACTACAAAGACTGCATTACTCGTGCTCCCGGACTGATGAGATACGGATATTTTCATTCATTCAATAACTATGTACTGAATTTTGACATGGGATATACAATATATACTGCCTGCAAACTGTATGCAGAAAACAATTATTATAACGGCGGAACTGGAAAAGGGTCTGTTGTAAATGACAGCGTTTCTGCCAATGATATTTCGTTAAAATATCCGGGACAGTATACTGAAATCGGTTCTGTTCTTAAAGGTTCTAAGTATATCCTGAAAGCAAAAACAGCGTCAGCATGCAGCTGGAGACCAATAAACAATTATGGATATAAAGCAAAATCTGCCTCAGATGCCAAAGCATATTGCGAGAAATACAGCGGTTCACAGTCATCAGCGTCAGATATGACCTATGCTTCATTCACAAAAACCGGTTATCCGTCTGCCGGATATGTTACTGCACCAAGCGAGAAAATGGAAGAACCTGCTCAAACAACAACAGCACCGCCGGTAACAACAACTGTTTCTGAACCGCCAGAAACTGAAATTATGGGAGATGTCAATAAGGACGGACGCCTTGATGTTTCTGATATTTCAGAACTTCAGAAATGGCTCCTTTCAGTTTCGGGTGCTGAACTTGCAGACTGGGAAGCAGCTGATGTAAATAAAGATAATCAGATAAATGTATTTGATTTGTGCATTATGAAAAAGCTTTGTATTACACAGCAGGAAGAACTGCCGGTAACTACACAGGCAGTTACAATTACTACATCTGAAACAACAGTGACAACTACAGTAACAACTACAGTAACCACAACTGTAAAAACCACAAGCTATGAACCAGATGGATTTGAATTTTCAGGAAATGTTTTTCTGGTTGGCGATTCAACGGTCTGTGACTATGATGAGAATTACAGTATTCCTTATAACCGCTATGGCTGGGGAATGAAGTTTGCAGAACAATTTAATGGCGTTAAAGTGACAAATCTCGCTCTTTCAGGGCGAAGTTCAAGGAGTTTCCTTGCAGAAAAAAATTATCAGACTCTGAAATCATCACTGGACAAAGGTGACTATCTTTTTATTCAATTCGGACATAATGATGAAAAGACTGATGAAGCATTGTATCCCGGACTTGGCACATATCCGAATCTTGACTGGAGCACCCTTGATAATTATGGCAAGGATTCTCAGGGACGTTATTCCTACGAGTATATCCTTGCGGCATATTACATCAATCTTGCAAAGAATAAGGGAGCAGTTCCGGTGCTGGTTACACCTATCACAAGGCGAGGCACAGATGGAAAACCAAATTATCAGCAGCATACGGCATATCAGCAGGGAATGATAACAATTGGAAAAATGTATAATGTACCGGTAATTGATATGACGTTACTTACAACCCAGCTATATACAAACCTCTATAATTATGGCGGAGCTGATGAAACTGCAAAGATGCACTGTTATACTGATACTGCTCATACCACTCTTGATAACACACATCTCAGCAATGCAGGAGCATACAAGATTGCCAATATGATCGCAGCAGAAACGCAGAAACTCGGACTTGCTATTGGAAATTATTAAAAATGAATCATATAGAGGATTTAAGGACAGACGGTTAGGTTTTACCCGGACCGTTTGTATTTTTCCTGATTTGTTATGAGCCAAAAGGCAAGCTTTTTGATAAATTGTTTCATTTACTTTGCGGAGCCAGAATGTTATTATTAGTGTAACAGATACGGAATTTTCATGAGGCGTATTATTATTGCCCTTAATCAGAATGGAGGAATTATCAGTGAGCAGAAACAAGCTTTTAAAAAAAATTATTTCCCTGGTTTCAGCATTTGTAGTCGGTGTTGGAGTGACTTCGGTTATGCAGAACGAAGCTGAACCCATAGAAGCGGCTTCGGGCAAAACAATTTATAATGACACATTCTGGAAGGACACTTCCGGAAACAATATTTATTCCCAGGGTGGAGGAGTGTTTAAATTTGGTGATACCTATTACTGGTACGGCGTACACTATAACGGAGCTGATACATACGCAGCAAATCCTACAAAAAAAGTTGATGACACTTCATTTAAATCAATTACCTGCTATTCATCAAAGGATCTCGTAAACTGGAAATTTGAAAATGATGTGCTGACAGCAGAAACAAAGAATTTTGGCTGGACATACTGGGTAGGACGCATGGGTGTTGCATATTGTCCGAAAACAAAAAGATATGTTCTTGTAACACAATACAATGACAGCATACTGTTTGCTTCCTGCGACACTCCGACAGGAAATTTCAAGGTCGAGAGAGTACAGGATCAGATTGAAAATGTATTGAAGCAGGGAACAGGAGATCAGACCATTTTTGTTGATGACGATGGTCAGGCATATATTGTTTGTTCCAACAAAGGCGGACGTGGACACCAGTATATTTCTAAACTGAGAGATTCAGATTATCTTTATGCAGAGCCTGCAGTTGAGGTTGCAAAGGGAAGCGGACGTGAGGGCAACTGTCTTTTCAAATACAAAGGAAAGTATTATTTCTGCGCCTCTGATCTTCACGGCTGGAATGCATCTCACAGCTATTATATGGTAGCTGATAATATTTATGGACCATATTCAGGCTGGAAAGTTATGGAAGGTACTGATGAGGATTTTTCTCATGTAACACAGACAGGATTTTTCTACACTGTTAAGGGAACCAAACAGGAAACTGTTCTTTTCTGCGGAGATCGCTGGAGCGATTTTGCCGGAAACGGTATCGGTTATAACCAGTGGGTACCGCTTACTGTAAACGGAGATAATGTTAAATTTAATTCTCTGAGTGAATGGAACCTTGATTCTCAGACTGGTGAGTGGAGTGTTGGCGCAGGAAATAATTATATACTCAATCCGACTTTTGAAGCGGACAGAGTATCACAGACAACAGTCGCAGGCTGGAAAGCGTCTGGAACAGGCAATAGTAACAGGAAAGGCGGACGCACAGGTAACTGGTGCTCACAGCATTGGAGCGACAGTGCATATAAGGCAACGTTGACGCAGGACGTAAAACTTCCGAACGGAAATTACACCATGAAAGCATGGGTGAAAAGTACAGGCGGTCAGAATTCGGCTCTTGTGTATGTCAGAGGGGCAGGGGACGACAAAATCGTAAATGTTAATAAAAAAATGGACAGCTGGACAGAAATTACCATTGATGATATTAATGTAACAAACGGAACGGTCCAGGTTGGAATTTACTCAGACGCTAATGCCGGAAACTGGCTTATGTTTGACGATTTCACATTAATTGGAAATGGTTCCACGCCGCCGCCTGTTGAAGATGATCCTATTCCGGACGGAAAGTTTATAAAATCTCTTAAGGTTAATGACAGCGAAAATTATTCTGACTGGTCGATTCAGCCTGAATTTAATAATGGTATTGAGGTTTTTGGTGACAGAGCATTCAGGTTTACATCTGTTCCGGAAAAACTTGTTGGTGCTGAATGGATAAGAACCGCTTGTGATTCAAAGAAATTTAATGGTGAAGAAGCATCTTATATTGCTGGTGCAGATATAACAGCTTTTGTTGGTCTTGATACAAGAATTGAACCTGTTCCGGAATGGCTTGGTGACTGGAAAAAGACAGACATGGTTCTTACGGATGATGGTAATCCTGTTGTAAACTACAATGTTTATATGAAAGATTATAAAGCCGGCGAACAGGTGATACTTGGCAAGGTTGGTATGGCAAATGCTGTAAACTATGTTGCTATGGCAAAGGAATATGACCCGAATGCTTTTAAAGAACCGGTTGAATTTATTCCAGGTGACATAAATAATGATAAGCTTGTCAATATCTTTGATATGATATTTATGCGCCGTGCGTTGATTCAGCCGCTTACTGATGAACGTGAAAAACTTGCAGCTGATTTGAACGGCGACGGTGAAATTTCAGTTGCTGACGCAGTATTGCTGCAAAGTTTTATTCTCGGTAAAATAAGCTCTTTCAATTAATTCCCCGGTTGTGTTCTAAATATGTACTTTCCATAAATCAACACACCAGCCGAACTCAAGAATATTAATAACAAGACCAATAACAATATCATGCATTTCTTGTGATT
>JGI24707J26582_10003279_pt1 | contig 11739 bp, 9 predicted proteins | sample BioPla1DNA1_FD_26582 | JGI IMG/M metagenome (IMG submission 26582) | reverse complement strand
TATAGTTCCTCCTGCGTGAAGGTTACAAATATCTACATCAAGTTTTGATAAGACTGCCATTGATTTTTTCACAGTGTTTGGAATATCATGAAGCTTTAGGTCAAGAAATATTTTATGACCTCTTTTTTTAATTTCACGTACAATTTCTGGTCCCTCTGAATAAAAAAGCTCCATCCCAATTTTTACAAAGGGCTTTCTTCCCTCAAATTTATCAAGAAAATCCAGTACCTCCTTCTTACTTTTAAAATCACAGGCAACAATAACATCCTTTCCCACTATAATGCACCTCCAATAATATCCTTTAATTTATCTATCTTATATTTTTTCATTACTTTTGGCAGATCTTCAATTATTTCTTTGCAGGCAAATGGATTTACAAGGTTTGCTGCCCCTACCTGAACTGCTGTTGCACCAGCAAGCATCATTTCAATTACATCTTCTGCACTTGATACGCCCCCCATACCTATTACAGGAACTTTTACAGCTGATGNCACCTGGTAGACCATTCTAAGAGCTACTGGAAAAATTGCACTTCCTGAAAATCCACCCATTTTATTTGCAATAACAGGCTTTCTTGTTTTAAGGTCTATTCTCATTCCTAAAAGGGTGTTAATAAGACTAATCCCATCTGCTCCTGCTTCTTCACATGCTTTTGCAATAGATACAATGTCTGTAACATTAGGTGATAATTTCAATATTATAGGTTTTCTTGTAACTTTCTTTANTGCTCTTGTAACCTCTGCTGCACTTTCTGGGCAGGTACCAAAACTCATACCTCCTCCATGAACATTTGGGCAGCTAATATTAACTTCGATCCAGCCAACCTGTTCACATTTATCAAGTTTCTCACTGGTATAAACATAATCATCAATAGAAAANCCACTAACATTTGCCATAACTTTTTTATTAAAGCACTTTTTAAGTTTTGGCAATTCCTCTTCAATTACCTTTTTAACTCCTGGATTTTGCAGCCCCACTGCATTTATCATCCCCCCAGTGCATTCTGCAATTCTTGGAGTAGGATTACCAAAACGAGCCTCCTTTGTAGTACCTTTAAAGGAAAAGGTACCCAGGCAGTTTATATCATAAATTTCTGCAAATTCATATCCATATCCAAAGGTTCCGCTGGCAGGTATTATAGGATTATCAAGCTCTATTCCGCATAAATCAACAGTTAATTTTTCCATAGTATTTCCTCCTTCTCAAGGANAGGACCCTCTTTACAAATTCTCTTAAAACCTGTAATTGTTTTGCAAGAGCAGCCCATACATGCTCCAAAACCACAGCCCATTCTTTCTTCAAAACTGAACTGACCACTAGTATTACTAGCTTCATATACAGCCTTAAGCATTGCCTCAGGGCCACAGGTATAAAAATATGAGTAATCTAAATCTGCCATTTTATCTGTTACAAATCCCTTGCTTCCATAAGAGCCATCTGCAGTTGTAACAAACACAGATGCTCCTAAGTTTTTAAACTNCTCTTCATAAAAAATTTCTGCCTTAGTGTTAAATCCAAGTATTACTGTAACTTTCTTTCCTTCCTCAATTAGCTTTTTTGCAAGGTAGTACATTGGTGGAATGCCAACACCACCNCCTATAAGGAGAGGATTAGCTCCAGACTTTGATAAGTCATAACCATTACCTAGTTCAGTTAATAGATCAAGGTACCCCTCTTGAATATTCTTCATCATTTCTGTCCCCTTACCAACAACCTTATATATAATGATAAGTTTATCTCCCCTTATATCACATACTGAAATTGGTCGTCTTAAATATAAGCCTTCAAGCATGATATTGACGAACTGACCTGGCTTTATTCCTGATGTATCTCCTAAAAGAGTCATTTCCATAACACTGTCATTTAATTTTATATTTTTAATTACCTTAAATTCTATCTTTTTCATAATTGACCCCTTATGCATCTATAGTTGATATTGTAATTGTTGTTTCTTCAAGAACATCTATAAGAACTCTAACCGTATCAAGNGATGTAAGTATAGTTATATTATTTTCTGTTGCACAATGCCTTATTAATTGACCATCACTCATCTGTTTCATAGAATCAAGCTTTCTTGTATTTATTACATAAGAAATATGTCCCTGACGAATAGAGTTTAGTATTTCATTACTACCGTCACTAATTTTCTTTAAAACACGGGTAGGAATTCCATGTTTCTTTAAGAAACTTGCAGTACCTTTTGTTGCTTCAATATTAAAACCAAGATTATAAAACCTGCGTATAAGAGGAAGAGCCTCCTCTTTATCATTATCAGCTATTGTAGCAAGGACTGTACCGTAATTTTGAAGGCGCATTCCACTTGCCTGAAGTCCCTTGTATAATGCCCTATTTAACTTATCATCATAGCCTATTGCCTCCCCTGTTGATTTCATTTCCGGTGAAAGGTAAGCATCTAATCCTTTAATTTTATTGAAAGAGAATACTGGAACTTTTACATAATAGCGCTTCTTTTCTTTTGGATATATATCAAATATTCCTTGTTCCTTTAAGGATTTCCCTATAATAACCTCTGTTGCAATATCTGCAAGGGAATAGCCTGTTGCTTTAGATAGAAAAGGAACTGTTCTTGATGACCTTGGGTTTACTTCTATAATATAAACATTATCTTCTCTATCAACGATAAACTGGATATTGTAAAGACCAATTATTCCTATTGCTAAACCAAGTTTCTTTGTATATTCTAAGATTGTTCCTTTTACCTTATCAGATATACTAAAGGCTGGATATACGCTTATTGAGTCCCCTGAATGTATTCCTGTTCTTTCAACAAGTTCCATAATCCCAGGTACAAATACATCCCTGCCATCACATATAGCATCAACTTCTACTTCTTTTCCCTGAATATATTTATCAACCANCACTGGTTTATCTGCATCTATTTCAACAGCAGTTTTTAAGTAATACCTTAACTGTTCTTCATTTGCTACAATCTGCATTGCCCTTCCTCCAAGTACAAAGCTTGGTCGTACAAGAACAGGATAACCTATACTGTTTGCAACTTTTACACCTTCCTCAATATTGGTTACAGCTTTTCCACGGGGTTGTGGAATATTAATTTCTTCAAGAATCCTCTCAAATCTATCACGGTTTTCAGCTCTATCTATTGCTTCACAATCTGTTCCAATGATTTTTACACCGCCTTTCATTAAAGGCTCTGCAAGGTTGATTGCAGTCTGACCACCTAAGGAAGCAATTATACCCTCAGGTTTTTCGAAATCTACTATTGCCATAACATCTTCTGGGGTAAGGGGCTCAAAGTAAAGTTTATCTCCAATAGTATAGTCTGTTGATACTGTTTCAGGATTGTTATTAATAATAATAGCTTCATACCCTGCTTTTTTGATGGTCTGTACTGCATGAACAGTGGAATAGTCAAACTCAACACCTTGCCCAATACGGATTGGACCCGCACCTAATACTATTATTTTCTTTTTATCTGTAAGTTTTGATGTATTTTCCCCTGTGTAGGATGAGTAAAAGTATGGAATATATTTGCCTGTATGAAGGGTATCAACCATTTTAAAGCTTGGAATAATGCCCTCTTCTTTTCTTTTCTTGTAAATTTTTATCTCATCGCAATTCCAAAGTTTTGCAATATATTTATCTGAGAATCCCATTACTTTAGCATCTTTTAATATATTTTTATCAAATGGATTATTTCTTATCTTTTTCTCCATATCAGTTATTTTCTTAATTGACTGCAGGAATAGTTCAGTTATTTTTGTAACTTTATGAATCTCTTCAATTGATGTTTCCTGTCTAAAAAGCTCAGCAATTGCATAAATATTATCATCCTTAAAATCACTTATATAATTTAAAAGTTCATCCTTTGCCATATTATCAAATTTAGGAAGGTGCAAATGGCAAATACCTATTTCTAGGGAACGAAGAGATTTTAAAAAACATTCTTCTAGATTTGAACCAATACTCATAACTTCACCTGTCGCCTTCATCTGGGTGCCAAGGGCATTTGAGGCAGTTTCAAATTTATCAAATGGGAAACGTGGGAATTTTGCAACAATATAGTCAAGACTCGGTTCTGTTGCAGCTGTTCCACCTGCCACTGGAATTTCTTCTAGGGCCATACCAATAGCTATTTTTGCTGTAACTCTTGCAATTGGATAGCCACTTGCCTTAGATGCTAATGCTGAAGAACGAGATACTCTTGGATTTACTTCAATCAGGAAGTATTCGCTCTTTGAAGGATTAAGTGCAAATTGAGCATTACATCCACCTTCAATTTTTAGTTCCTTTATAATCTTGATGGCACTATCTTTTAACATTTTTTTNTCATGATCACTAAGGGAAAGTATAGGTGCAACAACTATTGAATCCCCTGTATGAACTCCTACTGGATCAACATTTTCCATACCACAAATTGTTATTGCATTGTCCTTTGAATCACGCATAACTTCAAATTCAATTTCCTTATATCCCTTAACACTTTTTTCAATAAGGACTTGATTTACAGGTGAAAGCTTAAAGGCATTCATACCAATTTCAACAAGCTCTTCTTCATTATTTGCAAATCCTCCACCTGTACCTCCTAAAGTAAATGCAGGACGAAGTACAACAGGATATCCAATTTCCTTAGCAGCCTTTTTAGCCTCTTCTAGATTATATGTTATCTTAGAAGGAATTACTGGTTCTCCAATAGATTCACACATTTCTTTGAATAATTCTCTGTCTTCGGCTATCTCTATGCTCTTACTGCTGGTACCTAAAAGCTCAACTCCACATTCTTTAAGTATCCCCTTCTTTTCAAGCTCCATAGCTATATTAAGTCCTGTCTGACCTCCAATACCGGGAAGTATTGCATCAGGTCTTTCATACCTTAAAATTTTCTCAATATATTCAAGGGTTAAAGGCTCCATATAGACCTTATCAGCTATGCTTATATCAGTCATAATAGTTGCAGGGTTTGAATTTACCAAAATTACTTCATATCCTTCTTCCTTAAGCGAAAGACAAGCTTCTGTTCCTGCATAGTCAAATTCTGCTGCCTGCCCTATAACAATAGGACCTGAACCTATAATTAGTACTTTTTTTATATCTGTTCTTTTTGCCATTTTTTGCCCTCCTTATGCTTCATCTAAATATATAATTTTATTATCACAAATTGTCGCAATGCATTTCCCCTTTAACTTCATACCTTCAAAAGGTGTTGCCTTGCCCATGGAAAGAAAATCTTCTGGATTAATAGTTACATCTTCATTTAAATCCCATATAGTGAAGTCATTACTTAAAGGTATTTTAAATCTCTTTCTTGGATTTATGGCCATAAGTTCAATCAACTTTTCAAGACTTATTAAATTTTCTTTTACAAGTTTTGTATATAAGACAGAAAAGGCTGTTTCTATTCCTACAATTCCAAAGGCACTTTTCTCAAGGCCTTTAGATTTTTCTTCATTGCTGTGAGGTGCATGATCTGTTGCAATCATATCTATTGTTCCATCCTGTAATCCCTTAATCAGTGCCAGCCTATCCTCTTTACTTCTAATTGGTGGATTCATCTTAAATCTTCCATCTTCCTGCAAGTCATTGTCATCAAGCACAAGATAATGAGGAGCGGTTTCGCAAGTAACATCTACTCCTTCTTTTTTTGCTTTACCTATAAGGTCAACACTTTCCTTACAGGAAATATGACACACATGATATGCACATCCTGTTTCCTTTGCCAGCCTTAAATCTCTTTCAATAGCCTTCCATTCACTTTCTGAGCAGATACCTTTATGATTATGCTCTTTTGCATAACCCCCTTCATGTATATACCCTCCATTAAGCAAACTATTATCTTCGCAATGGGCTACGATAATCTTACCTATGGATTTTGCTCTTTCCATTGCTTTTTTCATAAGCTCTTCATTTTGTATTCCCTTACCATCATCTGAAAAACCTAATGTTTTTTCCGCCATTTCTTTCATATTAGAAAGTTCTTCTCCCTCCTGATTTATGGTAATGGATGCAAAAGGATAAATATTTATTATTGAATCTTTTTTAATTATTTTAAGCTGTTCATTTAAGTGCTCTAAAGTATCAGGAACTGGGTTTAAATTTGGCATTGTACAAACGGCTGTATAACCTCCACGGGCTGCTGCCATACTACCTGTTTTTATTGTTTCTTTATATGAAAAACCCGGCTCACGAAAATGAACATGCACGTCACAGAAGCCAGGAAAAATACTATATTTATTTGATAAACAACCTTCAATTATATTCTTTGGTAAATTAGACTTTATAAGTTTACTTAATTTAAAATCCTTTGTATTAATCATATTAACCCTCCTTTTTTCAAAAAAAACCTTGTCAATATCGACAAGGTATAAACATGCAAAAGAACGGCAACAGGCATAAGCACTGTACCAAAATTTGTTTTATCTATCTTATCGATATCTCGTATCGTTTTAAAGATGTATTATTATTCAATTATTATTCAATTATTATTCAACTACTTATTTTTAACTATTATGCCACTAGACACATTATTTGTCAATTACTATTTTTAAAAATTATTAAATTTATAAATTTAATAATTTTTAATTTAATTGATTAAACTGACTATTATATAATTCTGAATAAAAGCCCTTTTCTTTCATTAGCTCATCATGACTTCCCTCTTCTATTATTTTTCCATCTTTAACTGCAATTATTTTATCTGCATTTTTTATTGTACTTAGTCTATGAGCAATTATAAAGGTTGTTTTATTCTTCATAAGTTTCTTTAAGGCTTCTTGAATATAAATTTCTGTTCTTGTATCAATGGAAGATGTGGCCTCATCTAAAATAAGTATTGAGCAATTTGAAATCATTGCTCTTGCTATAGCTAAAAGCTGACGTTGTCCTTGAGATAAATTACTTCCATTATCTTTTAATACAGTATCATATCCCTTGGGCAGCTGCTTTATAAAATGATGTGCATTTGCTAGTTTGGCTGCCTCTTCTACTTCCAGAATCTACATCATAAAATCTATTTAACAAATTAATAATGGTTGTTTTTCCTGAGCCTGTTGGACCTACTATTGCAATAGTTTTACCTTTTTCAGCCCTTATATTTATTCCCTTTAATATCTTTTTATTTTCTGCGTATGAAAATTCAATATTTTTTAATAAAATATCACTTTCTACCTTATCTAACTTTTTCCTATTATTATCTTCTTCCTTCTTTTCATCCATAACTTCAAAAACTCTTTCAGCTCCTGCTAAAGCTGATTGTATTGTATTACCTATGTTTAAAATTTCATTAATTGGTCTATTGAAATTCCTCATATAAAGAATAATTGTAAATACAGTTCCAACTGTTATATTTATTCCTTTAAGAATTAGTATTCCTCCCGATACAGCAAGCAAAAAATATGTAAAGTTATTTATAAAATTCATTGTAGGGGCCATTGACCCTGAAATTGCCTCTGCTAGTATTGCGCTTTTTGTTAAAGCTTTATTTTTTCTGCTGAACTCTTTTCTTATATTCTCTTCCTGTCCAAATAAGAAGGTTAACTTTTGAGCAGATATCATTTCTTCAATATATCCATTTAAGTCGCCTAACTGTTTCTGCCTTCTTAAAAATAAGGGCTGGGTTTTCTTAATGATAATCCTAGTTGTTAAAAACATAAGAGGAGTGCTTATTAATCCAATAAAAGTTAAAGTTGGACTTAATAACAGCATAGCTATTATCATACCTGCTATATTTATAATTCCCGATGCAAACTGAATAATACTCTGTGATAAAGTATTATTAATATTATCAACATCATTTGTAAGGCGGCTCATTAAATCTCCACTTGAATGAGTATCATAGTAACTTACAGGAAGTTTCTGAATACTTTCAAATAANTTTTTCCTTATTTTTGCTGATGTATTTTGGGCAATACTTACCATTAACCTATTTTGAATTAAGGTTGAAAGACTTGAGAAAATGTACATAATAACTAAGGTAATACACATTTTTCTTAAACCATTTAAATCTCCTATAGTTATGTACTTATCTATAATGTCTCCATTTAATTTTGTTCCAAGTATTGTTATTAAAGTAGTTATAATTGAAAAGAATAAGGCTATTGTTAAAGCATATTTTTTATCTCCAATATATTTTAATAACCTTTTTGCTGTTTCCCTTGGATTATTTAGCTTTTCTTTACTGCCTGTATTAATATTTATTCTTCCTTTGCTATTAGACATTTAACAGCATCTCCTCTCCTAATTGGGAAACTGCAATACTTCTATACATTTCATTAGTTTTTATTAACTCTTCATGAGAGCCAATAGCTGAAATTTTACCCTCATCTAAAACTATTATTTTATCCGAATCTATTACAGCAGATATTCTTTGAGCTATAGTTATAACAGTAGTTTCCTCTTTTCTATTTTTTATAGTTTCTTGAAGTTTGGCCTGTGTTTTCATATCAAGGGCACTAGATGAATCATCCATAATTAATATTTTGGGATTTCTCACTAAGGTTCTTGCAATTGAAAGTCTCTGCCTTTGTCCTCCAGATAAAAGTATACTATCCTGAAGAACAATTCCTATATTTTCTCTAAGTTCTTTAAGTTTTAGATCCTTAACATTAGTTCCTCCAATTAGTATTTCTCCCCTATCTATATCATACAATCTTGAAATTAGGCTTATTATTGTACTTTTACCTGAACCTGTTGGGCCTATAATACCGATACGTTCACCTTCTTTTATAGTAAAGGATATATCTTCTAATACATTTTCACTTTCCTCATTAAATTTAAAATATACTTGTTTAAATTCTACATCATAGCCTTCAAGGTCCTTAGCTTCTTCCTTTTCTTTAATTGAAGATTCTATATTTAAAATCTTATTAATTCTATCTGCTGAGGCCTTAGCCCTAGAAAAGTTCATCATAAGATTTATTACCATAACGGTAGAATGCATTATTTGAATCATGTAATTTACAAAGGCTATTATCTTTCCTACTTCTAGACTTTGGGTTGAAACCATATTCCCTCCAAACCATAAAACTGCTACAACACTTAAATTCATTATGAGTTGGGTAAAGGGAGAAAGAACTAAATTCATATTTTGTGAATCTATACTGCTTATAGTTAATTCCTTATTCTTATTATTAAATCTTTTTCTTTGCTTTTCTTCTAAATTAAAAGCCTTAATTACCCTAACGCCTAAAATATTTTCACGCATAACAAGATTTATATCATCTATCTTATTTTGAACTTTTATAAATAAGGGCATGGACTTTCTTAAAATAACTATTATGCCTATAACTATAATTGGAATAGAAATAGCAAAAATTGTAGATAAATCTAAACTTAATCTTACTGCCATTATTATTCCTCCTATAGCCATAAGAGGTGATCTAACTGCTGCTCTTAACATCATATTGAACATTTGTTGAACTTGAGTTACATCATTTGTTAACCTGGTAATTAGTGATGCGGTCTTTAACTGATCTATCTTCTTAAAGGAAAGACTATTTACTTTTTTAAATAAGGACTCTCTTAGGTTTTCTGCTAATTTCATTGAAGCTGCCGATGCAAAGAAAGAACATAGTATTCCTCCTATGGCTGCAATAATAGAAACCATTATCATATAAAATCCAACCTTTAATATGTAGTTTATATCTCCCTGGGCAACTCCTACATCTATAATTTTTGATAATAATGTAGGTTGTAATAAATCCATAGCTACTTCTACAATCATTGAAAGTGGTGCCAATATTGCAAATACTATTGCTGATCCTTTAAAATATTTTAATAAATTTTTCAAATTGGTCTCCCTTCTTATGCTAATTATATTTATTAAAAATACTAATAATATTGATTTTTTTATTTCTTTATTATACATCAAAAGAAGAGTAATTNAAAACAGTTATTTGTTGAAAATAACAATCATTTCATTTTCCAATTTTTTGTTATATAATAAAATGACAATATCTAAGACTTATAAGTATACTAATAATATTAGTTTAGAAAAGGAGTTTTTATATGTGGATTATTTACGCTTTACTGTCTGCACTTTTTGCAGCAGCAACCTCAATACTAGCAAAACTTGGAATTGAAAATGTTAATTCTAATTTAGCTACAGCAATTCGTACTGTGGTAATTATTTTAATGGCTTGGGGNATTGTCTTTTTTAATGGGAGCTATAAGGAAATCCCAAACATAAGTCAAAAAAGTTGGATTTTTCTTATCTTATCAGGTGTGGCTACAGGTTTATCCTGGTTATTCTATTTTAAGGCATTACAATTAGGAGATGCTTCGAAAGTAGTTCCAATAGATAAATTCAGCGTAGTTATAAGTATGGTTTTAGCCTTTATTATTTTAAAGGAAGCTTTAACAGCTAAAACTGTTATTGGAGGAATTNTAATTACCATTGGAACTTTTGTATTAATACTATAAAGGCTCCGATAAATAGCATATATTCCATTTACCTTCGCTTAATTATAGTAGTAACTTTTATCAAAGAAAATATAAGGTTAGGTGTCATGTGATATGGTGCATATTGCAAGTATCTATTAATTTCCATGGCAATATAAAATAGCCGTGCATAATAATTGCACGGCTATTTTTTGTTCCATTTGCATATTTTCTTTTCAAAAATATCTATAATCTTAAATATTATGAGTGATAAAATACTTAATGCTAACACTCCTGCAAACATTCCTTTGTAGTCTACCATGGACCAGGCGTTCATTATGAAGTAGCCCACTCCATATTCTGTAGCATAATTTTCGCTAAAGAAAAGAGCAGAAATTGCAATTCCTATACTTACTCTTAGGGATGAAAATATATCTGGCGCAATAGCTGGTATGATTATTTTGAAAATCATATCTAAAGTATTAAACTTCATAACCTTTGCAGCAACCATTATATCCTTATCTATATTTTTCACTCCATCTCTTGTTACAATTAGTATTTGAAATATTATTATTGTAACCATTAAAATTACTTTTGACTTGTTTCCTATTCCAAATAAGACCATAAAAACAGGTAAAAAGGCTATTTTAGGAACAGGATATAGTAAGTATATTAAAGGAGATAATATTTTATCGAATACTTTACTCATTCCAATTAGTATTCCTAAGGGTACTCCTATTAACAAGGAAAAGAAAATAGACAAAAATATTCTATAAGTACTAAATAAAATATCATATAAAAAATTATTTTTTAGAAGTTTAATAAGTTCTTCTACTGTAGATTTTGGAGAAGGAATCATATTTTCACCTATAGCAATGGTCAAAATATACCAAATTATAACTACAGATATAACTCCATATAAATTATTAATTCTCTTTTTAATCATATAACTTTCCTCTTACTTCATTACATACTTGGAAATATTCCTGCTTTTTTCTTATATTCTTATCTCCAAAGTATTTATTATTTATTATACTGTCNATTTTTCCATCCTTCATAACAATAATATATTCCCCGAGAAATACTGCCTCTTCAATATTATGAGTAACAAGGATCATTGTATTATTTCTTTTGCTTCTTATATCTAATAGCAAATCCTGGATTTTTTCTTTATTTATTGAGTCCAAGGCTGATGTTGCTTCATCTAATAATAAAATTTCTGGATTGCTTATTATTGTTCTTCCAATAGCTACTCTTTGTTTTTGTCCTCCACTTAATTCCCCTGGATATTTATCCTTTAAATCATATAAGCCTAATTCTTTTAATATACTATCAACTTTAACTTTCTTTTCCTCTTTAGAAATCTTAAAAGAATTTAACCCT
>JGI24707J26582_10003277_pt1 | contig 11746 bp, 10 predicted proteins | sample BioPla1DNA1_FD_26582 | JGI IMG/M metagenome (IMG submission 26582) | reverse complement strand
CGATGAGATCGGAGCGGGAGGTTACGCACCAGACGGAGCTGCGGCGGTAGATCTGGCCAAGCAGCTTCTGGGAGCATAGGACGGGAGGGAGAAAGCATGACCGAATATGGCGACATTATTGTCACAGCCATATTACGAGGCGGGACTTATGCCTTGATGGCGTTAGGCCTTTCCCTGGTTTTTGGTGTTATGAAGATCGCAAATTTTGCGCACGGTGAATTCTATATGTTGGGCACTTTTTTTGCGTTCTTTGTCTTTACCGGTTTGAAGCTGAGCCCGGTTTTGACGGTGATCGCGGCTGCATTGCTGGCATTTGTTGCCGGAATGATTATCGAAAGAGGGATTTTTTATCCCCTACGCCTGAGAAGTAAGTCCAACTGGCTTATGAACACCTTTTTATTGACGCTGGGTATATCGATCATTCTGCAAAACGTGGCTAAATTGGCGTGGGGAGCAAGGTACCGCGGTATCACTTCTTATTTCGAGGGCAGTATGCAGGTGAGCACGATCAATGTCCCTCATGATCGCATCTTCAGCTTTCTCGTTGCCTGCATCGCTATTATCGCCATGGCTTTATTTTTGCAGAAGACCAAGCTCGGCCGGGCGATCCGCTCTGTATCGATGGACGAGACCGGTGCCAGCCTGGTCGGTGTCAATTTGAACGTAATTCATACCCTTACCTTCGGTATGAGCTGTGCTTTGGCTGCACTTGCCGGGGCCTGCCTGCTGTCAATCAACCCGGCCTTCCCTACCATGGGGGTGAACCCCCTTTATAAATCTTGGTTTGTGATGATCCTTGTGGGGATGGGTAACCTTTGGGGCAGTATTGTTGGCGGCCTCATCGTGGGGGCCCTGGAGACTATCTCCTACTTTAAATTTGGGGCAGGGTGGCAGGATGTTATCAGCCTGATTGTTATTATATTCATGCTGATTGTCAAACCTGGCGGGATCTTTGCCAGGAAAGGCGTCAAATCAGCTGTCGAATAAGAAGGGTTGGAAGGAGCTGTTTAAAATTAATAACGGGCTGAAGATGGAAAAAGAAAGAAACGCCTTCCAGGGTATAGGAGATAAGCTGGGGATAAGCCCTTCCGGACTCATTTTGATCGTTATCCTTGGTCTGCTCTCTTTTGTCATCCGAGATGAGTTTCAGATAAGGCTCCTGGTTTCAACGATGATGTTTGCCGCGATGGCCATGGCCTTTGATTTGACCAACGGGTATGTCAATATATGCAATTTTGGATTCTGCGCTTTTTGGGGCCTGGGTGCCTATACCAGCGCTATCCTGGCGGCCAAACTGGGGATATCACCCTGGATAGGGATGCTTTGTGGTGCTGCCATGGCCGCGGTTCTGGGGTTTTGCCTTGGGTTGCTGACGATCAGGTTGGGTGGCATCTTTGCCTCATGTATGACCTGGTTTGTGGCGCTAGCGATGATGGCTATCGCCAGCAACTGGGTGGATCTTACGGGGGGCAGTGCGGGACTCAATGTCCCCAATCTTTTTCAGACTGCCGAAAACAGGCCGTATTTTTACGTAATGTACGGGATCATGGTTTTGGTGCTCTTTGTGAGTATGTATATCACAAAATCGAATATGGGATTGGCCTTTAAGGCAGTCGGTCAGGATATTGAGGCGGCCTCCTCTTCGGGTATCAGCCCAAACAAGTACAAGATAGCAAACCTGACGATCTCCTGTGCTCTCGCCGGCCTGGTGGGCGGGTTTTATGCCCATTACATCGGCACCTTGACCCCCCAGGTAATGCATACAAGCCGGACGGTTGAAGTGATGGCCATATCGTTTATTGGCGGTCGGGGGACGATCTGGGGCAGTCTTGTAAGTGCGCTGATTATGGTGCCTTTGATGGAGTACGCCAAGGGTCTTATGGAATTCAGGCTGATCATATATGGCGCAGCGATGATCCTTTGTATGATCTTTTATCCCAGAGGCATTGTTGGGATTCTGGAAATTGTCAAGCGGTTGCTCAACAACAGGAGAAAAAACACCAAAGAAAAGGTGGAATCTGCAGTCTAACGGGGGTATTACGTAGATGATAAATCTACTGTAATCGGCTTACCACACTAAATTAGGAGGGAAAATTTTGTCTAAGTCATTCAGTCGCAAGTGGGTAAGACTAACGTTGGTTCTGACAGCGGTACTGTTGCTGACCGGTCTGTTATCGCTTGGTTGTGCCGGGGAGACCGCCGGCGACGGTGAAGAGAAGATCTGTAAAGTGGGGGTAATCGGGCCCTTTACCGGGCCGGCTGCGCGTACCGGCGAAGAATTCAAGAACTCGATCAATATGGCCTTCGAAGAGATCGATTACAAGGTTGGCGATTACAAGATCGAGTTCGTCTGGGTGGACAGTGAGTCAGATGCTGAAAAGGCAGCCCGCGCTTATGAGCAGGCGATCGTTAAGGACAAGATCGATGTGGGCTTCATGGACTGGCATAGCTGGGTATCGGTCTCATGCATGGATATTGCTGCGAAGCATAAGATGCCCCACTTCTTTGGTTTTGGTGCTGTGGACACAGTAAATGAGAAGATCGAGGAGGACTTCGAAAAGTATAAGTACTGGGTAGGTAAAGCATGGCCCAAGGCCGAGCTTCTTACCAAAGGTTATATCGAGGCGGTCAGTGAGTCAATTGAAAAGGGCATCTGGACGCCCAAGAACGAGAAATTTGCCATCTACGGCGTGGACAACGATTGGGGAAGAAACTTCGGCAACGCGATCAGGGATCAGTTCCAGGAGATCGGTTGGGAGCTTACCTCCGAATCATGGGTGGCCCTGGGTGAAACCGATTTCTACCCAATGCTTTCAAAGATAAAGAAAGAGGGAGCCTCGGTTATCGCTGGCACTATGTCCGACCCTCCTTCTGTGATCGCTTTCATCAAGCAGACCAGGGAAGTCGGCCTGGACAGCATGATCATTTGTGATGGTCTCGGTTGGGTTGGTGAGTGGTATGATATCTGCGGTGATGCTTCCGATTTTGTGATCGACCAGATTCCCCAGTGGACTACTCCTGAAGCGAGAAAGTTCAGGGATGACTTCACAGAGAAGTACGGTTTCGAGCCCGGTCCATCGGCGGCGGGGATGTGCTATGACTGGGCCCATTTCTTCATCAAAGTGATGGAGCTGACTCTGGAGGAACATGGAGATCTTTCGACGGAAAGTTTCGCTAAGGTAGCGGAGGAATACGTCATTCCCGGTAAGTTGTCATATACTGATGGGATCATTCACAAGGAATACAAGTTTACACCGGAAACATTCCCCGATCCTGTTGTTGATCAGGAGCATTACATCTTCCCGGTGATCCAGTATTTCGGTGGCGAGGGTAAAATGATCTGGCCTGATGAATGGAAGGATCAGGATATGAAGATCCCCGAATGGGTCAAGTAAGTATTATCCAGGTGGATGGTGTGGCAGGCTTTGCTTGCCACACCATCCTTTAAAATAATTAACAAATGAAGCAGGTGAGTTTCTTGGAGTTCCTGGAAATTCGAAATGTAAGCAAACGATTTGGTGGCCTGAAAGCGGTTGACAACGTCAGCCTGGGAGTGAAACGGGGGCAAATTTATGGCCTCATCGGGCCGAATGGTGCGGGGAAGACAACCTTATTGAACGTGATATCGGGAACATATGTCCCCAATGAGGGAAAGATTTTCTTTGGAGGAAAAGATATTACGGGCAAAAGGCCTTTCTATATCTGTCATGAGGGGATGGCCAGGACTTACCAGATTGTCAGATCGTTTCCCAATATGACTGTGATGGAAAATGCGCTGGTGGGTGGAATATTTGGTGGGAAGATGGGCCGGCGGGAAGCTGCCCGGAAGGCAGAGGAATATTTTGAGTTTGTTGGGTTCCCCTTGTCGCTCGATCTTATGGCCAACGAATTGAACACGATCCAGCTAAAAAAGCTTGAGATGGTGCGAGCGCTCATGACTAATTGTAAACTGCTACTGTTAGACGAAGTAGCGGCAGGGCTTACTCCGGGTGAGCTAAACGATATCGGCGAACTGATTATGAAAATTCGCGATGAAAAGGGTATTACCATAATTATCGTTGAGCATCTGATGAAGCTGATCATGAATGTATGTGACCGGATCGCTGTACTCAATTTTGGTGAAAAAATTGCTGAGGGAACCCCTAAAGAGATAACCACCGACGAAAAAGTGGCCAGGGCTTATCTAGGTGATAGTAAGGCTCAAGTAGTATAACATTTCAGAAGGTGGGCGGATGACAAAAATGTTAGCTTTACAAAATCTAAATGTAGCTTATGGGAATCTTCAAGTAGTCTGGGATGTCTCATTAAAGGTTAAACGTGGAGAGATTGTAGCTCTGCTCGGGCTCAACGGTGCTGGCAAGACTACTACCCTGAAGGCGATAGCAGGGATTTTAAGTCCTTTGAGCGGCTCGGTTATCCTGAATGGAGAAAATGTTACCGGGGTGTCGACTTACCAATTGGTTAAGAAAGGGTTGGTTTTTGTACCAGAGGAGCGCAACCTTTTCCCGGCGATGTCTGTTCATGAAAATCTGCTCATGGGGGCTTATATTATCCGAAACAAGAAACAGGTGGAAGAAAACCTGGAGTATGTCCTGAGTCTTTTCCCCAGGCTGGCTGAGCGAAGCAAACAATTGGCCGGTACGCTGAGCGGCGGTGAGAGCCAGATGCTGGCTATCGCCCGGGGGCTGATGACCCGCCCCAGGATGTTTATGCTCGACGAACCTTCTATGGGACTTTCGCCGAAGAACGTGGAGATAGTTTTTGAAACTATCGAGAAGCTTAAAAAAGAGATGGTGACGATAATAATCGTTGAACAGAATGTGAACACAACGCTGGCGTTCTCCGATCGAGCCTACGTCATGGAGCAGGGTCAGATTATGATGGAAGGTGCCAGCGAAAAGGTTTCCCGCGACGAAAACGTTCGCAAACTATATCTGGGCATCGCTTAAAAAATGGGGGGGCGGGCATTGACAGATACACTGAAAAAGATTCACCATCGATCGCTTGACATACTCAAGCGCTGTGGTTTTAAAGTGAGCCATCCCCTTCTAGCTGGGTCCTTAAAAGAATGTGGGGTAAGGGTTGAAGGCGATATTGCCTTTTTTGAGCAAGAACAGGTTATGGAGCTTCTTGGAAGGGCACCGCGCCAGTTTACACTGTATGCCCGTAATCCAGCGCACAATATGACCATGGGCGGAAATAAATCCTATTTTGCACCAGCTTACGGCAGCACTTATATTGCCGACGCCGGGGGGGTAAGGCGCAGTGCCCTGTTTGACGATTATTTGGTCTTCGCGAGGCTGGTCCATCAGAGCCCCCATTTTAAAATAAACGGTGGCATACTGGTTCAACCAGGAGATATCCCGGCAAATGACAGCGCTTTAGCGATGCTCTATGCCACTTTAGTCAGCTCTGATAAGTGTATTTTAGGGATTGCCGGAACCACGGAGGATCTGGAAAGGGCTTTCTCTCTCTGTGCCACTGCTTTTGGGGGGACGGCAGCGTTTGCAGAAAAACCGCATGTGCTGACCCTGATCAACACAATTAGCCCCCTTCAATTGGGTCCTCTCAGCGCCGAAACCATCATTGCCTCTGCCCAGTATAAACAGCCATTGATTGTATCGCCGGGTCCCATGGCTGGAGCAACAGGCCCAGTGACGGCGGAAGGGAATATTGTACTCGGAAATGCTGAGGCGCTTGCGGTTATCGCAGTGATTCAGGCCTTGGCTCCGGGCTTGCCTGTTCTATACGGCTTTCAACCCTCAACCATGAATATGCAGACTGGCGGAGTATCGATCGCAACCCCCCGCTGCATTCAGCAGATGGAGTATTCATCGAAACTGGCCCATTTTTATGGACTTCCCAATCGCTGCGGAGGTTCGCTCACCGATGCCAAAACGGTGAGCGCCCAAAGTGGCAGTGAGTCGATAGCAGCACTGATGGTGGCGAAGGAGAATAATGCCAGCCTGATCATTCACAGCGCCGGCATTCTGGATAGCTACAGTGCAGTCTCTTATGAAAAATTTATCTTGGATCTGCAAAATATCGATTATATCGTCCGCCTGGGCACTTCCCTCGATCTTTCTGAAGAGCAGCTGGCGATGAGCACGATAGCAGATGTGGGCATAGGCGGAGAATACTTAACCTCCGGGCATACTCTGAAACACTGCCGGGAAGAAATGTTTGATCGGACAACCGGTATTGATGCTATGCTGGAGAGCTATCACCAACCTTTGTTTGATGAGAGTGTCCGCAGTGCACTTGACGCTTGCCTGCTAGAGCATATGGGCGAGGAGCACGGCACCTTTGTCATTCAAGCGCTGGATAGCAACCAGTCTTTCCCGTTTCCGTTAGATAAGTAGCTCAAAATAACGGGGTGCTCCAGCGAAATCCTCTTATTCTTTTGCATCGGTAAAATATACCTAAAAAGAGATTGCTTCGGTTTGCTGATAAATATGTTATTCTCTTTTATGCAATGAAAAGACGGAGACCTTTGTCGGGAAAGTGAGCCAATAAGCGGCAGAAAGAAATACAGTGGGGTGCGGTATGAAACTAGCCTGGTACGGGCGCAGAAGGTGAGAGGCGTGCCGGCCGTCGTTGTGGGCTGCTTTGACGGCTATATCCGCGCTTATGCCCGGGAGGACGGCGCCCTTCTCTGGCAGACGGGCTTGCGCGATCATGTCTACGCCAGCCCGGCGCAGCTCTCCACGGGTGCAACCGCAGTTGCGGTTACTGCGGCTGCCTTAATTCCTACTTGCGAGATCCCGCTCAGTATCTGTAGGGAATTAGTGAGTGGGGAGGGGAGCAGAGTGAGACACAGGATGGCAAATATATTTGCGCAGCGACGCATTATTGGCCTGCATTCACTCCCTACAGCATCCCTTTTACAAATGCAAATTATATTTCATGCAAAAATTATTGCTATTATGGAGCTGCCACCGGGTGATTTCAGCCCCAATTCACCCCATTCATCTTCTGTAAAAAGCAAAAAATAGGCGAACCTGCTTCAAATGTTGGTACGAATATTGCAATTATCAGGCGCAGGGGGACGAATGGATCTGGCAAATAGTTTGGATAGGTAGTAAAGGAGGCTTGAACGGGGCGTTGCTCGAAAATATCGGTCTATTTTTCAGTTATTTTTGGGAGATCAGGGCACAGGTGGCGGAGCTCACGCTGCAGCATCTCTGGCTTTCTCTTGCCGGTGTGCTGTTAGGGACTCTGACGGCGGTTCCGCTGGGTATATTCATTTCCCGGCGCCCTAAAATCAGCAGCTTCGTGATCGATCTGGCGGGAGCGCTCTATACAATACCTTCGTTAGCCATACTCGGTTTCATGCTCCCCTTTCTGGGGCTGGGCTGGCTGCCGACGATCACCGCTCTGACGATCTATTCATGGCTGCCGGTTTTGAGAAACACCTGTACCGGTATCGTCAATGTAGATCCGGCAGCAAAGGAAGCGGCCTTGGGAATGGGCGCCACCTCGAATCAGCTTTTATTCCGGGTGGAGCTACCGATGGCTTTTCCAGTAATTATGGCTGGCATAAGAACCGTTGCTGTTCTGACTGTAGGAATTACCACCATGGGTGCCCTTGTGGCCGCGGGAGGGCTGGGCTCACTGATCTTTACAGGCATCTCCATGATGGATAACCGCATGATCCTGGCGGGAACGATCCCGGTTTCAGCGCTGGCGGTTGCGCTGGACCAACTGTTGGGCTTTCTGGAGAACAAAGCTGGCGTCTGGACGGGGGTTCGCAGCTAAACCCTGCTAAAAATAAAAGGAGGTATGTTCAGTGTTGCAGAAACGTAAGTTCCTTTGCCTGTTACTCTGTGTNGCTCTNNTGGTTGCAATGCTGGTGACGGTTGGTTGTGGGGGGGACAAGCCGGAAGGAAAGGTGGTTATNTCNAGTAANCAGTTTGCCGAGAGTCTNGTTCTGGCCCATATGGCGGCGATGCTGATCGAGCATGATACCGATCTTGAGGCCGATATCAGCAAGATCGGGATGGGCGCAACGGAGATGTTGCATCCGGCGCTAGTGGAGGGACAGATCGATATCTATCCCGAATATACCGGTACAGCGTGGATGGTTGTCCTAGAGGGAGACGTGATCCATGATCGTCAGGAGATCTACGAAAAGACAAAAGAGGCCTACCAGGATCAATTCAAGGTAACCTGCCTGGAGCCCCTAGGATTCCAGAACACCTTTGCCATCGCCATGCCGGCGGAGGTTTCCAACGAGCTCAACATAAAAACTCTTTCTGATTTGGCTGAGCATCACGATCTAACTTTCGTCGGTGATTCCACCACCTTTACCCGGGCTGATGTTTATCTGGGCCTGCAGGAAACCTACGGCATCGATATGAAGCAGAAGGTTGTTGACACCGCCCTNTTCTACGATGCTCTTGCCGACGGGCANGGGCATGTGACCACCTGCTTCTCCACGGACGGTCGGCTGAAGGAGTACCAGTTTGTCGTTCTGGAAGATGACAAGAGCTTCTTCCCGCCGTACGATGCTCTCTATGTTGTTCGCAGTGAAATACTGGAGCAGTTCCCCGAGATAGAGGAGGCGCTCAAGCCGTTGTTCGGCTCCATCGACGAAGAGACGATGATCGATCTGAACTTCAAGGTGGAAGTGGAGAACCAGGATCCGGCTGATGTAGCCGAAGAATATCTGAAGTCGCGGGGGCTCATTTAACAGGAGGAGATCATCATGGTAGAGGCCATAGAAGTAGAGCTCCAGAGNGTGAGCAAATTCTATGGAGAGGACAAGGTAGTAGACGCGGTTAGCCTTCATGTTAACCAGGGTGAGATCTTTGTGCTCATCGGTCCTTCGGGATGCGGCAAAACTACTACTTTAAAGATGATCAACCAGCTCATTCCCCATACTTCAGGGCGGATCCTAGTTAGAGGTAAGGATGTGACGGAGCTCGACCCGGTCGAGCTCCGCCGCTCCATCGGTTATGTCATCCAGTATATCGGGTTATTGCCCCATCTAACGATCCGTGACAATATTACCTTTGTCCTGCAGCTGAAGAAATACAATAAGAAGATGCAGCGGGAAAGAGCAATGGAGCTCATCGAAACAGTGGGGCTGCCGGTTTCATACCTGGATCGCCATCCCCGGGAACTGAGCGGCGGCCAGCAACAGCGTGTCGGCGTAGCCCGTGCTTTGGCGGCGGATCCAGAAATCCTGTTGATGGACGAACCCTTTGGAGCGGTGGATCCGATCACCAGGGAGCAGCTTCAGCTCGAGCTGCTGCGCCTGCAGGAGACGATCAAAAAAACAATAATATTTGTAACCCATGATATGCAGGAAGCCTTTAAAGTGGGTGACCGCATTGGAATCATGCGCGGCGGCCGGCTNGTTACCATCGGCACGGCGATGGATATTGTCAGGGAAAGGGACGAATTTATCCGTAATTTTATCGGCCAGGGGGCTATCTTCAGCGCTCTCGATACGATCCCTGCGGCGCGGGCGATAATCGACGATCTGCCCATCGTCCAGGAGGGGGCTGCCCTTGATGATGATGTTCTCTCTTTAACGGGTGATTGGGAAAATATATTTATTGTGGATGGACAAAGACGCTGCCTCGGCTATATCTCGCTTTCAGAGATAAAAGGGCAAAGGAAGATAGACAGGGAGAAGGTCACNGCCTGTCCTCCCCCCTGCCGACCGGGCGATTCTCTGAAAAAAGTGATCGAGGAGATGCTCTGGGGCAACCGGGCCTGGCTGCCCGTTGTCTCGGAAGAGGGATATTTTCTTGGCATCGTATCTTTTCAGTCCTGTGCATCCCTGTTAGTCGGCTAGAGGAGGTATCGATCTTTTGTGAGAACCAACCCTTTATGGATGAATGTATGGAACTACCTTGTTTCCAAGGCCGACTTTTGGGGNTCNATGCTCGCTTCTCACTTCATGCTGGTGGTCTGGTCCAGCTGCATCGTGATCATTCTCGGTGTGCCGCTGGGACTGCTGATTTCCCGTAACAAACGCCTCCGCGATGCGGTCCTCGGTGTTATCGGTGTCCTTTATACCATCCCCATACTGGCGCTTTTTGGATTTCTGATCCCGCTGATGGGGATCGGCCTGAAGCCGGCTCTGATAGCTCTATCGATCTATGGGATCATGCCGGTCATCCGCAACACCTGCGTCGGTATCGAGCAGGTTTCCGCCTCGTTTAAGGAGGCCGCTGACGGTATGGGTGCCAACAGGGCCCAAATCCTTTTCAGGGTGGAGCTGCCCCTGGCTTTCCCTGTTATCTTCGCCGGTATCCGCACCGCCATCGTCATGAGTTTTTCGGTGGCTACCTATGCCGTATTTATCGGCGCGGCGGGGATGGGGACGATCATCCTCATCGGTATGAGAACGTATAACGAAGGGATGCTTGTGTCGGGGACAGTCCTGCTGGCCTTAACTACGGTGCTGGTGGACCGCTTGCTGGGATGGCTGGAAAAGGGTGTACAGAAGAAATTTGGAATGGTAGAGCCTTGATTTGATTCAACCCCGACATAAGCGAGAGGGCCTGTAGATAGCTGCTGTGCCGGGTACCTATGATCTGGCGGAGGTTGGTGAAATGATTTTAAGCACGAGGCAGTTTGGCTTCAGTTACCCTGTGCAGGTAAAATACGGCTGCGGCCTTTCCAAAAGGATCTATGAGCAGGCGTCGCATTTAAAAAAGCGCAGGGCCATTGTGGTCAGCGACCGGGGCATTGAGAAAGCCGGGCTACTTGATCCGATTGTCGCCTCTCTAAACAGGGCTGCTGTGAGGGTAAGCCTCTTTACCGGAGTAGAATCGGATCCCGGTGGGGAGCTCTGCGACGAGGTGGCCGCCCTGGCCGGGGGAAACAGCGAGGATCTTTTCTTTGTAGCAGTGGGCGGGGGCAGTGTAATCGATACAGTCAAGGCGGCTGTAGTCACCGCTGCGCACGGCGGCAATACGCTTGATTACCAGCGGGGCGGCAAGGAGATCGTGAAATCCTGTCCACCCTACCTGGCCATACCGACCACTGCTGGGACCGGCGCCGAGGTGTCGCCCTATGCAGTTATCTCCGATCACAGCGCTCAAAAAAAAGTGGTCCTGGCATCGCCGCAGCTCTGGCCGCAATACGCGCTGCTGGATCCCGAACTAACCCTGGGCTTGCCGCGCAGGGTTACTGCGGAAACGGGGATGGACGCGCTGACCAACGCTATCGAGGCTTACACCTCCACGGATACGGATCCCTTTGCTCAGGCNATCGCCCTGAAGGGAGCGGCGATGATCGGCAAATGGTTGCGCAAGGCAGCGGCCCAGCCGCAAAATCTCGAGGCGAGATCGAATATGCTCGTGGCGAGCATGCTGGGAGGGCTCTCCTTTGACTATGCGGGACTGGGCGCGGTGCATGCCTGCAGCCATCCCCTGGGCGCACATTTCTCNCTCAGCCATGGGTTGGCCACCGCGCTGATGCTACCGGCAGTGATGGACTTTAACCGGAGCGCCTGCCCNGAGCTTTACAAAGATNTCGCTCTGGCCCTGGGCGCCGATATCACCGGGATGGATCTGTTCGAAGCGGCCGGGGCTGCTGTGCGGGCCGTGCGGAACCTGATCCGGGATCTGGAGATGCCGCAGTCGCTCAGGGAATTGGGGATCCCCAAAGGTGAGCTTCCTCTTCTGGCGCGGGAGTCGATGCAGGAAAGGGCAAACCTTTGCACTAATCCCCGGGTTCCCGATGAAGCTCAGATGATCGCGATATTTCAACGCGCCTACGCTGGAGA
>JGI24707J26582_10003276_pt1 | contig 11748 bp, 12 predicted proteins | sample BioPla1DNA1_FD_26582 | JGI IMG/M metagenome (IMG submission 26582) | reverse complement strand
TTGTTTCAATAGCTGAAACAGTCTGGACATTTTTACATACACTAACACAGCGACGACATAAAACACATTTATTAGGATCACGTACTATAGAATGTGATAAATCATCAATTGGATAATGCTGTAATTCACCTTCAAAACGGATATCATGAATATTCAAATCATGAGAAAGCTTTTGAAGTTCACAATTCATGCTTCTTACACAGCTAAGGCATTTCTTCTCATGGGAGGACAGGATAAGCTCAAGAGTAACCTTGCGGGTTTCCCGAATCTTGGGACTATTTGTAGTTACCTTCAGTCCCTCTGAAACAGGATACATACAGGCAGCCTGAAGGCTTCTGGCTCCCACATCAACAATACACATACGGCATGCGCCAATTTCATTTATATCTTTGAGGAAGCAGAGGGTGGGTATATTAATCCCGGCACTCTTTGCGGCCTCAAGCACGGTTGAACCAACCGGTGCTTTTACTTCTTTACCGTCTATTGTAAGGGTAACAAATTCAGACATATTATTCACTCTCCCCTCTTATTTCTTCTCAATGGCGGCAAATTTACATACGTCCATACAAACACCGCACTTAATACATTTACTTTGATCTATAAGGTAAGGCTTCTTAATTTCACCGGAAATAGCACCTACAGGACACTTCTTTGAACAGAGGCTGCAGCCCTTACACTTATCAGCAATAATAGTATACTTAAGCATTGCTTTACAAACTCCGGAAGGGCATCTGTGTTCCTTTACATGAGCTTCATATTCGTCACGGAAATATTTCAAGGTGCTTAAAACGGGGTTAGGAGCTGTTTGTCCCAGTCCGCAAAGCGCTCCCTGATGTATGCTCTCAGCCAGAATCTCAAGTTTTTCAATATCCCCTTCTTCTCCTTTACCGTTTGTTATACGGTCAAGAATCTCATACATACGCTTTGTCCCTATACGGCAGGGCGGGCATTTCCCGCAGGATTCATCAACTGTAAATTCCAGGAAAAACTTAGCTATGTCGACCATACAATTGTCCTCGTCCATAACGATTAATCCACCTGAACCCATCATGGAGCCCAACTTGAGAAGGTTATCATAATCAATAGGGGTATCTATATAATCAGCGGGAATACATCCGCCGGAAGGGCCACCGGTTTGTGCAGCTTTAAACTTTTTGCCTTTGGGTATGCCTCCCCCTATGTCATAAACAACTTCCCTAAGGGTAGTTCCCATAGGTATTTCTACAAGGCCGGTATTATTGATCTTTCCACCTATGGCAAAAACCTTTGTGCCTTTGCTCTTTTCGGTACCAATACTGGTAAACCAGTCTGCGCCTTTTAACAGAATAACGGGGATATTCGCATAGGTCTCAACATTATTAAGAATGGTAGGCTTGCCCCACAGTCCTTTTACAGCCGGGAAAGGAGGACGTGTTCTCGGTTCACCGCGATGGCCCTCAATTGATGTCATTAGAGCTGTTTCTTCACCACAAACAAATGCACCTGCACCAAGGCGGAGCTCTAAATCGAAAGAAAAATCGGTTCCAAATATATTTTTGCCCAAAAGGCCATACTCACGTGCCTGATTAATAGCAATCTGCAAACGATTGACAGCAATAGGATATTCAGCTCTCACATAAATATAACCTTGATTAGAACCAATTGCGTAACCTGCTATAGCCATAGCTTCTATTAAAGTATGAGGGTCACCTTCAAGTATTGAACGGTCCATAAATGCTCCCGGATCTCCCTCGTCGGCATTACAGCAAACATATTTTTGATCGTTAACCTGGTCCGCTGCGAACTGCCATTTCAAACCTGTTGGGAAGCCTCCGCCTCCACGTCCGCGAAGACCAGATTTTTTGATTTCGTCTATAACCTGCTGAGGTGTCATCTTTGTAAGCGCCTTTGCCAAGGCCATGTAACCATCTTTAGCGATATATTCATCAATTACCTCAGGATTGATAACACCACAATTGCGAAGTGCTATGCGGAACTGACGTGAAAAGAAATCTACATTATCAAGCGATTTTGCAACATCNTCTGCATCCTTATCACCCAATAGAAGGTGTTTTACTATACGTCCCTTAACTAAGTGTTCATTTACGATCTCATCAATATCTTCTGGAGTAACATGACAGTATGTAGCTCCTTCAGGATAAACTACCAAAATCGGACCCTTTTCACAAAGCCCGAAGCACCCGGTTTTTACTATCTTAACTTCCTTCTCTATACCGTTTGCCGCAAGCGCTTTCTCCAGCCTTGCCATTAATTCCGGTGCTTTGGAAGCCGTACATCCGGTACCATTACAAATCAAAACATGTGATCTGTAAACCATAATCTAACCCCCCTTACCTTTCTGCAGCACCAACTGTAAACTCTGTAACGAGCTTCTGGTTGACAATATGTTCTGCTACAATTCTTCTGGCCTTTTCTGCATCTAATTTAACATAAGTTGTTTTTTCACCGTTAGCATCAAAGATTTCAGCAACAGGCTCTAAACGGCATATCCCGATACAACCGGTCATAGATACGCTTACGTTATTGATATTTCTCTTGTTTAGTTCATCAATAAAAGCACCCATAACTGATTTAGCACCTGCAGCTATACCACATGTGGCCATACCCACAACAATTCTAACCTTATCATCATTATCACGTATTGACATTTCTTTTAAAGTTTTATCACGAATAGCTTTTAATTCTTCAATTGACTTCATCCAGAACACCTCCATAAACTAATTTTATACCACCGGATATTGTATTTTGTATCCATTCAAGAACATTGTTATTTGCTATTGAAACTCCTTCTAAATGCTGTTTTAATTCATCTGTATCCAACTCAAAATCATCGTTTGGGGAAGAAAAGCGAATAGTCCAGGAGATATTTGGATTAGCCATTATTAACATTTTAATAGTTTCCGGTATATCTCCTAAAGGGATCCTGTCTATATGATTTACAATAAATCTTGCTTGCAGGTCCGTTCCCTTTCCGGGCTCCGATTTAATTTTTAACCCTCCGCCTGCCATATTAGCTGACTGTACCAACAGCGGAATTCCAAGTCCAACATTTCTAGTTGTTCTGCTTGTTTTAAACGGGTCTGTTACTTCCCTGATAAATTCTTCATCCATCCCTTTGCCGTTGTCCTGAATTTCTAATATAAGCATCTGAGGATCGCCTTGAACTTTTAAATCAACACTTATTTTGTCGGCTCCCGCAACAATGGAATTTTGAACAATGTCCATTATATGTAGTGAAATATCCTTCATATTTTAAACAGCTTCAGCTTCCATATCGAGATACTTTTGTATAATACCAGGAACATCATCTACGGAAAGTCTTCCGTACACATCTTCGTTTATCATAATAACAGGAGCTAATCCGCAAGCGCCTACACATCTGCATGCATCCAGAGAAAAGACTCCGTCAGGTGTACATTGTCCACCCTTGATTTTTAGTATCTCGGCAATCTTGTCATAAATCTCACCTGCCCCTTTGACATAACAGGCAGTACCCAAACAAACATTAATCTTATATTTTCCCTTGGGATTTAACGAAAATTGAGTATAGAATGTAACCACGCCATATACATCTGCCAGAGACACATTTAAGCCCTTTGCGACTCTTTTTTGCACGTTCAGGGGTAGATACCCGTATATTTCCTGAGCTTCATGCAGTACAGGAATCAGTGCGCCGCGGGTGTCTTTGTATTTAGCGATTATTTTGTCCAGTGCTTCTGTCTTATTGTCTGCTTTACAGCAACCGCAACTCATAGTGACAACCTCCCGAATCTTGTTGATTAAACCGATTTGTTAATAGCTTAACAAATCCTTGTTAATTGTATCACAATACTTTATATATTTCAATAAAATCTAAAGGACAAATCAGTATTTAAAGCCTTAATTATGCCAATTTTTTATACGTATTCCGGGAACATTTTGTATAAAAACACAAAACGGGTTCCTTTACAGGGCTTAAAAAAAGAGTTGGCATATAACCAACTCTCAATAAACAATGCTATTCAGTTTTCGCCAGAGCATCGACCAGATTCTCGTAGGCTTTTCGAATTCCCGTATCTGATTCATCATGAAGCTTTCTTTCACCAATAACAAGCCCTGTATAGTTATCATTTCTCACTATAAAATAACCATAACCGTCATTAGTCGGAATAAGCTCTACTTTTACTATTTTATCGGGCTCCGCTTTCTTCATGGTATAGGTAAGACGAATTGCAGCCTCACCGGAAGGTACCGAATCCAAATCTATCTTGTCTCCCATTATGCTGATGGCTCCCTGATAGTACTTTCTAAAACGTTTTTCCTGCTCATCATTCTCTATCTTTTGTCCATTGAAATGGAATTCTGGTGTTGTACCCTCTTCCTGGCTTTCATTAATAAGAAGCACATCGGTCCTGCCATCTATCTCAATTACAAGCTTCTCAACGTCATAAATAAGAGGAATATAGGCAAACAACGAGACTAAGTCCTTAAGCGGCAAATCTACAAAATTCAGATTGATGGCATCTACTGAAAATACAGTATTATTACCTTCCATCATTCCATAATATTCTGAATCATTCTTGTTTCCAAGCATCACCCGGTACATTTCACCATCTAAAGTATATTCAAATACATACTTGGGAGAATCCAGGCCATAATGCTTCAAATCTGAAGGATTTTCTTCGACAAACTCCTTAACTCTGAATGAGCTGACCCAATTTAAGAACTTTGAAAACTCACTAATGTTTGCCTCCCGTTCAGGTATTGGACCGGTTATGACCCAATCGGCAGATGAAGTTCTCTTCTCCGCACTAAAAACCTCTTCTCCTGACCTTTTAAAGCTCAGGCTCGTAATATCTTCAGCTGATAGGGCATCTGTTCCATATAAATTTTTGTTCATTAAATCAAATTTCCCGTATCTGAGAGTTTTCCCCTTATAAGAGTCTATAGTATAAACCGCAGGCATATCAAGAATTCTAACATAATAACTGTCCTGTGTAGGTGTCAGGTTACCAATCTCTATGCTGACTTCCTTTCCGTTCGTAGAAACAAAAGTAGTTATAAGGGTTTTATCAAGACCGTAAATAGTCAGGTCACCGGGGTTTTCATCTATCAGCCGCTTGGTCATAACAGTTGCTGCTGCCGAAACTACGTCTTCAACCAAATCATTATCAACATCAAAAGATGGGTTGACCCATACCTTCTTTTTCTCGGTCACCTTTTTTGTGGTTCCGTCATCATTAGTCTCGAGGGTTTCCACATATCTCTCTTCCTTTGTAAGAACAATTTCTCCATCTTCTCTCTTCAACACAATTTTTGATATATCTTCCTGAGTAATATCGATTAGTTTAATTTCATCTGAAGAAGCAACATCTGTTGGTGACGGGCTTTCAATCCCATTATCTGTTTTACTCAGATTACCTTTTAGAAAGATGAAGGCTGCCAGAAAGACCACAAATATGACTGATAAAATTATGATCTTCTTCCAATTCTTCATTATAGATGTTTCCTCCTTATCCAGACAAATACACCAAGTCCGATTATTGCCAGAGGCAATAAAAAGCTAAGAACAATGAATGCAATGAACTTGGTTGATTCAGACAAATTAATTGGTTCCGACATTAAACTCTTGGAAGGTACTATAATGGAATCTGTTTTATCCTGCATCCAGTTTAATGTGGATAAAATATATCTGGCTCCGTTATAGCTTGTGTTTTGCATCCAGTTATCAGTTATAAAAGTAGCATTTCCTATAAGAGCAATCTTGCTTGGTGCTGACCCCTGATGTTCTGACAGGGCTCCAAGAAGAAACGGTCCTACAGAAATATCTCCGGTAAGCAAACTCGTACTTTGTGACTTGTTGGATGTCATGAAAAGCGGTTGAGTTTCAATCCACTCCTTAGCCGCCTGTTCAATACTGACGCTGCGGCAATTCGGCATATACACAAACAGAGACTTGGGGTCCAGGTTGGTTGTTACATCATTTTCATTCGGTTGTGGAATAATGACAGTAAACTCATTCAAATACCAGTTCTGGTCACCTTCAAGAACAATGTCATTATTGAGAGCTAATGAATACCGTTCAAAAACCATATCAAAATTAGGCATCTCCTCTGCTGTATTTTGAACATCCATCAGGAAAATCGCGTCTCCGCCCTTCTCCATAAAAGCAAGAAGATTCTCTAACTCCCTGGGCAGAAGATCTGTCTTTGGTGAAACAAAGAAAACAGTGGTGGCATCCTCCGGAACCGGGTTTGTTAGTGAAAGATCTTTTACTTCATAATTATTAGCGGTTATAGTGCTTTTGAGCTCGGAAAGATTGGCGGTCATCTCACCATGGCCTGTAACAAAATATACAACCGGAGTGAAGTCTGCTATAACACTTTTTATAGCACTCGAAAAGACCTGTTCAATCTTAAGTGCCACAGGATATGAGCTATAGGTGCTGTAATCATATTCAACCATATCACTCTTCGAAACAACTTTGGAGTTTTTTCCGGATTTCACTACAATACTTCCTTCGGAGATCCCCTTAACTTGATTAGGGTCAATCTCTCTTTCAACAAATGTCGGGTCTTTTTCAACATCGACAAATCGTATTGCAACCTTACCATTACTCTTTAATTCGTATTGTTTTAAAACCTCAAGAATCTCACTTCCCTGATAGTATTTTTCATCAGTAAGAATTATAACCTCAACTTCCTTATCCAAATCACCAAGCATTGTAATGCTTGGTTCACTTAAGGAAAATAACTTATTTTTTGTAATATCAAATCTTAATCTGTCTCTTATTGAATCCAGACCTAAAAGTGCATTAAAAATAACTATTATAGCTATTACAACCGCAGTGGCTGCAAAAGCATATGAACCATATTTTAAACTTCTATTATTTATCTTCTTCATTTTATCACCCCTGACTCCAGCGCTTGTGTTCAATAACCCTTACAGTAAGGACAATAAACACTGCTGCATAGCTGATCATAAACATTATTGATGTTAAGTCGATAATTCCCTTATTAAAATCATTATAGCGATCCATAATGGAAAGCCATAAAAAGGCTTTATTCAGGAATCCGCTGAAGAAGCTGGCGAGGTAACCGATATTCTGAATAAGGAATATTGAAACAAGGCTGATTATTGCAGCTACAATCTGATTTTCGGTAAGGGAGGAAGCAAAGATTCCCAGGCTGACAAAAACCGCTCCAATCAAAATGTATCCCAGATACGAGCTTATTATCAGCATAATATCNGGTTTTCCCGCCATTATTGTAATTAAAGGGAAGATTAATGATGCGGCAGTCATAACCAAAAATACGCAGAATGAAGCTAAAAACTTGCCCAATACAATTTCGGTCACTCTTGCAGGAGATGTCAAAAGCAAAACCTCGGTGCCGTTTTTCTTGTCCTCAGCCATTGATCTCATGGTAAGTATAGGAATAATTATTAGCAGCAGACTGCTCATGCTTGCTACAAATTCGCTCATAATATCTGATATTCCATAGCCAATAAGGCTATTAAAAAACAAACCCAAAAGCAACATAAAAAGTCCTATCAGCACATAAGCAATAGGTGAATTGAAGTATGATCTGAAATCACGTCTCATTATTGCCAGCATACTTACATAGCCTCCTTCTTTTCACTGGTAGTCAGTTGCAGGAATATTTCCTCAAGCGACAAATTTAAGGATTTAAGTTCTAGTATCGGAAAACCTTGCTGTGCCAGTTGGTTAAACATTGGTTTTCTAACATCCACATTCTTATCTGCTTCAACTATATAGCTATACTCGTCATCCTTGATTTTAGCGCCGGTCTCCAGATACTTAACTCCATATATATTAGATATAATGTCCTTTACCTTATTCTCCGGTCCCGCAACAGTAACAGTAAATCGGGAAAAGTCTGTCAATGCCTTTGACAGATTATCCGGAGTATCGATAGCAGCTATTTTACCTTTATTAATAATAACAACTCTGTCACATACCGCACTTACTTCCGGAAGAATGTGGGAGCTCAATATTATAGTGTGATTTTTGCCCAGAGCCTTGATGAGGTTTCTGATTTCTATAATCTGTTTAGGGTCAAGACCCACTGTAGGCTCGTCCAGTATAAGAACCTCCGGTGATCCAACCAGTGCCTGAGCCAGACCTACCCTCTGCTTATATCCTTTCGAAAGATTTTTAATGAGCCTGTGGCTTACATGTGTTATCTTAACAAGCTCCATAATATCTTTTTTCTGGCTTTTCCATTTATTTTGCGGCACTCCCTTCAGATCAGCACAGAAATCAAGATATTCTTTTACAGTCATGTCCAGGTAAAGAGGCGGATGTTCAGGTAAATATCCTATATGCTTTTTTACTTCAACAGGGTTTTCTAAAATATCCACTCCTCCAACTTTAACAACGCCGGATGTAGATGATATGAAACCTGTGAGAATATTCATGGTAGTTGATTTTCCAGCTCCATTAGGACCTAAAAAGCCAAGTATTTCGCCTTTTCCGACATTGAAGCTAATATTATCGACAGCTTTTATGCGTCCATACTCCTTTGTCAGATTTTGAATTTCTATCATGTTATACCTCCCTGCATTAGTGCATGAATGCAACTCATAAAATAAGCGGGCTTTGATTGTTTGCTGAAATCATTAAACCCGCCATGTCAAATCAATATTTTCATTATGCATTAAATTAATGAACATTTTGTGAACATATTGTTAATAAAATTATTTAAATACCCATAATATTATAACCTGCATCGATGTATAATATTTCCCCTGTCATCCCTGAGGAAAGATCACTCAACAGATATACAGCCGCTTTGCCCAGGTCCTCTAAAGTCACATTGCGTTTCAGAGGAGCTTTTTCTTCAACCACATTAAGAATATCGCTGAAGTTTTTAACCCCTTTGGCCGACATAGTTTTTATCGGACCCGAGGAAATTGCATTAACACGTATATTATTGCTGCCAAGTTCATATGAGGCATATCTCACGCTGGCCTCCAATGCTGCTTTTGCTACACCCATAATATTATATCCGGGAGATACCTTTACCGATCCTCTGTAGGTCAGTGTTAATATACTCCCGCCTTCTGTCATCAGAGGCTGGGCTCTTTTCATAACAGCGATGAATGAATACACGCTGATATCCATAGCAGTCATGAATCCGTCCTTTGATGTATTTACAAATGTATCCTGAAGGTCCTCACTTTTTGCAAATGCAATGGCATGAACAAGTCCGTGAAGCACTCCGTATTTGCTTTTTATCATAGAAAAAAGGTTGTCTATATCTTCCTCCCTGGCAACATCACATGGGTACGCATCTATTTTTCCCATGTTGGAGGTTAGCTTTTGAAGAGACTCTTTTTCTCTGTCACCCAAATAAGTAAAGATTAAATTTGCACCCTGAGCCTTCGCAGCCTGAGCAATACCCCAAGCAATACTCCACTTATTGCGGATGCCCATAATAAGTATGTTTTTCCCATTTAACAATCCTGACATATTGTAACCTCCAATTATAATCAAATATTATTATCTGATAATAAACAATATACAATAAAACTCTGTTTGATTCAATAGTATGTACTAAAGGTTCATATTACAGCTGATAACTTAAATATGCACCGAAATGCAACTGATTATAAATCTGACTGGTATTTTTGTATACAAAAAAGCACGATTTTTAGCAGTTTAATCGATTGTAGTATTATGTTGAAAACTATCGAAAAATGTCGCAAACTATCTCTACGTGCGGTTTNCCTTGACTTGATGAAGGATGTATGATATATTTGTTGTAGAAAATTGTCCTTTAAAGTGGGGGGCATTACTAATGAAAAACATCGAGAAAATTCGAAGCAGGCTGAACAGAGCCATAGCTTCAGGTTGCAGTAAAACCACCATACTTAATATCAGCAGGCGTCTGGATGACCTTATAGTACAGCAAATGAAGGTTCAGAATAAAAAGGCATAGAAAAGGGTGCTATATACATTGCACCCTTTTAACTTGTTGTTTTGCTGTTATTTTGGTGATTTACCGAGACTCTCCAGGAAGCGTCTTATTCGTACAAGCGCCTCTCTTATGTTGTCTACAGAAGTAGCATATGTGGCTCTGACAAATCCCTCACCGCATGCTCCAAAGGCATTGCCGGGAACCATCAGTACTTTTTCCTCCATTAAGAGACGTTCACAGAATTCATCGGACGACAAGCCGGATACACGGATATCCGGGAATACATAAAAGGCCCCGACAGGTTCAAAGCAGTTCAAACCAACCTTTCTGAATCCATCAACCATTATCCTGCGGCGGCGGTTGTATTCATCCACCATACGTCTGACCTCAGGCTCTCCGTTTCTTAATGCTTCAATTGCCGCATACTGTGCCGTTGTAGGACTGCACATTAAGGCATACTGATGTATTTTTTTCATCTCGTCTAAAGCGTCAGAAGGAGCACAGGCGTATCCTATTCTCCAGCCTGTCATGGCAAATGCTTTCGAAAAGCCGTTTATTACAATAGTCTTATCCCTCATTTCCGGGAATTGAGCAATTGAAACATGTACACCCTCATAAGTTAATTCAGCATATAACTCGTCTGAAATCACAACAATATTTTTATCCTTTAAAACCTCTACAATTGCCTTATAATCCTCATAATCCATGGTTGCTCCCGTAGGGTTATTCGGATAGCCTATTATTATTGCTTTTGTTTTATCTGTTATGGCATTAATAATCTGTTCCGGTTTAAGCTTGAAACGGTCTTCAGCATTAAGTTCAATTGTTACAGGCGTTGCCCCGGAAAACATTACACATCCCTTATACGCTACAAAGGACGGTTCAGGCACTATAACCTCATCACCCGGTCCAGCAAACGTCCTGATAGCTATATCGATTGCCTCGCTTCCGCCAACTGTAACCAGAATTTCATTCCTCGGATTGTATTTCAAATTAAACCTGTTATTCATGTAGTTTGAAATTTCTTCACGAAGTTCAATAAAACCGGCATTGGAAGAATAATGAGTCTTTCCTTTTTCAAGGGAGTATATCCCTTCTTCGCGAATGGTCCAGGGCGTTTCAAAATCAGGTTCACCTATACCTAAAGATATAACGCCTTTCATCTCATTAACCAGGTCAAAATATTTTCTGATCCCGGAGGGCGGAGTTTCTAAAATATTTTTCTTAACCAAATTTTTTATACTCATAGTACAACAGCCTCTCTATCGTCCTTATGCACTTTATTGAAAACTACTCCGCTGTCTTTGTATTTCTTCAATACAAAATGAGTCGCACAGCTCATGACCGAATCTATAGGAGCCAGTTTCTCTGCTACGAATAGCGCCACCTCTTTCATGGTCTTTCCTTCAACTATAACAAATAAGTCAAACCCTCCGGATACAAGGCTGCAGGCTGATACCTGAGGGTACTTATAAATTCTCTCAGCAACTTTATCAAAACCTTGCCCCCTTTGGGGTGTTACCTTTACTTCAATATAGGCAGTAACATATTGATCGTCTACCTTTTCCCAGTCAATTAATGCATTGTAAGCAACAATTATTCCTTTTTCATCAAGCTCCTTCATTGCACTTCTAACTGCGTCAGGAGTTGTTCCCAGCATTACCGCCATCTCTTCTACAGATAGTCTGCAGTTATTTTTTAAAATACTCAAAAGTTCATTTTTCATAAAATCAGACTCCTCGTATTATAAAGTAGTAGTGTTTATAGTCCCTCTCCAAGGACTAAATGCTATAATTTTCACAGACGCTGTGGATTAGTCTCAACCTCC
>JGI24707J26582_10003274_pt1 | contig 11750 bp, 9 predicted proteins | sample BioPla1DNA1_FD_26582 | JGI IMG/M metagenome (IMG submission 26582) | reverse complement strand
CTTTTTTAAGTAAGATTATAATGATTAATCCACAAAAATGAACTGTTTGCAACAATATGGTGAGTAAACCTTTAGTTTTATATCACCGTGAATAATTCAGGCTTAATAATATATTAAATATATTCTTCTTGTAGAAAATAATAACATAATGTATTATAGTTAAAGAATTATTGATAGCTTATTTATCTAATAAACGTAAACAATATATTATAATATAAAAAGCAGGAGATTCATATGATAAAAGATAATCAAAAGATGTTTAATAGAATACATGTACTATTGGATGCAGTTATTACTATACTTGCTTACAGCCTATCCTATTATCTGCGTTTCCATAGTTTCTTGACCAATATTAGCTTCTTGACTGTAGGCCGTTACTATGAATTTTCAGTATATGCTGGTTATTTAAATTATTTAATCCCTATTTATCTAATTATATATTATTATTCCAAGATGTATACTCCCAAACGGGGAAAACAAAAATGGACTGAAATTGCCAACATTATAAAAGCCAATACCATTGGAATCCTTATTTTTATCTTTATTTTGTACTTTATTGAAAGAGAAAGCCATATCGCCCGTGGTTTCCAAATTATCTTCTTTGCTACAAATATTATTTTATTAAGCTTTGCCAGATCCCTACTATCATATTCATTGAGATATGCCCGTAGAAGAGGTTACAACCTTAAGCACATAATTTTAGTTGGCTATAGTAGAGCTGCTGAAGCTTATATAGATAGAATACTGGGCAATCCTCAGTGGGGATATTATATCCATGGAATCCTGGATGACAATTTAGAGATTGGTACTGTTTATAAAAAAGTACCTGTAATAGGTACTATACAAAATCTAGAAGATTTCCTTAATAAAATGGATTTGGATGAAATAGCTATTACCCTTAGTATAAATGAATATGGGGAGTTAGAACACATTGTAGGTATATGTGAAAAATCAGGTGTTCACACTAAATTTGTACCCGATTATTATAATTTTATTCCTACTAAACCTTATACCGAAGATCTGAACGGGCTTCCAGTAGTAAATATCCGTAACGTACCTTTAAGTAATACTTTTAATCGGTTAGTAAAAAGGCTAATTGACATCTTTGGTTCAATTATAGCACTTATTATCTTTGCTATACCTATGATAACCATTGCAATTTTAATTAAGCTTACATCTAAAGGCCCTATAATCTTTTCTCAAATTCGCATTGGGAAACATAATAAAGAATTTAAAATGTATAAATTCCGCTCTATGGAATTGCAACCAGAAACTGAGGAAGTTAGAGCCTGGACCACCAATAGAGATCCCAGAGTTACCGGTATTGGTAAATTTATTCGCCGCACCAGCATGGATGAACTGCCTCAATTATTCAATATTCTAAAGGGGGATATGAGTTTGGTAGGCCCCAGACCTGAGAGACCTTATTTTGTAGAAAAGTTTAAGGAGGAGATACCAAGATATATGATTAAGCACCAAGTATCCCCAGGACTTACGGGCTGGGCACAGATTAATGGATATCGCGGTGATACCTCTATTAGAAAACGAATTGATTATGATTTGTACTATATTGAAAATTGGACTTTAAGTTTAGATTTTAAGATTTTATTCCTAACTATATTTAAGGGTTTTGTTAACAAAAATGCTTATTAATTTTCAGTAATATATGGCCAAGATTGGGTACAATATTAGTATAGTTTAATTACTAATATAATAGGAAAGGACCAATCATGGCTTTAAACCATAATAAAAACAATAAAAAGCAAAAATATCTATTATTAATAATAGCAATTCAAATAATAGTCATTATAGCCCTTTTTATAGGCATTAAAATATACACATCCTTACGTAGCATAAACTATGATGATAGTGAAGATGATAATATTATAGATAACGAGATTCCCATTCCCCACGCTGAGGAATATCGGAATCTAGTTATATTTGGTGTTGATTCAAGGGAAAATGCTCTTAAAGAGTCCACCAACAGTGACACCATTATAATTGTTAGTATTAATAATGGTACAAAAGAAGTTAAATTGGCCTCTATTTATCGGGATACCTATGTTTACATCCCCGATAAAGGTTATAATAAAATTAATGCAGCCTATTTTAAGGGGGGCTATTCCTTGGCCCTCAGCACTATAAATACTAACTTTGACTTAAATATCAAAGAATATATTACAGTAAACTTTCGCACTTTGGTAACCATTATAGATAAACTAGGGGGTATAAGCCTGGATGTTAAGAGTAATGAATTAAATTATCTAAACGGATATGTGAAGGAATTAAATCGTATAAACAATACCAATTCTCCTACTCTAAAACAACCCGGTACCCAGGTGGTAAATGGCACTCAGGCAACTGCCTATGCTAGAATTCGCTATACTTCTGGAGGGGATTTTAAAAGAACTGAAAGACAACGAATTATTATAGACAAATTATTTCAGAAGGCAAAAGAAACGGATATTATAACTTTATCATCCGTGGTGGAGGAAATACTACCACAGATATACACTAATTTAAATACTAAAGATATCTTAAATCTCGCTAAAGATATTCTAGCATATAGTATTATAGACCAGACTGGCTTTCCCTTTGAAAAAGATGCCCATAATTACAAAAAGGTATCCTATGTATTTCCCATTAATTTAGAGGACAATGTGGTTAAGCTTCATCAATTCTTTTTTGCAGATATAGAATATGAACCCTCCCAAAGGGTCAAGGATTATTCTGCTTATATTGAAGCTATCAGAAGAGAGTAAAATTTATACCAGGGGCTACCAGAATGAATATGGGCTAGTAGATATACCTACTAGCCCATATTCATTCCGACAGCCCCTTAATTTTTTATTCTAGGGCTTTTTTAAGAAAATCTAAGGATTTTTCTCTTAATTTCTGTATTCTCTCATCCAACTTTTCAGGTTCACTGATAAAAAATCTACTAAAATCATTAAAGTCATCGGCAGCTTTAACCATATGGGATTCCAAATTTAGTTCTTCTAGAAGATCCTTGGTTCGGCTGCCTGTATCCGTGTGAAGCATGGAAATAAAGGGTTTTTTATAAATTATAGAAAACACTGTGCCATGGAATGAGTTAGTTATTACATATTCGGCTGCTTCCATAAGTCCTAGAAACTCTCCAGTATCGGCTGTATAAAAGGGTTCTAGCTGATTCTTAAATCCTGGTATATATCTTCGCTGCAATATAGGTAACCCTAAAGAAATTGATAGCTTGTTGGCTAACTTCACCACCTGCTCATTCTTCTCTATCATGTAGACAAGGATATATGGCTCCTTTATTGGACTAGGCACTTTTATATCATTATAGTCTTCCTTTTTTAATAATAATGTAGGATCAAGAACTACATCTACCTTTTGCCCAGACAACTCCTGTACCGCATTTACTGCACTTTTTTCTCTCACAGAAATTGCTGTAAATTGCTTAAAGCCCTCTTTAAAATCTTCCCTAAACCTAGGTTGAAAATATTCCTTACCAATACTGGCTGCATAAGATATTCTCTTCTTTTTTGCTTCCGCAAAACTTAAAAGATAGGCGGGATCAAAACCGTCGGTATGGTCAGTATTCCATACCTGATCACTTCCTACTATATATGCATCCAGATTTAATTTGGCATCAGCTAGCTGCTTATAAGTTCTAAAATCCCCTATTAGCTTCAAATGTTTCCTATTAAATGCTTTATATTTCTTATACCTTTTCAGGCTAACAGGATTTTTAATAGATAAAGTAAGTTTTTTAGCAATACGCCTCCAACCAGTTGCCAACTTCATCGGATCGTATAAACCATCTATTATATCAGGATGATAGTTGATCACCCCTGCATCCAAACCCATGTCTTTTAATACCTTTTGTAATGCCCATGTCTGCAGGATTGCTCCATAATTATTGGCACTATGAAATGTTATTACTCCTACCTTCATGATAACCTCATTTCTGCTCTGTTGCTTTTACTCTTCATCCAGTTTATTTAGTACTTTCTGAATAGGAAATCTTATTTCCTCATTTATATAGACATTATCTGCTCTAACACCTAAGGCTTCCCATTCCTTTGTTGCTACCACTACATCATACTCCTGGAAACGTTTTGCAAAATATTTAATCTGTTTATTATACTCCCGATTATGTTTGTATTTATCGTAATTAAAATTCTTAAAATTATATACTGTCTTCTTCCCCAGCATACAACAGATATGGGACACTAATCTATCTAAACAGGAATGATGAATGCAATAGTCAAATATTACATCGCCAAAGTACTTTTTCTTTTCCCTAAGCATTATCTGATCTATACGTTTTGTAAGATAACCACTATGAAGTCCCAGCCTTAAACATAGCTTGCTTAAGATATAATCCATTCGGGTATAATTAATTTCATAATTTAATGGAAAATATCCTACTTGGCTTTTTAGCTCAGAAAGTAATTCTGTGGCCCTTTTAACATCTTCGGCTTTCATAGCTACAAATACATCATACTTGTCATTATCTATAGAGTTTATCATCTTGATAATTTTGTTAGATTGATCGTCATGTTTTAATCCCTTGGTAAAAACTAATAACCTTTTCTTATCTGAAGGGCTAGCCTTAATCAGATCTAAATTACTCATATCTTGACTACTACCATTAAGAAGTATCTCTAATACCTGTTTAGGTGTATTAACAGAATCATAAGAGCAGAAAGTCTTATGGAAATTAGGGTATTCAAATTTATCCCTATTAATCTCATCCATAAGTTCATCCACCTTATTGACCTTGGGTAATTCCAGGCTGTCAAGATCTAGATATAAGCCTCTGTCTGCTAGATATTCTTCTCTATCATAGGTAAATAAAATTATCTTCCTTTTGGTGACCCCATAATCAAACATAATGCTGGAATAGTCTGTTACCAGAATGTCGCTGGCACTAAGGAAATCATAGGTTTCATATTCATGTGGAAATTCTTTAATATTTTTATAATTGCTATAATCCATATGTTCCTTCACATAAGGGTGAAGCTTAACATAAAATATCTGAGAAGCACTAAGTCTTTGATCAATCTCGTTAAAATATAGGGATAGCTTTTCCAACTGTTTATCAGTCTCTTTTTTGTGCAATAATCCCCGCCAAGTAGGCATATAAACAATTACCTGCTTGTTTGTTAGTCCCAGTTCCTTCCGTATCTCCACATAACGTTCCTCTTTAAAAAATACAGAATTCCTCGGGTATCCAGAGACCAAGGTGGTACCAGGATGTATTTTATCAATCATATAATCTCTCTGAAAAACCTCTTTAGAAAAGTGATTCTGATATAATAAGTAATCTGCAATTAAAAAATTCCGTTGAACATTACCCTGGGCATATTCCCTACCGGGAACTATTCTACCCATAGCCTTAAGAGGAGTTCCATGCCAGGTGTTAAGATAAACCTGCTCATCCTTTTTAATAAAATATGTGGGGAAACTAGTATCAGTAACTAAATACTTCGCTGTTGCTAAGGCTTTCATATATTCTTTAGAGTTCATTTTAATATAAGTGATATTTTTTATATTATATCGCTCTAACAACTTCTTATATCTGGGGAATAACTCTTCCTGCAGTGCTAATTTCACACGGTAGTGACCATATTCCGGTTTACTTAATTCCTGAAGTAAAGCAAATATATTCCCTGCCACATCCTCACCATGTTTGGATTCCAGCAATATACTCTTATCCTCTACCGGCAATTTCTCATACAAAGCAGTATAATATACACTTCCCCCCTGCCTTAAGATCGAGATAATAGGAAGCTTTTTATTAATAAGGGCCTTTTTATTGTTACTTTTTCTAAACTTATGAATTTTATTTATTGCCTTACTTTTATAATTACGAGCTTTATTTAGAATTCTATATACTCTATCTGGCATGTATTCACGCAGCTTGGTAAGAAATACCATCTTCCTGCGATTGGTAAACAAGGGTAAGTGCTTCTTCAACCAGCCAGATGAGTATTTAAGGTAATGATTATTCCGCCAATTAGGCAACTCTTTATCTAGAAAATCTTGGGTCTTATTAATGATTTCTAATTTTATATCTAGCTTGCCTTTACCTTTGTTCTCCTTCTTAAATAATGAAATATATCGGTATAAGAAGTGTCTGGCGCATATAAACTCTAGTTCGTCATAATACAAGTCCATATAATTGTTCTTTTTCATAAAATCAAAAACTATCTCAAATGCCTTGATAATATCTAGGGTTTGTTTTGAGAATGAGTTTAAGAAACCTCCCTGAGTAGTCTTACGATAATTATACAGAGGCTCCTCAACAACACCTATATACTCTGCCTTACATACCACCTGATATATTAAGGCTAAATCTTCAAACCTCATTCCCTCAGGGAAGGCCATGCCCTCCAGCAAACTCCTCTTATATAACTTATCCCAAGGGAAAGGCAGAATATGGGCCAGTTCAAATTTATTCTCTGAAAGAACAAAATTGCGATTAAGAAGTCCAGTCTTAACAATTTCCCGCTTTCTCTGTCCTACATGCTCTCTTTCAAATACATTATACCTACCACATATAACAAGGTCATTATTGTCTGTAATGGCTTTAGTATAAAGTTTCTCGCACATTTCTTTTTCTATATAGTCATCACTATCTACAAAAAGGATATAATCCCCCTTGGCTCTAGCCAAGCCATAATTTCTAGCATGGCTTACTCCACGATTTTCTGTAGAATATACTCGAATCATGTCAGGATATTTACTTTGATATTCTTCTAATATCTCTAGGCTATTATCTGTACTTCCGTCATTGACTGCTATAATTTCAATGTCTTTTAATGTTTGTGAAAGCAGACTTTCCAAACATTGCTTCAAATATCGTTTAACATTATAAACCGGCATTACAATACTAACCTTTATGCCCTTGCTCTCCATATCAAATGTTCCTCCTATTAACCAACCTGTCTTAATATACATTCAAGTACTCTCAAGCACAGATGATATGCAATTAATTTTTGAAAATATGTATATAAAGACGTTCTGATGCCTTACCATCAACATACTGATAATTTTCTCTGATAAATCTCTCCACTTTATCCCAATCAAATTGTTTTTGCAGGATTAGATCAATTATAGCATCAGTATCCCTAACCACAGGACCTGGTACATGATTTTCATATGCTTCATAAAAGCCTCTACCTAGATTAGAAAACTCTTCATAATCATAGGCATAAAAAATCATAGGTTTCTTTAATACACAATAATCAAATATAATTGATGAGTAATCTGTGATTAAGTAATTCGAAACCATAAGTAAAGTGCCAATGTCAGAATATGAAGACATAGATATTATTTGATTACTAGAATTCCCCCCAGATAGACTTCCCATGGCTTTCTCATACTTTTCAGCCACAAAAGGATGAAGCCTAAGAAGAAGAACATAATCCTCTGGCATCTTTTCCTTCCACAGCTGTATGTCTAGTGCCAGTTTANGATTCATACCTTCATTATCACGAAATGTAGGCGCATAAAGAACAAGTTTTTTCCCTTTTAACATGGTAAACTCTCTATAAAATTGTTCTTTTCTTTCAGCCATTAGGGCAGAATTAAAGAAAATATCAGTCCTGGGTAATCCATATATAAACACCTTGTCTTCTGGTATTCCAAAAGCTCCTGCATAAATTTTTTTACTTTTTTCTGAATTGACGATTAAGTGGGTTATACGGCTATTGGCTTTCTTCTCTAGCCATTTTAGAAGTCCTTCATTAACATCCTGGCCAAATTTTTTAATGGTTCCAGTTCCGTGCCAAAGCTGTACCACCGATACCTTTCTCCTAAAGATTATAAATGCCATAGGTAGAAAAGTATTGTCCAGCATTATATAATTTGAAGTTGCCAGATGGTAAGGTTTTATGAAAAAAAATACCAGCTTACCCTTGATTTTATGGATATCTTTGACCTGATTTCTCTCGGATTTATGCAAAAAAGCGAAGGTATAGCCTTCATTTAAACTGCTCAAATATTCGACCATCCTTCCCACATTACCATCCCTGCTGCTATCATGGGTCATAATACAAAATATTTTATTGTTTTTGATGGGAAATATCAAACGAAAAATATAATATATTGCTGCAAATATCAAATATCCAACGATTTTCAATCTATTGTTCCTCCATGGGAAGTAATTAAATCTACTACTTTCTTTGAAGCATCTCCCTTATCTGTATGATTAAACTTACTTATAAAAGCCTCATACTTTTGCTTATATTTTGTATAATCATAATTTTCAATTTCCTCTACCAATTCTTTTGTTGTAGTGACAATAGGCCCAGGAGCCTCATTCACAAAATCAAAATAGAAACCTCTTAACTTGTCCTTATAATCTTCTAAGTCATAGGCATAAAAAATCATTGGCCTTTGCAAAATACTATAGTCAAACATAACCGAAGAATAGTCTGTTATAAGCACATCAGCTATTAAATAAAGTTCAGCAATATCGAAGGAAGATGTAAAGAGGTAGTAAAAATTTTTATATTTTTCAAAATCCAAATTCTCACTAACCAGATAATGGGCTTTTACTATAACCACATAATCCTCCCCTAGACGTTCTTTCAGATAATCATAGTCCATTGGAGTATTAAATCTATATTGCTGGGGGCCATAATGTTCATTATCCCTCCATGTGGGTGCATATAGAATGATTTTTTTATCTAAAGGTAAGTTCAGGGCCTTCTTTATAGTTTTAATTGTAGCAAAATTATTATCATTTATCAAAATATCATTTCTAGGATATCCAAATTCTAAGATCTCCTTTTTAAAATCAAATGCTCTTCTAAATATCTCAGTGGAGTATCGGTTTTGAGATAGTAGGTAGTCCCATGTTCTAACATTTTGGACAAACTTCTTTTTATAATCTTCAATACCTTTTTCTCCCTCCATCTGTACATCAAACATATCAAGGGCTAACCTTTTAAGGGGGGTTCCATGCCAGGTCTGAATGTATAGTGTCTTTTTTCGCTTAACTAAATAAGCTGGCATTCTGGTATCACTAACCCAGAAGCCTGCTTTGGCAAAAACCATAAAATATAAAAAACTCTTTCTTTTAACTTTCTTTACATTTCCCGGTATGGCGATAGAAAGATCTTCTAAAATGTAATAGCAGCTATACTCCCTATCTAATCCTCTTCTCACCATCTCTTCATAGATGAATCTAGGATTACCAGAATAATTTCTACCCAGATTGCTTTCAAAGATAATCATTCTCTTGTCTACAGGATTAATTAATATCAGCAATCTATAGAAAATTAAAACTGGTATTTTAGCTATTTTCTTAATAATCTTACTACCATTTATCATACCCTTCACCTTGCTCGGAGAATTACTCACTGTCCTTTGCTTTTAAATCACATTTAATTTTAGTTGTAGATATTCCTTCTGTTCTGCTTAAGTATACTACCTCACAGTAATCCTTAAGGAAATCAAATTTACCTTTCCAATCGTCACCCATAACAAATACATCTATATTATGATTTTTCACATCATCAATTTTCTGCTCCCAGGTATATTCGGGGATAACTTCATCTACATATTTAATAGCTTCCAATATGATTTTTCTATCTTCATAGGGATAGTATGCCTTTTTATTTTTAATGGCATTAAACTCATCTGAGGATAAGGCCACCACTAGATAATCTCCCAATTCCCTAGCCCTTCTTAGTAAATTAATATGGCCAACATGAAGTAAATCAAAGGTTCCGTAAGTAATAACTTTTTTCATTGCATTTATTCTCCTTCCAAACCTGTATACATAATATTCTTGAAAACAAATAGTACTTAATTAGCATCCTTATCATTATTTTTTCCCGGTAATACTATGCTACCATTTTTCATTTCTACAGGTTTCCTCTTCTTTTTCCTCTTCTTTTGTCTTGGATAAATACCATTGGATCTTTGTTTGTAAATTAGGGCTACTTCGTTGACATCTCCTTGGGCAACGACGGTTCCCTGCTCTAATAAAATTGCTTTATTGCAAATACTTTTTATTTGATTAATATTGTGGGATACAAATAAAACCGTAACCCCCTTGTCGAACATTTCCTTAATTCGATTCTCGCTCTTCTTTCTAAACTTAGCATCTCCAACAGAAAGAACCTCATCCAATATAAGAATATCAGGTTCCACTACTGTGGCTATGGAAAATCCTAGCCTGGCTTTCATTCCAGATGAATAATTCTTAACAGGTACATCAATAAATTCACCTAGCTCAGAAAACTCTACAATCTCATCAAACTTATCATTTATAAATTCCCTAGAGTAGCCCAGTACTGCACCGTAGAGATAGATGTTCTCTGCACCGGTATATTGTAGATCAAACCCTGCTCCCAGTTCCAATAAGGGCACAATCTTCCCTCTGGTAATCACCTTACCTTCAGTAGGTTTTAAAACTCCAGCTATGATTTTTAGCAAGGTACTTTTCCCTGCCCCATTGGCCCCTAATAGCCCAATTCTATCTCCTTCTTCCACAGTAAAAGATACATTCTTAAGGGCCCAAAAACCTTTATACTTCATTCTTCTGGTAATTGTCTTTATTATAAACTCTTTTAAATTATCTACCTTTTCGGTACTCATTCGAAACTGCATACCGATACGGTCTGCTTTTATCACTATTTTGCCCATCTACAGCCTCCTATAGATATAAGATAAACTTATCCTGACTCTTATAGAACATAATAGTTCCTACAACTAAAGCAAGTAGACTAAATGCTAAAGAGTAGATAAGTTCTTCCCTACTTAATGGACTGGCATACATTACTGTATTTCTAAAGTTTTGAATAATGGAATATAAGGGATTGATCTTAAGAATCCATTCATGTCCTCTTTTTATCAGTCTTGATGGCTCATAAAAGATCGCCGAACAATACATAATAAGCATCAGTATTACACCCCAGAGATATTCCATGTCCCTGAAAAATACCGCCAGTGTAGCCAAGATTAGCCCCACGCCTATTGACATAATTAACAGAATCAATAGGGGAATTATTGATTGTAATATATATACGGATGGTTTAATCCTTAGATAAATTGCCACAAGAATCAAAACAATTAAAGATATCAAAAATGTGACAAATTGAGCTAGTACCGATGATAGTGGATATATATACTTAGGTACATATACTTTTTTAATCATCTGACCATTAACTCTCATGGATCTCATGGCAGCTTTAGTGGCACCAGAAAAGAAACTATAAAGGAGCCTTCCAGATAAAATATATACTGGAAAGGCCTGGTCTTCTTTACCATACAGTTGNGAAAACACAACGGTAAGTACTAACATGGTTAGAAAGGGCTCTATCAAGGTCCAAAGAATTCCAAGGTAGGAACGCCTGTATTTTAAAGTGATATCTTTTTTAATTAATTCTACTAAAAGGTATTTGTATTTGGTAAAATTCTTGATAATCTGCTTCATATAACCTAACCTTTCATTAAAGACTAACTGGTCTAAAGGTGGGGGTCTTACTTAAGTTTAAACACTGCTTCAACAACTCTCTTAGAAGCCTCTCCATCTTCCCATGAACAATATTTATTATAAAAGTCATCATATTTTTTATTATATTCATCTTTAATCTGATCGAGCTTCTTAATAGCCTCTACAACCTCTTCTGTAGTAAACAATAAAGGTCCTGGTAATTCTTCCTCAATGTCAATATAAAAGCCCCTAAGTATATCCCTATATTTCTCCAGATCATAAGTAAAGAATAACATTGGTCGTTTTAGAT
>JGI24707J26582_10003273_pt1 | contig 11753 bp, 14 predicted proteins | sample BioPla1DNA1_FD_26582 | JGI IMG/M metagenome (IMG submission 26582) | reverse complement strand
AAGGGAGGAGATTGTGAATTTATGTCAAATTATGCAAATTGACTAATAAAAATTGTTATGGAGGGTAATTAGTGCAGATCCTTATTGTGGATAATAATGTTGAATTTTGTCAAGTACTACTGGAGTATTTGAATGATCAACTAGATTTCACGGTAATAGGGGTAGCCCATGATGGAGAAGCAGCTTTAGTAAAAATCGAAGAACTTGAACCGGATGTTGTCATAATGGATAATAATATACCTTACCTAGATGGAATCGGTGTTCTAGAAAGATTACGGACTTTAGAGTTAATAAAGAAACCTAGGATTCTGGTTACAACCGCTTTTGGTAATGACAATATTCTGAGGCAATTCAGTGCTCTAGGCGCAGATTATTTTTTGATAAAACCTTTTCATTTAAAAGTTTTAGTGGAGCGCATAAAGCTTTTTAGTCAAAAAAATGGGTTTTTAGTTTTAAACGAAAGTGCAGCGAGTTTGGAAGGCGCGGAAACACAAGAACAAAAGGTAACAAAAATTCTACATAGCATGGGAGTTCCTTCTCATTACAAGGGGTTTACTTATTTAAGAGAAGCTGTTTTAATGTATTCGAAAGAGGATTATATAAGTGGTGGTTTAACCAAAGAGATGTACCCCGAATTGGCTAAAAAATATAAGACTACGGGTACAGGGGTGGAAGCGGCAATTCGCAACGCGGTTGTGGCCGCTTGGCAAAACGGCAATGTAACATATATTAAGAATCTCTGTAATCCTCATGGCTGCGAACGTATGCCCACAAACTCGTTAATCATTGCCAAAATTGCTGAACAAAGCAAAAGTATGTAATTGGAAAAGCATCTTTACTATTGAAAATATGCTTTTTTAAATGTAATAAAATTCCTACGTTGACAAATCAGAACCAAGAAGTTTATACTGGGCTTACGGGGCGTGGCTCAGCTTGGTAGAGCGTCGCGTTCGGGACGCGAAGGTCGCACGTTCAAATCGTGTCGCCCCGACCACTATTACTTTGTAAACCAGGTGCTGATCTGGTTTCTTTTTGTATTACCTGTAAAGATTTGTTTTTAATAGCCAGTTTTTCCTCGGCAAACACAAAAAATTTCCTCAGCGATGTCTCTAATCGTGCACGATAAGATGGGGAACGATTTGTATTATTAATATAACTTTCGATTTGCTCATAAGTCGTGTTAGCTAAAAGGAATCGTAAAAAGCGCGAAGCGTCCCCCAAATAGTATTCCTCAGATCGGATACCCTGATCTAGAAGATATTCTACGTAAGCAGTTAAAAAGTGAATTTTTGCTTTTTTACTCATGAACTCACCCTTTGATTTTGAATGGAGGTCTAAAGATGAACAGTGGGGGTAATATAGATTTGACTGGACTTTTTGTTTCTGAAATAGCTCAATGGTTAAAAGAACATAAAGTTGCCCCTTATAGAGCGAGCCAGATTTTTCATTGGATACATCAACAAACGGTTCAGGATTTTCATAGCATGGCTAATCTTCCTGCGGCATTGATTGAACTATTAAAGGATAAATTTGGGCACCCGGTTCCCCTTGATCTTGTGGTAAACAAAAGGTCTATCGACGGTACAGAAAAGTTCTTGTTTAGGTTGCACGATGATGCCACAATTGAAGCTGTTTGGATACCGGAGGATCATAGGCAAACTATTTGCATTTCTACACAAGTGGGCTGCGCCATGAATTGTTCTTTTTGTGCAACGGGAAAAGGCGGATTTAGTCGAAATCTAAGTGCCGGTGAAATAGTTGCTCAAGCATTATGGATTGAAAATTATCTTAAGGAGCAAGGGTTAAGCATTTCTAATGTCGTATACATGGGTATGGGAGAACCCTTGGCAAACTATGATCAGGTCATTAAAAGCATACGGCTTATAAATGATGCAACCGGTTTAAACATCGGAGCTAGGCGTATTACATTATCTACCTGCGGGTTAGCTCCCCAAATCAGGGCTTTGGCAGGTGAAGAACTTCAGATCAATTTGGCCATTTCACTTCATGCCGTTTCAGGCGATGTGCGTTCCGAAATCATGCCCATAAATAAGCTTTATCCCTTAAAGGAATTACTGGGAGCATGTGATTTTTATGTGGAACAGACAGGACGAAGGCTCTCCTTTGAGTATGCCCTGATCGCTAATATTAATGATAAGGTTGAACATGCCAAAAAGCTAGTCGAGTTATTAAAAGGCAGACTTTGTCATGTGAATCTTATTCCGGTTAATCCTGTGGGCGAAGAAAAACGTCCATCAGAACACAACATTAAGGAATTTGCTCGCATTTTAGATGAGGCTAATATTCCCGTTTCTATTCGTAAAGAACGGGGTACTGACATTAAAGCCGCTTGTGGACAGTTAAGGCAGTCTTTGTAAAAGGATAAATCTTTAGGGGTGAACAAATTTGGGCGTAAGCATTATTAAGAATATTTGGGCTATTGTTCAACATATAAAAGGAAAAGGTCTTAATAAAACAGAACCTATTGATACACTGAAGTATTTAGAAGAGCCAACCAAACCATACAATACCTTGAAGATCCCCAAAGCTAGATTGACAATAATTGAATCTCCGCATGAGACAAATTTACTAACGGTTGACTTACATCCGGGATTTTCGGTCGGTAGGGGAAGAAATTGCGATCTGGTTTTGACTGACCCTAACGCCAGTCGTATTCATGCCAGATTTAAATTCGCGGATGATGCTTGGTTAATTAAAGATAACTTCAGTAAGAACGGTCTATTGCATAATGGCAAAAAGGCAGACGAAGCCTTATTGTGCGACGGAGACAAAATTGTACTGGGTCGGACGGTTTTGATATACGAGGATAAATCATGATTATAGTACAATGGATAATTCGCGCCGGGTTATTGTTATGGTTTATGCGGATTGTGATCAGGTTGATTCGGGCTATGTTGGATGAGTTAAAGTAGTAGGAGTGTTGTCCGTGAAGGTTAAATTTGCAACTGATGTGGGGCGAGTGAGGAAGATCAATGAAGACTCTCTCTGGGTGGGTTCTCAATGCTTAGTGATTTGCGACGGTATGGGTGGACACTTGGCAGGAGAAGTTGCATCAAATTTGGCGATAGGAGCTATTAAAGACTTTCCTTTTTCTGGGCAAGATCCCGCAAGCGAAATAAGAAAGGCAATTGAACGCGCCCAAAAAGAAATCTTAGAGGCTAGCTCAAGGCAAGAAGAGTATAAAGGGATGGGTTCTACCATTACTCTTGCATGGATTGAGCCTCTTAGTTCCGGAGAGTTCGAACTAACCCTTGGACACGTGGGTGATAGTAGGGCTTATCTCTTTCACGATGGCAAGCTAGAACAAATAACAAATGATCATTCGATGGTGGCAGAACTACTGCGTTTAGGTACAATTACAAAAGAGGAAGCTAAAACACATAAGAAGAGACATATTCTGACTCAAGCTCTAGGATCAGAAGATATAGAAGTGGAGTTAAAAAAGAGAATCTTATTACCCGGAAGCGTTCTACTTCTTTGTAGTGACGGGTTAACTGATGTTGTAACTGATGATCAAATTGCACAAATCTTAAAGGATGCCCACGGAGAAGAAAGTGTGGCGGAAAAACTAGTAACGTTAGCTAATGATCTTGGAGGACCAGATAATATCTCTATAATAATTGCCCTTTTCTAAAAGGAGGAAATTATGTGAGTTCTCTCTACCGAACATGGTTAGAGTTCACCGTTTGGTTTGTATGCATAGTCTTTTGGCTATTTATTGTCCAAGGTTTGTCTGAGTGGTGGCAACCGGTGACCCTCTGGTTCACCTTTTTGCTTATTTACTTTATTACAAAAAAGCTAGGCCATGAGGCACATGCAATTCCTTTTGTGGCTATCTTGGTCTTGGTATCGTGGGTGTTTCTGTATCGCTTAAATCCCAATTGGGCAACTTCGCAATTCTGGGGTACCTTGGTATCGGTAATAGCTTATTTTGNAGGTTTAAGCGGCCGTTTTACTTGTTTTGACAGCCCTTGGTTTTGGAGCTCCTCATCGCTTACTTTACTCGTATTAACTTTGCTGTTTGGTGTGCGGATTGGTGGTGCCAAAGCTTGGCTAGCCGTGGGAACTTTTCGCTTCCAACCTNTTGAACTGGCTCGTGTTTTACTATTTATTTTTTTAGGAAGAGAGTTAGTAGAAAAACGGCAACCTAAAGGTATGTATGCAATCTTAATTGCCTTTTTCCTTGTTTTAGCTTTGCAAAAAGACTTAGGGCCTGCACTATTGGTGTTTTTAAGTTTTTGCAGTTTGTCATTGTATGTATCTTTTTCCTGGGCAAAGCTCGGCATATATGTGGGGATAGCTTTTTCTGGATTTTTTAGTTCGTTGTTATTTTTTCCGCATATGCTTAACCGTATTGAAGCATGGCTTAGGCCTTGGAAGTTCTTAGATAGCAANGGATACCAGATTTTACAAGGTTTGTTTGCCCTTCGCGCGGGTGGTCTTATTGGTAGCGGTTTAGGAGCCGGAATGGTGCAGGTAATTCCAGAAGCCCACACGGATTATTTGTTTGCTGTTATAGGTGAAGAGTTTGGACTCTTAGGTACATGGGCGTTAATTCTTATTTATGCTACTTTAGCTTTTTGGGGTATTAAACTACTCAGAGGTGTTGATGATGATGCCCAGCGAACCATCGGTTTAGGATTTGTGTTTTTATTTCACATACAGATATTCATGGTGATTGGCGGCATTTTACGTTTTCTCCCTTTTACCGGTATGACTTTGCCATTTTTAAGTTTTGGTTCTACTTCTTTAGTTGCTCAATTTTGGATGCTGGGCATGCTAACAAGTATGGGGAGGAAATCTTCATGACCTCAAAATTGCGCAAGTGTTTTGTGGGAATATTATTAGGTTATGGTATCATATTAGTTGGCTTATTATATTGGCAAACTTACGCCGATTTAAATAANCATTCTGCTAACCCCCGCTATTATCAAATGTTTCAGGCGGAAAGGGGAACCATTTTTGATCGACATGGGGAGACTTTAGCAAAATCAGTTGAAATTGATGATAAATATGTAAGGGAATACGCCGTGGCGTCACTTTCCCATGTTGTGGGATATTTTCATCAACGTTATGGTATAACGGGTTTAGAGAATGTTTTACATGATGAATTAATTAGGGGCAGACAAATATACACCACTATAGACTTGCAAATCCAAAAAATTGCACAAGAATGTCTCGGTTCTAATATCGGTGCAGTTGTGGTTTTCGAACCAAGTAATGGTGAAATATTGGCCCTAGTATCATCGCCTTTTGTTGATGGTAATTTACTAGACAAAAATTGGTCAAATTACCTCGAAGATATGCGAAGTCCTTTTTTGAATCGGGCAACGCATGGGCTGTACCCACCTGGCTCAGCCATTAAACCCGTGGTCTATGGAGCGGCCTTTCGCGAGGGAATTATAGATGAAAATCAAACATGGAATGATTCTGGGGTTTTGGCAATCGGGGATCGAACCATTAGTAATTTTGGAAATAGAAACTTAGGTAAAATTAACATCGATGAGGCGTTGGCTTATTCTTCAAATGTGGTTTTTGCCCAGTTGGCTATAGAATTAGATAACAGTCTTTTGGATTACTATAGGTCTTTTAACTTAGGGAATAAAGTAGATTTTATATTGAATAATCAAAGTGGTTATGTTCCTGAGATAGTGCACTCCCAGTATGATGCAGCGCTTTTGGGAATTGGTCAAGGGGACCTTTTAGTTACTCCGCTTCAGATGGCCATGATAGCATCTACCATAGCAAATCATGGTATAATGATGAAACCCATTATAGTTAAAGAAATTAGNGGCGGTCTACAAATGAGGAAAATTGCCCGTTCAGAAGAATTGGGAACGGTCTTACCGGAGGAGGCAACTAGGGCCATTAGAAGGGCAATGGAGCTGGCAACACTAGATGGCACTGCCCGGTCGGATGCTGGTGCAAAATTACACATTGCTGCNAAAACGGGAACTGCTCAAACCGGTAAAGGTAAAGATCATGCTTGGTTCATGGGTTTTGCCCCGAGTAGATCACCGAGGTTTGCCATTGCGGTAGTGGTGGAGCATGGTGGAACGGGAGCTACCGTTGCCACACCAATAGGAACGGATATTATTGCTAAAATATTAGAACTTGTAACTGAGCGAGAAAGGTATAAGGTGAGTGACCATGATTGGTAAAATGCTGGTCAATCGTTACGAAATTTTGGAGAAGATCGGCGATGGTGGAATGGCTCTGGTATATAGTGCTAAAGACCATCTGCTTAATCGCACCGTTGGCGTAAAGATCTTACGTAGCCAATTTGCTGATGATGTTCAATTTGTCGAAAGATTTCGCAGAGAAGCACGGTCGGCTGCTAGTTTGTCTCATGCAAACATCGTTAATATTTATGATGTTGGTGAGACCGACGAAGTTCATTTCATTGTTATGGAATTTGTTCAGGGCGATAATCTTCACGATCTAATCAAACAAAATAGACGATTTTCCCAAGAGTTTATAATTAATGTCGGTAAGCAAATTGCAATGGGACTAGCACACGCCCATTATCATGGGATTATTCACCGAGATATAAAACCTCATAATATTTTAATCACTCCCGAAGGTCGGGTTAAGGTTACTGATTTTGGAATTGCGCAAGCCATGTCTGCAACGAATCTTACTCAGACCGGTATGGTCTTAGGTTCGGTACATTATTTCTCGCCTGAACAAGCCACCGGTACAAATGTACAAGCAGCTAGTGATCTGTATTCTTTAGGAATTGTTTTGTACGAAATGATTACGGGACGAAGACCTTTCTATGGCGATTCGCCTATCGCTATTGCTTTAAAGCAAGTTCAAGAAACTCCCACGCCCTTGAAGCAATATGTTACGGAGCTGGATGGCGAATTAGAATATTTAGTTTTAAGTCTTCTTGCTAAGGATCCTAAGGATAGGCCCGCTAGTGCGGACGAGGTAGTACGCATTTTTCAGAGAATAGANAGACGCTTTGATGCCGATCCTGAAAGGCAAGTTCACACAGATCATACTATACCTCTACCTGTAACGGATGTGCATAAAGAAGGAGGTCGCGGATTGGCTAAAAATAGAAAAAATTCAACCAAACGAAAAAAATCTAAAAATANAAGTTCAAAACTTTTAATCGCCCTAGTAGTACTATTAGTCTTGGGTGGTTTAGTTTTTGGTATGATTCGCATAATACCCACAATTTTATTCCCCGAAGAAGTTCAGGTTCCTAATGTTGTTGGTTTAAGTGAAATGGAAGCTTATCGCATCATGCGTTCTAATGGTTTATGGCTAAAGGTAGAACAGTCAGTATTTGATAATGAGGTGGCTGCCGGACACGTAATTAGCCAAGACCCGTTGCCTGGTCGGATGGTAAAGCAAGATAGAGAAATCTTAGTCCGAATGAGTAAGGGTGCGGAGGAAATGGTTATGCCCGATGTCATGGGTTTGGTGGCAAGGGAAGCAAAGCTAAACTTGACACAGGCGGGATTGGTTTTAGGTGAAGAAGAGGAAGTTTACGATCCTGAAGCAAGTCCAAATATTGTTTTAGAGCAATGGCCGCGTCCCGGCACAACCATTTCGAAAGGTACTGCAGTAGATCTAGTTATCAGCAAGGGTCAAAAAGTAGCGGTCCCCTTTACATTGCCGGACTTTAGAGGCGAAGACTTTGAACTAATCGAAGAAAAATTAGCTAATCTAGGATTACAACTAGGTAATTCGTGGCCGGAATATAGTACCATTTATTCTAAAGGTCAAGTAGTTGAACAAAATCCTGCACCTGGTACAGAGGTACAAGAAGGTTGGAAAATAGACTTTGTTTATTCCCAAGGCATAGCGCAACCTACGTTACCGCCGGAGCAGATGCGCGGTGAAAAAGTAGAAAAGCCTAAAGAAGAAGAATCTTCAGAATGGACTCATGAAGATTTGTGGAAATATTTAGAGGTCACCATTGACATTCCAAGTGGTCCTCCCCAAGAAATTGTCATCTTAGTAATTGACGACTTTGGTGCCAGAGAGGTATATCGCGAAAGCCATTTTGGCGGAAGTAGAATAACCCGCACCGTTCAAGGACGAGGCAAAGATGCCCGCTTATTTGTNTATATTGGGGGACGTCAATTCTTAGAAAAAGGATTTTCGGAGTAGCCTATGAAACAGGGAATTATTATAAAAGGCGTTGGTGGAGTATACGATGTTAAAGTTGGAGATGAGATTGTCAAATGTTCGTTGAGGGGAAGACTACGCTTAGAGGAAAAGCGGATATTGGTTGGCGATCGTGTTGAACTTTCTTATGCAGGCGATCATGTTGTAGTGGAAAGAATACTTCCAAGAGAAAGAGTACTGACCAGACCTCCTATAGCGAATATAGATCAGGTAATTACAGTTTTTGCAGTTGAAAGTCCCAAACCAAATTTCCTTTTCATTGATCGAATTTTAGTTCATGCAGAATTGGCCAACCTATCTTGTGTTGTCATTATAAATAAAGCCGATTTAAATCAAGAAAAGGCTGAAGAGCTCCAAAGATATTTTTCGAAAATATCGTATGCAACGATTATCACAAGCTGCTCNAGTGGCACTGGTTTAGATCAATTCTCCGATTTGCTGGACAATAAGATTAGTGCTTTAGCCGGCCCTTCCGGGGTGGGAAAATCATCTCTTTTGAATGCGATCGCCCCTGAACTTTCTTTAGAGACAGGGGGGTTAAGTGCTAGGGTCCAAAGAGGTCGGCATACAACCCGTTCAGTTAGTTTATTTTCCTTACCCACAGGCGGTTATGTTGCCGATACCCCAGGATTTTCCCAGCTAGATCTAGAATTAGAAATGGAAACGGATTTGCAATTTGCCTTCCCGGAATTTCAGAATTATTTCAATCTGTGCAAGTTTCGCGGATGTCTGCACCGTCATGAACCTGGATGCGCCGTGAAAGATGCTGTAGAATCAGGTGAAATTCACAAGCAGCGTTATGAGCATTATTTGATCTTCCTTGAGGAAATTGCACCTCTTTTTTAGAAAGGAGACCGATTTTATGAGAAGAATAAGTGCTTCGCTTCTAGCAGCTGATTTTAGCAATCTGCAGACCGAGCTAAGTAGAATAGAAACAAGTGATTTAGTTCACATTGATGTAATGGATGGTAATTATGTACCTAATATTAGTTTTGGACTTCCAATAATCGAAGCTGTTCAGCGTTGTACGGACCTTCCGTTAGATATTCATCTGATGATCGAGAACCCGGACCGTCTTTTAAGTAATTTTGCCAAAACCCAGCCTGAAATCCTCACTGTTCATTACGAAGCTGTGGTTCATTTGCAGAAAACCCTCAGAAGCATTAGGGATTTTGGGATTAAGGCCGGTGTTTCTTTAAATCCACATACACCCTTAAATGGTTTAGAGTATATATTACCTGATCTGGATTTGATTTTGATTATGACTGTAAATCCGGGCTATGGAGGACAAGAATTCATTCCCGCAATGATCCAGAAGATTCGCGACTGTAAAAAGCTGATTTGTGATTACCCCATAGAGATTCAAGTGGATGGGGGAGTATCTATAGATAACATTGCAATTTTATCTGAGGCAGGTGCCACAAACTTTGTGGCCGGCTCGGCAATTTTTAAATCAAACGACCCTGAATATTATATTAAAAAGATGCGTACAGTAAACTAGAATATTGGCGTTTAGCTGTAGTTTACCTATTAATANAATTANTTTGTAAATAAGAGTTGACAAGTCTGATAATTTGATGTATTATATAATCAAGCTAAACAACAATCTAATCTATTCATTGGGAAGGGGGACCGAATAAGTTACGTAGATTATCACAATTACCACCTCCCTGGGCATTAGGCTTCGCGTAAAGCGAGGCCAGACATAAACAAAATAGTTGTTTAGCTTAAGATAAGAGAAGCTTTTCCNAAATAGGAAAAGCTTTTCTTACTTTGAGGAGGACTTTTTATTTCTATTGTAGAAATACTTATTAACGAAATAGTTCCGCTAGGGGTGCTTTTAGCTGAGAAAGGATTTTGCCTTACCCTTAGAACCTGTTGGTTAATTCCAGCGTAGGGAAGCGGTAGATGCAGACATGGACCGCTTGTGTCCATGTTTTTGTGTCTTAATGGTTGAAAAACCATCATTGACGCTTTAAGCGGGTCTACTCGTAAATTAAGGAGGTAGATTCAATGCGAAACAAAAAACTTAGTGTAATGTTGGAGACGTCGTTGTTGGTGGGTGCAGCTTTACTGTTATCATTTCTTCGACTTTTTCGAATGCCCCAAGGGGGTAGTTTATCACTGGAGATGCTGCCCATCTTTATTTTAGCATTTAGACGCGGGGGTAAAATGGGAGTTATTGGTGGGGGATTACTGGGATTACTAAAATTAATGATTTCACCCTATATTCTCCATCCGGTACAAGTGCTTTTAGATTATCCGATTCCTTTTGCGGTTTTAGGCGTAGCAGGCTTCGGTATCTTGCGGAAGAATAGATTTTTGGGTATAGCTGCAGGATCTTTTCTGCGTTATGTAATCCATGTGGTAAGCGGTGTGGTGTTTTTTGCGGAATACGCACCGGAAGGAACCCCGGCCTTACTTTATTCTTTGACTTATAATGCATCGTATTTAATACCGGAAGCGATAATAATTATGGTGACTATACATTTCTTGTCAAAACGGAGGGAAATTTTTGAACCGGAAACCTTACAGGCATAGCTTAATTTTAGGTTCAGGTGAAGATGTTCCGGAGAAGCCGCTTGGCAACTGTAAAGGATCTTTGATCATTGCCGCGGATGGTGGAGGGGCATTGGCAAAGAGGTGGGGACTGGTTCCCCACCTTATTATTGGTGATGGTGATTCTTTGAGCCCCCAAATAGAGTGTTATTGGCAAGAAAAAAATGTTCCGTTTCTTAGNTTTCCCACAAAGAAAGATTACACTGACATTGAACTTGCCATTAATTATTGTTTAGATAGAGATATTAAAGATATTACCATAGTTGGAGGCTGGGGTAGTCGTATTGATCACGGTTTGGGAAACATTGAATTACTTTATTCCCTTGCTTTGAAGGGAATTGATAATAGATTGTTCACGAGAACGCATATGCTTTCGGCGTTCGAAGGCGATCTTGAAGTTGATGCAAGGGTGGGGGAGCCATTTTCNATTATACCCTTAACGACTCGCGTAGAAGGTATAACAACCCGAGGATTACTTTATCCTTTAAGCGATGCCTGTTTGGAAAAGGGGACAACCATGCCCATTAGTAACGAGGCAGTGCAAAGAAAAATAAAAATCTGCTCAAAAAAAGGTGTGCTACTGGTGATTTTGAGCAATAAAATACCCCTAGATATCTAGGGGTCAATTTTTTATAATTTGATAAGGTAGGTAGATTAAACGGAACGTTCTACTTTTCCACTTTTTAGACATCTTGTGCAAACGTAAGCCCTTTTTGGACTTCCATTAATAATAATCCGAGCTTTTTGCAAGTTAGGTTTCCAGGTTCGTTTATTTTTGTTGAGTGCGTGGCTTCGTAAATTACCGGAAGCGGTTCCTTTGTTGCAAACAACACATTGTCTGGCCATGTTTCCTACCCCCTTTGAGCAAGTTTCATAACGAACTTAATTTTAGCATAGTGCTCGAAGGATTGCAAGCCATTCTTGTCCGGAGCTAATTGCGATGTCGCCTTTTTCTAATAAATCCCGTGATAAAAAGGTTTTTGATCCGAGATAATGTCCGGTCTTTTTTGAAATAATTGTGCTTCCGA
>JGI24707J26582_10003272_pt1 | contig 11757 bp, 11 predicted proteins | sample BioPla1DNA1_FD_26582 | JGI IMG/M metagenome (IMG submission 26582) | reverse complement strand
AATGCGGAGGTCATGATTCATCAGCCTTCAGGCGGTGCCAGAGGACAAGCAACGGATATTAAAATTATTGCAGACAACATAATGAGGACAAAGAAAAAAATAAACGAAATTTTAGCAAAGAATACAGGTAAGGCACTGGAAGTTATTGAAGTTGATACTGAAAGAGACTTCTATATGAGTGCAGAAGAAGCCCAAAAGTACGGCATTATCGATGGTATATTGACCAGCAGGTAATTGCCGGTGTATTTGTGGGGCAGAGAGAATGAGGTGAAGTAGCAATGGCAGGAAAAGTAGATGACAGAAAGCAACTAAGATGTTCTTTTTGTAACAAGACGCAAGATCAAGTCAGAAAGCTGATTGCCGGCCCAGGAGTTTATATATGTGATGAGTGCATCGAGATATGCAGTGAGATCATTGAAGAGGAGTTTGACAGAGATCCGGTTATGGATACCGATATAAATCTGCTTAAGCCTGCTGAAATCAAGAGTTTTTTGGATCAGCATGTTATAGGGCAGGATGAGGCTAAAAAGGTTCTGTCCGTGGCAGTATATAATCATTATAAAAGAGTGCTGGTAGACAAGGACTTGGATGTAGAGCTTCAAAAAAGCAATATTCTGATGATGGGTCCTACAGGCTCCGGAAAGACGTATCTGGCTCAGACCTTGGCAAAGCTTCTTAACGTTCCGTTTGCGATTGCAGATGCAACGGCTCTTACCGAGGCGGGCTATGTTGGTGAGGATGTGGAGAATATCTTACTTAAGATCATCCAAGCTGCTGATTTTGATATTGATCGGGCTCAGTACGGAATCATTTATATTGATGAAATCGATAAAATAACACGAAAGTCTGAAAACACCTCTATTACCAGAGATGTATCAGGTGAAGGTGTTCAGCAGGCGTTACTTAAAATACTTGAGGGTACGGTTGCATCAGTTCCTCCTCAGGGAGGAAGGAAGCATCCACATCAGGAATTCATACAGATAGACACAACGAACATTCTGTTTATATGTGGTGGAGCTTTTGACGGACTTGAGAAAATAATAGAATCCAGAATCGGGCAAAAATCCATCGGATTTAATGCTTTGATTACCGATAAGAATAAGAGCAATATTGGAGAACTCTTCCGTCAGGTTATGCCACAGGATTTGATAAAATTTGGTTTAATACCTGAGTTTGTCGGCCGTGTTCCTGTATGTGTCGCACTGGATGCTCTGGATGAAGAAGCACTGATGAAAATTCTTGTTGAGCCGAAAAATGCCATTACTAAACAGTATAAGAAACTGTTTGAGATAGATGGTGTTGAGCTTGAATTTGATGACGGAGCAATCGAGGAAGTTGCCAAGATGAGCTTTAAAAGGAAGATAGGTGCCAGAGGACTTCGGTCAATCATGGAAGCTTCAATGATGGATACCATGTTTGAGATACCGTCTGATTCAAATATTGTTAAGTGTATCATAACCAGAGATGTTATACTTGGNAAAGAAAAACCGAAGCTTGTAAGGGCAGAGGACGGCATTGTAAGAAAACCGTCAATAAGGAGATCTTCTAAGAAAAGCAAGGGAGAAATTGCTTAGCAGTGTATTGTTAAAATCTTTATATAGCATTATACTATGGTTAATGCATAATTAACACACATAAGTACCTTTTAGCGTTTAAGTACACTATCAGTGTACCTTAAGCGCCGGGCTTTACTAAATATAAATGGGTAACCGGGCTCTTACAATACAAATCACATATGTATGGGAACCCCGGTTACTCATTTTAATCATATGGTAAGTCGTTACAATACGTTAAAGGCAAAGTGGAGGTTTGATATGGTAATAAAAAATGTATATCTTGAGACTGTATGCGGTATAACCAGCGAGTTTCCCGAGAATGACAAACCTGAAATTGCCTTTGCAGGCAAATCCAATGTAGGCAAATCCTCTCTTATTAATACACTGATAAACCGCAAGTCATTGGCCAGAACTTCATCTTCACCCGGCAAGACTCAGACAATTAATTATTATAATATTAATGATAAATTGTATTTTGTAGATTTACCGGGATATGGCTATGCTAAAACATCAGAGATAATCAGAAAAAAGTGGGGTAAAATGGTTGAGAGATATCTTATGAATTCAAAGCAGCTAAAAGCCATATTTTTGCTGATTGATATACGCCATGAGCCTTCACAGAATGATAAGATGATGTATGAGTGGATAGTATATCACGGATTTATGCCTGTTGTTGTGGCAACGAAGATGGATAAGTTAAACAGAAGTCAGGTGCTTAAGCATGTCAAGATGATAAAAGAAGGTCTCGGAGCGGGAGAAGAGACAAAAATATTCCCCTTCTCGTCACTTACGAAACAGGGGAAAGATGAAATCTGGGATTATATTGTGAATGTTTTATGATAAACGAAATTGACACAGCATCTAAAAAATGTTAATATATCATTACATCACTTCGTTCGGTACGAAATCGGCATATAAGCACTATATGTCAAGTTAGTTTAATTAAGGAGAGCCGACATAAGGTAGGCGTATATATCGGAGCTTTTTTCTTTCCATTTATTACATATTAAGATGGCATCTTCCTCTGTTGGAACACTTAAGGATAAATCAATTAAACGTGTGTCTCTTTCAATTACACTAAGCCGTACGGAGAAATCCCCTTTTTTAATCTGTGTGTAATCAGCAAGAAAAGATACCTCCTCCTTAAGCCGGTATTTATTCTGTTTCAGATATTCTTCTATATCTTCTTTTATTCCGGATGAAATTAAATTATCAAAAAAGAGAAGAGTTTCTTTTCCGGTATCGGTTAATTTATAGAGTGAACTGTTTCGTATAGTTTTTACAGTTATATATTCATCATCTAAAAGTTCGGAGATCGCTCTTTGAATATTAAAATAATTAGTGTATTCCTTTTCCAGTATGAAAGCCGTCAATTGAGCATTGGATAACGGAAAATCTACGCGGCTCAGAATATATAATATTATTAATTTATATAACATAAAAGTATCGGATGTAATACTAACACCTCCTCATATGTACTTTTACGGGATTTACTGAAGCTTACGTTCTTAACATATCACCTTTTATTTTATTTGACAAGCTAATGTATATTTATCATAACACCGATATATTATTAAATCAATTTGAAAATAATTTACTTTTTCAGATTAAAGGTGTATAATTAGATAAATTAAATATGGATAACTATACCATTTGCATTTTCTTTATCATATCTGTCCTCCATATTCCATCCAAACAAAAAATCCAACAAATGTAAAAGGAGCTGAGCTAATGGATATTCAATATGATTCTATGACTCTTGTAAAATTGAGAGAATATGCCAAAGAAAAAGGCATGAAAAACATAGCCTCACTTAAGAAGGCTGAATTAATTCAAGCACTAAAAGAATATGATTTAAGTAATCAGAACAACAGTAATGTCGAAGAGACTGTCAGTGAGGCGGCTCCCGTTATCAGAGAGGATAATAAGCGATCCGGTCATTCTGAGATAGAGCAGCTTGATAGTGGCGAGACGAAAGTGGGAATCCTGGAGGTATTGCCGGATGGATATGGTTTTATTCGGTGCGACAATTATCTACCGGGTGAAAATGATGTGTATGTATCACCTGCTCAGATAAGACGGTTTAATCTCAAGACAGGTGATATTGTTGCAGGTAACACCAGAATTAAAAGTCAGAATGAGAAGTTCTCTGCGTTATTGTATATCAAAGAAGTAAACGGNTTTCATCCTAGCGAAGCTCAAAGACGTCCAAAATTCGAGGATTTGACACCTATTTTCCCCAATGAGAGAATTCATCTTGAGACTCCGGGCAGTGGAGTGGCTATGAGGATGGTAGATCTGATCTCTCCAATAGGTAAAGGTCAAAGGGGTATGATTGTATCTCAGCCAAAGACAGGAAAGACTACATTGTTGAAGCAGATTGCCAAGGCTGTAACCCGAAATCATCCTGAGATAAAGCTGTTAATACTTCTTATTGATGAAAGACCCGAGGAGGTTACAGATATTAAGGAGTCCATAGAGGGTAAGAATGTAGAAGTAATATACTCTACCTTCGATGANCTTCCTGATAACCATAAGCGGGTGTCTGAAATGGTTATTGAAAGGGCAAAACGGTTAGTAGAGCATAAGCAGGATGTTGTCATATTGTTAGACAGCATTACCAGACTTGCCAGAGCTTATAACTTAACTGTACAGCCTAGTGGAAGGACATTATCCGGTGGTCTTGACCCGGCAGCATTATATATGCCGAAGAAGTTCTTTGGAGCTGCAAGAAACATGAGAGAAGGTGGAAGCCTTACCATACTTGCCACTGCATTGGTAGATACGGGCAGCCGTATGGATGATGTTGTATTTGAAGAATTTAAGGGAACCGGTAATATGGAATTGGTTCTGGACCGAAGTCTGTCTGAAAAACGTATATTCCCCGCNATTGACTTACCAAAATCAAGTACAAGACGCGAGGATTTGCTTCTTAGTCAACCTGAGCTTGAGGCAATGTATCTGATGAGAAAAGCTCTTAACAGTATGAAATCAGATGAAGCTCTTGAGAGAATTATTGATTTATTCATCAGAACCAGGACAAATGCTGAATTCATTGAGATCATCAAAAAAACCAAAATTGTCTTTTAGGTATTGCAAAGAAAAAACAGCTATGCTATAATTAGTGAGCTGTTCATAAGTCGGATACTTATATATAGACTATATATAGACCAATTTTAATAGATTTATCAGTGAAGAGGTGAAATCATGAAAACAGATATCCAGCCAAAGTACTTTCAGGCGAAGGTGACATGCAACTGTGGAAATGAATTTGTTACAGGCTCAACAAAAGAGGAAATTCGTGTTGAGGTTTGTTCCAAATGTCATTCATTTTATACAGGTCAGCAAAAGACTGCTGCAGCCCGTGGAGCGATTGAGAAGTTCAATCGCAGATATGGTATTAACCAGGGTAATAATTAGAGTACATTAATAAAGTATAAAAATTCGGGTTGAGGTTTATTTCCTCAACCTATTTTCATACAATACTACCGGATTAGCTCAAGTGAAAATTAACATTTAATTAATAGGAATAATATGATAAAATATAAACTGAATAATTATCACTACTTATTGATATCAAATATAAAGAAAGGCTTGGGATAAAAAATGAAACCATCCGGTATTGGGGGAATGGCTGTTATTGAAGGCGTAATGATGAAGAATAAGGATGAATACGCTATAGCAGTCCGTAAACCAAATAATGAGATTACTGTTGAGAAGAAAAAGCATAATGACTTTTCAAACAAGGTAAAATTATTCAAATTGCCTATTTTCAGAGGCATACTGGTTTTTATTGATTCGATGGTAATTGGTATCAAAGCACTTAATTTTTCGGCAAGCTTTTTTGAAGAAGAAGAAAATGCTGAGAAAGAGAAAAAAGAAGTATCAGAAAAGGTCAATGCTTTACTTATGGCTTTGGCTGTTATTACATCTTTAGCAATATCAATAACCTTATTCATGGTATTACCGGTTTTATTATCGAATTTATTATCAAGATGGATTGAAAGTGTTTTCTTGCTTGCATTAATGGAAGGTATATTAAGGCTTCTTATATTTATCGGATATATTGTAATAGTATCTCAGATGAAGGAAATAAAGAGAGTATTCATGTATCACGGCGCAGAACATAAAACCATTAATTGCATTGAAAACGGCTTTGAGCTTACGCCGGAGAATGTAAAATGGCAGTCAAAAGCGCATAAACGTTGTGGAACCAGCTTCATGCTTTTGGTTATGCTGATAAGTCTTGTATTATTTGTAATTATCAGACCTCAGACCTTGGCACTTAGAGTGCTGTCACGGGTTCTTCTGGTGCCTGCAATAGCCGGAATCTCGTATGAATTTATTCGATATGCAGGAAGAAGTGAAAGCAGAATTGTGGATATAATAAGCAGACCCGGATTATGGATGCAGGCTCTTACCACAAAGGAACCTGATGACGATATGATAGAGGTGGCTATAGCTTCCGTAGATACGGTATTTGACTGGAAGGAATTCCTGCAAAAGAAAGAGGAAGAAAAACCAAGCAAACAAAAAACTGTAAAACAGGTGAAGCCTCAGGCAAGTGCCGGCAGAACAAAGGAAGTTTCGAAGGAAGTTTCACAGGATAAGAAAAAATCCGCAGCTGCCAAGACGGATGTTAAAGAAGCAAAAGCTAGGGATGGCATGAAAATGTTTAAATATAAGAAAAAGGAAGATGCTAAAGATGAATATGCCTCTGCACTTGAGATAAGTATAGCCAGCCCTAAGCATGATGAATATGAGGAAGATGATGAGATATTAAAGGCCCTTGATAAGTATCTTGATTTTAGCGATGACGAGTAAATGCTTGCATAGGGTGCTGAGTGGTAATATGAGAACTTATAAAGAATTATTGCTGACTGCACGTGAATTCCTAAAAAAGAATGGGGTTGCAGATGCCGACATAGATGCTTGGTATCTGCTGACCCATGTGTTTGGGATTAACAGAGCAGATTTTTTCATGCATAGTGATGAATCTGTTTCTAAGGATAAAGCTCTGCTATATAAGAAATTAGTAGAGCAAAGGGTTTCACATATTCCTTTGCAGTATCTTACAGGAACACAGGAATTCATGGGTTTGGAGTTGGAAGTGAATGGAAATGTCCTTATTCCAAGGCAGGATACCGAGCTTCTGGTTGAAGAGGTTTTAAAGGTCTGTAAGGGCAAATCAGTTTTGGATCTGTGCACTGGTTCAGGATGTATAATCATATCCTTGTCCGTATTAGGAAGCATAGATAAGGCAGTAGGTACCGACATATCTTCAAAAGCATTGGAGGTAGCATACCGAAACGCAAAAAAACATAATGCTGAAGTGAACTTTATTCAAAGTGATTTATTTGAGAAGGTTGTGGGAAACTATGATATCATAGTATCGAATCCACCTTATATTAGAACCGAGGAGCTGGAGAATTTAATGCCTGAGGTTAAAGACCATGAACCAAAGCTGGCATTGGATGCAGGAGCAACCGGCTTGATTTTCTATGAAAGAATTATTAATGACCTTAACAGATATCTTAATCCCGGAGGTTACGTATTCTTTGAAATTGGATACGATCAGGGTAAGGATGTTTCAAGGATGCTTTACGAAGCAGGATTTATTGATATTACTGTTAAAAAAGACTATAGTGACCTTGACCGTATTGTATACGCAAGAAAGGTATCCGGATAGAATAATGGAGGAATGATTTATGTTTGATCGCTTGGAGGATATTCTCACAAGATATAGGGAAATCGAAAAAGAATTAATGGATCCCAATGTTGTTAATGATCATAACAAGTATAAGAATCTCATGAAGGAACAATCCGATCTCTCAGAAATTGTTGAGAAATACTTAGAATACAAGGAAAACAAAAAGGTAATAGAAGACAGTCTTCAAATGCTGGAAGAAGAGAGTGACGAAGAGATTCGTGAGCTTGCCAGAGAAGAGTTGAATGAAAGCAGGCAAAGAATAAGTGATATAGAGCAAGAGCTTAAGATACTGCTGCTTCCGAAGGATCCTAATGATGATAAGAACGTTATCGTTGAAATACGAGGCGGAGCAGGCGGCGATGAGGCTGCCCTCTTTGCAGCCGAATTATATCGTATGTATGTTATGTATGCTGAGAGAAATCGTTGGAAGATTGATATGATGAATCTGAACGAGAATGGAATAGGCGGTTTTAAAGAAGTCATCTTTATGATTAACGGTAAAGGTGCTTATTCAAGACTTAAGTATGAGAGCGGGGTTCACCGTGTTCAGAGAGTTCCTGTTACAGAATCAAGCGGTAGGATTCACACATCTACTGCAACCGTGGCTATTATGCCTGAGGCAGACGAGGTGGATATAGACATTGATCTAAACGACTGCAAATTTGATGTATTCAGATCGTCAGGTAACGGAGGGCAAAGCGTTAATACTACTGACTCAGCAGTCAGACTGACACATATACCTACAGGGATTGTTATTACTTGTCAGGATGAGAAGTCACAATTAAAAAACAAAGACAAGGCACTTAAGATTCTGCGTTCACGTTTATATGAAATTGAAATGCAGAAGGCACAGAGTGCGGAGGCTGAGGCAAGAAAGAGTCAGATTGGTACAGGAGACCGTTCTGAAAAGATCAGGACATATAACTTCCCACAGGGACGCGTAACTGATCATAGAATTAAGCTTACGCTTCATCAGCTTGATGAGGTATTAAACGGAGATCTTGATGAGATTATTGACAATCTGATAGCAGCGGATCAAGCAGCAAAGCTTAGTAAAATGCAGGAGCAGGTGTAGGATAAGGTCGTTTATATGAATTCGGGAATATTAATTAGCAGTATGAACAATCCACAGATAAAGAACCTTGTTCTGTTGCAAAAGAAGGCAAAAGCAAGAAAGGAACAGGGTTTATTTGTAGTGGAGGGAATAAAGATGCTCGAAGAAGCCAATGAATCAGGACTACTGGTTAAAGTCTATGTATCTGAAAGCTTTTATCGGGAAAAATCTTCTGATATTAGATTATTAAAAGAGTTGGAATATGATATAGTTACGGACTCTGTATTTAGAAAAGTGACCGATACTGTAAATCCTCAGGGCATTATGGGAACCGTTAAGGCTCCTGTATACTCCGTGGATAAGATACTTCATGAGAAAGACGCATTTTTATTGCTTTTGGAGGATATAAGGGATCCCGGTAATCTTGGCACTATAATACGTACTGCGGAAGGAGCAGGTGTTGCAGGAATTATACTGAACAGCTCCTGTGCGGACATCTTGCAGCCCAAAGTGGTCAGAGCCACGATGGGTTCTATTTATAGGGTCCCATATTATGAAGCCGGAGATTTTGTGGGTTTTCTTGCGAAGTTAAAGGGGATGGGCTTTAAGCTTTATGCGGCTCACTTATCGGGGGTTTCCTATGATAATGAAGGGAATTTTTTGGGTAAGTGCGGACTGCTGATCGGTAATGAAGCGGGAGGTCTTTCACATGAGGCAGCCTCCATGGCGGATAACCTTATCAGAATACCTATGTACGGGAAGGTAGAATCCTTAAATGCTGCAGTAGCCGCTGCTATATTGATGTATGAAGCGGCTAGGCAAAGAAGGTCTGTTTAAGATGAATACTCGAATACAAATATATAAATTAAAATATAATTAAAAAACATAATAATCTATTGTATAAGTAAATATTTTTCTATAGAATAGAAGTATCAGTAAATGAAAGGGGGAAGAAGGGATGGTAAATTCAATTGCATGGCTTATTCTTCTGGCATTCTTGGTATTAGTTGAGATGATAACCCTAGGACTAACCACAATTTGGTTTGCAGGTGGTGCCCTTGTAGCATTTGTTGTTTCTTTATTCTATGATAACCTGCTGTTGGAGTTTATATTATTCCTGTCAGTATCCCTGGTTTTATTATTCTTTACCAGACCGGTCGTGAAGAAATATTTCAATTCAACCCGTGTTAAGACGAATTACGCAGCGGTTATAGGAAAGGAAGCATTAGTAATAAACACAATAGATAATATTAATGCTACCGGACTGGCAGTCGTTGACGGTCAGGAATGGACAGCCAGATCGGTTGACGGTACAGTTATTGAGAAAGGNACAAAAGTAATAGTTGAGAGTATATCCGGAGTTAAGTTAATGGTTAGAGTAAAAAAGGAGGGATAATATTGCCTACAGAAGTAATTATCATCATTTTTGCAATACTGGTTTTATTAATTATAGCATCCTGTGTAAGGATAGTTCCACAAGCTCATGCTTATATTTTGGAGCGTCTTGGAGGATATCAGGCAACCTGGGATGTCGGATTACACTTTAAATGGCCGCTCATAGACAAAATAGCAAAAAGGGTTCTGCTAAAGGAGCAGGTGGTAGATTTTGCACCACAGCCTGTTATCACTAAGGATAATGTTACAATGAAGATTGATACGGTGGTATTCTTTGCGATAACAGATCCTAAGCTTTATACTTATGGTGTGGAAAATCCATTAATAGCAATAGAGAATCTGACAGCAACCACATTAAGGAATATTATCGGTGATTTGGAGCTTGATGAGACATTAACATCCAGAGAAATAATTAATACCAAGATGAGACAGATACTCGATGAAGCTACGGATCCTTGGGGAATTAAAGTAACCCGTGTTGAGCTTAAGAACATAATACCTCCGGCGGCCATACAAGATGCCATGGAAAAGCAGATGAAGGCTGAAAGGGAGCGTAGGGAAGCAATCCTTATAGCAGAGGGACAGAAAAGATCAGCTATTCTTGTTGCAGAGGGTGACAAGGAATCTGCCATTCTCGTTGCAGAGGGTGAGAAGGAGGCTGCAATCCTTCGTGCTGAGGCTAAGAAGGAAGCCATGATAAGAGAAGCAGAGGGTGAAGCGGAAGCGATTTTACAGGTTCAGAGAGCCCGTGCAGAAGGCATTAAGTTTCTTAAGGAAGCTGATCCTACAACCGAAGTACTGCAGTTAAGAAGTATGGAGGCATTTGAGAAGGCTGCGGATGGTCAGGCGACGAAAATTATAATTCCGTCTGACATACAAGGAATAGCAGGATTATCAAAATCTATTGTCGAGGTTATTAAAGATTAGCAGTCAATAGATTCATTCAGCGACAAGAGCAACAGGGTGCTTAATACGCACCCTTTTGTGCTTTCCTGTTTAAGAAAAAGTTAAGATTTTTTTACTTGAATTATTAATAAATCGTGTTATAGTATGTTCATGAACTATTTTAGTAAATGCATTACATAATTTGGGCTTGATTTAAGGGTGAGGGAAATGAAGACAATTAAAAAAATAATAATATCACCATACTTTGTGGCAGCATTATTTGCTATAAAAATGATGGTTTATTATGCATTGATAGATGCTGATAAAATGAAACATATTCTAATATTTATCAGTATGGCAGTGTGCGGGGTGATATTTACATTTTTTGCGAGAAGCAGACTGAAATACAAGCGCGGTATATTTCTTATTGTTTATACTTTATTAAGCCTTCTTATGTTTGCAGATACAATGTATTATAATTATTATCACCAGACGGTATCTATCAGACAGCTTTGGCAGGCAAGAGCTGTAACAGCAGTACCGGACAGCTTTATAGCAACACTTATTCCGGCCAGCTTTATTTTGTTCGTTGATATTCCTTTTACATATTCTTATTTTAACAAATATGCACAGAGATTTGATGTCAATAAGCCTGTCATTCATATGAAGCTTAAACTGTCAGTATATCTGATCATAATGACAATATTAATTATGATAATTAATCCTTTTGGCTCTTTGGCAATTGCAAGAGTTAACAGCTTTGAGTTTTTCACAAGCCATGTAGGAGATATCTATGAGACCATAACGGATAATTTGTCCAAGAATGAGATGGACGAGGAGGAGATATTGGAGGTTATTGAAGAACATATACAGGAACCTCAAGTGCCAAAATATAATCAAATCGGAAAGGGAAAGAACCTTGTGGTAATTCAGATGGAAGCTATCCAAGACTTTGTGATAAATTCCCGGTATAATGGGCAGGAAATAACCCCTAATATAAACAGGCTGATTGAAAAGGATACAATCTACTATGATCAGTACTTTTCGAATATAGGTAAGGGAAATACTGCAGACGCGGAGTTTTCATCTCTTAACAGCTTATACCCTTTAATAGACGGGGAAATATACAGGCTTTATGAGGATAACACATTTTACGG
>JGI24707J26582_10003269_pt1 | contig 11767 bp, 6 predicted proteins | sample BioPla1DNA1_FD_26582 | JGI IMG/M metagenome (IMG submission 26582) | reverse complement strand
CTCTTAAGGCGGTTGCATTTGTAAATCCAGAAACACTCGCTGAGGATACTGATCCAGATTACGAATTTGATTATATTGAAATAACCGATGTTAATTTCGACGGATCAATTTCCGGAAAAGAATTTATGTATTTTAATAATGCACCTTCTAGAGCTAAAAGGAAGGTTATCCAAGGTGATATTATAATATCTACTGTTCGAACTTACCTTAAGGCAATAGCTTTAATCAAAGAAAGTAACACACGGGAATTAATTGTTTCCACCGGTTTTGCTGTTCTTAGAAATAAAGATAAAGGTGAATTAGAAAATGAGTTTTTGTGGCGTTTAGTGCAGTCATCTATTTTTGTGGAAAAGGTAGTATCATATTCAGAGGGAGTTAGTTATCCAGCAATAACCCCTTATGTTTTGGGCACACTACCCATTTGGTTTCCACCACCCACAGAGCAGAAAGAAATAGTTTTGTTTCTAAATCGTAAAATTGGAAAAATAGATTACTTAACCAGTAAAGTACATAAGAGTATTGAATTACTTAAAGAGCACCGCACCGCCCTGATCTCAGCGGCGGTAACCGGTAAGATCGATGTGCGCAGGGAGGTACCCTGATCATGACCGTTGATCACCGCGAAAAGGCCTTCGAGGATGCTGTGGTAGATGCTCTTACTGTTATCAGAGGCGAAGTATCACTTGAAGCGCCGGACGCTGCAACCACCCATCTGCCCGGCGGCTACTACCGCCGCCGGCCTGAAGAATATGACCGGGCGCGCTGCCTTATCCCCCGGGATGTGATTGACTTTATCACCGCTACCCAGCCCCGGGAATGGGAGAAGCTGAAACAGCGCCATGGCGCCCAGGTCAAAGAACGCTTTCTGGCGCGCCTTACACAGGAGGTAGAGAGACGGGGCACCCTAGAGGTGCTGCGGCGGGGGATCAAGGACTGGGGCTGCAAGTTTCGCCTGGCCTATTTCAAGCCGGCCAGCTCGCTCAATCTTGAGCTGCAGAAACTTCATGCCGCCAACATCTTCTCCGTAGTGCGCCAGCTTCGCTACAGCGAGAAAAACGAGAACAGCCTCGACCTGGCCATTTTTTTAAACGGGCTGCCCCTTTTTACCGCCGAGCTGAAGAACCCGCTTACGGGGCAGGATGTCCAGGAGGCCATCAGGCAGTACCGCTTCGACCGCGATCCCCGGGAACCGCTCTTTGTTTTCGGGCGTTGCCTGGCCCATTTCGCCGTAGATCCAGACCTGGTTTTCGTCACTACACAGTTGCAGGGCGCCAAGACGCGCTTTTTGCCCTTTAACCGGGGCAAATTCGGCGGAGCCGGGAACCCGCCAAGGAGCCCCACCGAACCAGGTTATCCCAGCGACTACCTCTGGCAGGAAGTTTGGGCCAAGGACAGCGTCCTTAACCTGGTGCAGCACTTTATCCACGAGGTAGAAGAGGAAGACGAGCGGGGGCGCAGGACCGGCCGGCGCCAGCTTATTTTCCCCCGTTACCACCAGCTGGATGCGGTGCGCCGCTTGGTAGCCCATGCCCGAGAGCACGGCCCGGGGCATAACTACCTCATTCAGCACTCTGCAGGTAGCGGCAAGTCCAACTCCATCGCCTGGCTGGCTCACCAGCTGTCGACCCTTCATGACGGCTCCGACCGGCGGATCTTTGATTCTATCATTGTGCTTACCGACCGCCGTGTCCTTGACCGGCAGCTGCAGCGGACTGTACGCCAGTTTGAGCAGACCAGGGGGGTGGTGGAGAATATCGACACCACCAGCCGGCAGCTTAAAGAGGCCCTGGAGTCAGGAAAGACGATTATTGTTACCACGCTGCAGAAATTTCCGGTAATTGTGGAGCAGGTGGGAGAGCTACCGGGGAAGCGCTTTGCCGTGATTGTTGATGAAGCTCACTCCTCTCAGACGGGAGATAGTGTGAAACATATGAAGGCTGTTCTCGCAGTGGATGATCTGGCTGCTGCCGAGGCTGAAGAGATGGATGACGCGGAGGATATGCAGGATCACCTTATTGCCGAGATGAAGAAGCGAGGGCGGCTGCCTAACGTGAGCACCTTTGCTTTTACTGCTACTCCTAAACCCAAGACCCTGGAGCTGTTTGGCACCCGGCGTGAGGACGGAAGCTATGAACCTTTTAGCCTCTACAGTATGCGCCAGGCTATTGAGGAAGGCTTCATCCTGGATGTTTTAGAAAACTATACTACCTATAAAACTTATTGGCGCCTGCTTAAGACCATTGAAGAAGACCCGCGTTACGAGAAGGGTAAGGCCACCTACCTGCTGCGCTCTTTTGTGGATCTGCACGAGCATGCTATCCGTAAGAAGGTGGAGATTATGGCGGATCACTTTCATGAGCAGGTAGCCGGGCGGATTAGCGGCCAGGCCAAGGCGATGATCGTGACCCGCTCCCGGCTGCATGCCGTGCGTTACCATCTTGCTCTCGAGGCGTACCTAAAAGAAAAAGGCTACCCTTATAAGTCCCTGGTTGCTTTTCGGGGACGGTGAAAGACGGGGGAAAGAATTACACCGAGGCGAACATGAACGGTTTTCCCGAGGCGCAGACGGCAAAGGCCTTTGAAAAGCCGGAGTACCGCTTTTTGGTGGTAGCCAACAAGTTCCAGACCGGGTTTGACCAGCCTCTGCTGCATACCATGTATGTAGACAAAAAACTGGGCGGGGTGCATGCGGTGCAGACCCTCTCTCGCCTTAACCGCATTCATCCCCAGAAGAGGGAAACAGTGGTTCTCGATTTTGCCAATGAAGCTGCAGAGATTCAAGAAGCTTTCCAGCCTTATTACGAGAAGACCATTCTCTCTGAAAGCACCGACCCCAACCTGCTTTACGACCTGGAAAACCGTTTACAAGATTTTGACATCTACACAGAGGATGAGGTGGAAGCATTTGTTAAAGTTTACTTTTCGGCAAAGGGTACGCAAGATCGTCTCTATGCAACTTTACGGCCCGGCGTGGATCGTTTTAACGAACTGCCTGTAGAAGAACAGGCCGAGTTTCGGGGCCTGCTCAAAGACTACGTGCGCCTTTATGCCTTTCTCTCCCAGGTGATTCCTTTTACTGACCCTGATCTGGAGAAACTTTACCTTTATGCCCGCTTTCTTTCTCGCTACCTGCCCTACCGCCGGGAAGAGCTGCCGCGGGAGATCCAGCAGAAGATCGATATGGAGTCCTACCGCATCCGCCGGCAGCATGCTGGCAAGATTGACCTGGCACGGGGCAGCGGACAGTTGGATCCCCAGGGCTCTAAGGATCACCAGAAACCAGTTGACGAACTGGAAGTCCTTTCCCGGATCATTCAAGAGCTAAACGAACGCTTCGGCACCGACTTTACCGACGAAGATAAGGTCTTTATCCGCCAGCTAGAGGATCGCCTGGCGGAAGATCCGGCCCTGGTAGCCAGCGTCCGCGTTAATCCTCCGGAAAACGCCCGGCTGACCTTCGATCACGTGGTCAGCGACCGGCTTCAAGACATGGTCGAGACCAACTTTAAATTTTACAAAAGAGTTACCGATGACCACCAGTTCGCCAAATATTTCTTAGACTGGCTCTTCGACCGCTTTTTAGAGAAGCATAACCGGGATGAATCTTGAAATATGTACTAAGGCACGGTTTCAATTAGTATAAGGCAGGTGAAAGGCAGTTTTGCTTTTAGCATGGTGCCACCGGCAGTGATATAATTTTTTTGCGGCGCACCGCCAAAGAATTTGAAATGCCTTCATACTTTGGCTGGTTTTTTCGGTTAGAGGGCTAAAATCCTGTTAGCTCTTGTTATCAAGCGCCGCTTAGCTTTAATTCCGCCAGTTCGACCACCGAGCTTAACGGGATGACCGTGCATGGCGGGAGCGCCATCTTGCTATTAAAACTTAAGCCGGGCAGGAAATCTGTTTCTCTATAGCGTAAATAAAAGAGGAAGCTTAATGCTGCTAGACAGCTGACAATGGAGTGATGCTTTCGTGAACAAGACGCCTGCCGCCGGTTTTGCCAATGAAATACACCAGCTGCTGGTTTCAGTTTCCCGGCACCTGTATCTTACCGCCCGCGGGCTGGTAAAGTACCAGGAAAAACCGATGGAGCCTGTCACCGGAAATTTTGCCTGCTCCCGGAAAGAGCGCCTGGTCTATTATGTTCTGCGCGATGCGTACAGCGGTAATTTTATCTTTCAAGTGGCCACTACCGCGGCGATGATCCCCCTGGCGGACTTTTTATATTTTGGCTGGAAAGAGGGAAAGGAAGAAGACCACTTCCGGGGTCTACCGTTGAGCCTTTCGGTGCCGAAGCGTATATCATCGCCCGGGTTGCTAACCGGGTTGCGGCGGCTGGATGTGGAACCTTTTCATCCCTCCAGCGGTTTTGCCTCCGGGATACGCATTTTGCGGGACCTGGAAGAAAACCTTTGTTTTGAAGCGCTGGGGCGCTCGGCGATCCATACCGTCGATACCTTTAATAACTGTAAAAGCAAGGTTTACCGCTTCATGCTGGAGGGCGCCGGCAGGGACAGCAAGCTGGAGCAATGGCGCGGCAACCTGATCGAAGGGCATCCACGGGCTGTGCCGGAATACCGGGAATTTATTAGCCTGTTCCCGGCAACGGCAGAAGCGAATAAAGGCTTACCGCTTGTGGCTTCTCCAGGTGAGGGCTCAGCAAGAAAGAAGCCGCGCCTGCCGGCTTTTCTTGCTGAGCCCATCGAGAATATTAAATATTCTCCTGAAAAGTTGGCCAGGGCCGGGGAGCTCCTGGGCAAGGCGATGGAGGCCGAGTACAGGGATACGCTGCTCAGGCTGGCCTGCGAAGCCCTGGAGCTGTCGCCGTACTGCACGGGGGCCTACAACTTGCTCGCGGAGGAGAGCGATTGCCTGGAAGAGAAAACGGCGCTCTACCGGCGGGGAGCGCGGGCCGGGGAGCTGTCCCTGGGGGAGCTTTTCTTTAAAAAGAATGCGGGGCACTTCTGGGGTATTATGGAGACAAGACCGTACATGCGGGCCCTGGAAGGGCTGGCCGGATGCCTCTGCGAGCAAGGGCGGCGCACTGAAGCGATCGATATTTACCGGGAGATGCTCCGGCTTAATCCCGCCGACAACCAGGGGATCCGCTACAAGCTTGCTTTACGCCTGCTGGATGAAGGGCTGAACCATGAACTGGAAAGTCTATTCCGGACTTATCATCAAGAAGAAAGCTGCTTCATGCTCTACAGCATGGCCCTGGGCCGTTTTCGCAGCGGTGACGGCTCGGAAAATATCTTTTTGCGCCGGGCAATGCGGGCCAATAAGCATGTCCCCGCCTACTTGCTGGGTGAAGAGAGGGTCCCCTACCGCCTGCCGGACTATTTTGTGCCGGGCAGTGAGGAGGAGGCGCAGATCTATGCCGGCGAGGCCGGGCGCGCCTGGCGCGAAACTGGCGGCGCCCTGGATTGGCTGCGGGAGCGGTGGACCGCTTACAGAAAAGAGGCGCCCGTACGAGCCGCCAGCCCCAATATTGCAGCTGTGCTCCAGGAATTTCTGGAGGAGCAGGCCGGGCGCTTGGGGGAAAAAACTCTTGGTAAATATGAAAATGCTGTTGAACTGCTGCAGCACTGCCTGAACAGCTACGGGCATCAGTATCTGGAAACGGCGGAGCAGGAGATGCTGGAGCGTTACGAAGAAGATGGTGATAACGAAGAGAAGTTCAACTTCAGCACTCTCTTCGGGCCGGAGAAGATTCCGGGTATCGTTGGCGAATTCCTGGGCTATTTCATGGTCCGCAAGGTGTTTTGCGGCAAGGATCAGCTCAGGACTACGGGAACGGTGATCAAAAAGCTGGCCGGCTGGCTGGCTGACCGGGGATACATTACCGGCGAAGAGGCTGAGGATATGGCTGCAAAGGCGGCCGAAGCTTACCGCGAACTGCCGGCGGCGGACGATTTAAGCGAGGCGCTCTTTGAACTGGTGGAAAGCTCTCCACCGGTTGAGGGCGATGAAGAGATGGAAGACCTGTTTTCGGTGGTTAAGGTTGAACCGGGCAAGCTGTACCTGGAGGCGGGGGCAGAGGAACCGGTGGTTGTAGCGGTGCCCCGCAGGATCAGCAGCCTCTGCTGCGAAGGGTGGATGATCCCTCTTTTGCTGGTCAAAACGGCGAGCGGCTGGCGCATTGCCGAAGCGGGAAGAGTTTACCCGATTTGATCTGGTCATGGCTATGGAAGCTCTTCTTTTTAGATCGGGGAGTTTGTTCTTACAAAGCACATCTGGTTTAGAGATCCTTCGCTTCGCTCAGGATAACATCCCTGGGGTTCTTCACCATCTATTTCCCCGTTCGTGGTGTCAAAAGCAAGGTATTCCACAGTCTCTGTTTGACAGTGTAATCAATAAGTCTCCGCTGTCTGCCAGGACAAATCGCATTATTGGCGGCCGTCCCCTTAATATATAAATTACATCCTTGACACGGTAATTTGTTCTGGCATATAATGTCATTAGCTAGATTGGCTATATTAATCTAATTCCCCTATCTTTGGCTCGCAGACCGATATCGCTATTAAATGAATGATTATTCGATTATGCCGATTAGATAGAAAAATGGTATAATGAAACGAAATTTACATGTAGAGAGGAACAATTTTGCTAGGGACTATTGTCAATGCTGGAGCAATTATTGTTGGGGCCTTACTGGGAAACCTGTTGAGGGGCGGGTTTCCTGAAAAATATAAATCAGTGATTATGCAAGGAATCAGTTTGACTGTTATCTTGATCGGTCTCTCTATGGCTTTAAAAACCCAGAACATTCTGATACTGACCCTGAGTATTGTAAGCGGAGGGATACTGGGTGAGGTTTTGAGAATCGAGGAGCGGCTCTCCAGTTTCGGAGAAAAACTGGAGAGCCGTTTCAGTGGTTCTGACGGCCCCCGCGATAGCCTTTTCACCAAGGGTTTTGTGACTGCAAGCCTGGTTTTCTGTGTGGGAGCGATGGCCATCATGGGGGCCCTGGAAAGTGGGCTTACCGGACAGCATACCACCCTGTTCATCAAATCTGTAGTTGACGGAGTGACAGCAGCTGTTTTTGCTTCCACGATGGGGATCGGGGTGGCTTTTTCCGCACTGCCGGTCTTTCTCTATCAAGGTGTTATTACCGTCGCTGCCATCTATGTGAAACCATTTTTAACCGATGCTATGATTACTGAAATGACGGCCGTGGGTGGTTTGCTCATCTTTGGCATTGGGTTCAACCTGTTGACCAGCAAACCGCATATTAAAGTAGGGAACCTGTTGCCCGCCATATTTCTTGTTATTTTCTTTGTGGTGCTGTTTGGGAAAATTTCTTTTTAATCATGCTATTTGCTACATGCTCTTTGTCCGCCTGGATCCAACCTGGAGGTTATAAGTGAGAAGTTTAAGAGCCCCGGATTTCAATACCAATACACAGCTCAACGGCGCTCTGCCGAGAAGTGGCAGGAGGAAGTTCAGTTACCAGGAGGAACGTTAGTACCTGGATCATGATCGCCGCGGAACGTAGGCTCTTTACCGCCGGTTGTCTGAAAGCAAGACCTGTATAAAAAATTGTTACGGGGTATTTTGGAGTGTTTTTATTTGTTTCCTGTTTAAATCCTAGGGCCTTTGTATTGACGTTTTTTCTCAGGGATAACCCATTCTGCTTTTAAATTGCCGTTTTCGTCAAAACGTTCGGGGTAGCACGCTCTGATTGTATCGGTGATACCTTCGATAATGCTGAGACCGCCGTTGTAACCGAGTTCCTTGTATCCAAGTTGTTCCCATACGGGTTTAGCATCGTAATAATAATCTTTGCTTTGGATATCGTGCATAAGTTTTCTATGGTTAAGACCGCCTTCACGACCTTCTTTCGCATATTTTTTATCAACCAGTGCACCGCCGATTGTAGCCACCCAGGTAGGAACGTTAATAACCTTTTTCCTGTTACCGCTTACATCGTTCATAATCTGAAGCATGGCTTTGTATTTTACGTTCTTGTTGCCGATAGGATACCTTACGCCGCCCATGCCGTTAAAAGTAGCTGCAACAACGGCTTCGGCAATACCTGTAACGTGAATCATGGTTGTACCACCCTTTGGGAAGAAGATTGCTGGTAATTTTTCAAACCTGTCTAAGAATACCTCTTTCCAAAGAGGCATTCTTTCAGGCATACGACCAAAAATGTAGGGTAATTCAAGAATAACGACCGCCATTTCTTTGCCGCCGATACGAATCATTTCCTCTGCTTGCTCATTTCTTACTCTGATATACGTATGATTTTGCGAAAGCTTTCTTTCGGGATATCTACGGTCAAAATAGCAGAAATATGAACTTAAAAGTACTGCTTTTTTAATGCCTGCTTTCTTTGCGGCACTGAAAGCCCGTCCGCAGGCCGTAACAAGCCTGTCATAGAAAAATTGATAAGCAGGGGCTTTCGGAACCACACGGTCATCAGGGCCGACTGCATAAACCATTGCCTCATAACCTCTTAGTATCCCGGTAAGTTCTTCCTCTGTCATTTCGAAAAGATTCCCATATTTTAATCCGATTTCTTTTGGGAACCAAACGCCAATGCTTTTTAAGTCGGTGTCGTCTTTAACCGGCAGTGCCAACGTATCTACGGCAATACCTTTACGTAAAAATTCAAGAGCTGAATAATAACCTAAAAAGCCTGTGCCACCAAAGATAAAAACTTTTTTAATCTCTTTATGCATTATCAATAAACCTCCATTAAAGAGACCGGTTATTCACTTAATTATAGGAGTTTGCCTTTTCCTGGAGAAATTATAGCAATATTCTGTCATGGCTGTCAACCACATAATTGTCATAATTTATCTCGGGTTACACAATCTGGCCCGGGCTTGGGGTCGGGCGCCGGTATACCTCTTGTTCTAAGCGTTCTATAAACGAGATAGAGAATGAGGAGCTAAGGCCAAATTTAAAATAGGCAGGTAATATTCAAAGTTTGTAGAAAACTAAAAGGGAACAATTGAAATAACGTTTATAATTGTTTATACTTTGCTATAATGCTTGCAGCTTGCAAGCATTAAATAGTACCATTACAACCAAGCAGGAGGGGACAAACAATGTGGACCTACGAAAAGCCAGACAATCTTGTAGAATGGTGGATTGAATACGAAAAGAGATACAGAAACAATGTCTTGTTTTGGACACACAATGACCAGGGCGGTCTCGATCCCACTACCTACGGTGAAATTGGGCGGCGGATCGACCATGCCCGCGGTGGCTTGGCCCAACTGGGTATTGGTAAAGACGATGCTGTGGGGGTGATCTCGGCTAACAGGCCGGAATGGGCGGTTCTTGCCTTTGCTACGTATGGTCGAAGGGCTCGCTATATTCCTATGTATGAGCAGGAGCTGGTTCAAACATGGAAATATATTATCAAAGACAGTGCCGTCAAGTTTCTCCTGGTTTCAACTCCGGAAATATATGAAAAGGTGAAGGATTTTCCCAAAGAGATTAAAACTCTTGAACATATCTATGTCATGGAATCCAGTGGCGAGAACAGTCTCTCTGCTCTTGAAAAGATGGGGCAGCAGGACCCTGTTGAACCGGAGATCCCTCATTATGACGATATTGCAGTCTTAATTTATACTTCTGGGACGATTGCCGAACCCAAGGGTGTGCTTCTTACTCATGGAAACCTGACTTACTGCTCGAAAGCCGGTTACAATATCTTTCCTGAACTGAATGAAGAGAATGTGGCCATTTCAATGCTGCCCTGGGCTCACTCTTACGCACTTAGCGCTGAGCTCAACAACTGGATTCAGTTTGGCGGTTCTATCGGGTTCATGAGAGACGTCACTACCCTGACCGAGGATCTCCAGCTGGTTAAACCTCACTATCTGATCTGTGTTCCCCGGCTTTTTAACAAGATCTATGACACCATCCAGATACAGATGGAAGATGCCGGTGGAATCAAGAAAAAGCTCTTTGACGCTGCTTGTGCGGCTGCCAGGAAGAAAAGAGAGCTGGCCGTGCAGGGAAAGTCTGATCCGGTGACCAATATTAAATGCGCCGTCTACGATAAGCTGGTTTTTTCCCAGGTTAGAGCCGCTTTGGGCGGCCGGGTGATCGGATCACTTACGGCTAGCGCGGCGATGAACAAAGAGATTGCTGAATTTTTCGACGATGTCGGCGTTCCTATTTACGATTGTTACGGCCTCACCGAAGCCGCTCCGGCCGTGACCATGAATTGCAAAAAGAACTGGCGGATCGGCAGTGTGGGCCGGGTTCTTGACGGGCAAAAATTGGTGATCGACAGTTCGGTGGTCGAAGATGGTGCGATAGACGGCGAGATTGTTGTTTACGGTCCGAATATCATGAAGGGCTACCATAACAAGCCAAAAGAAACAGCGGAGGTCTTGGCCCCTGACGGCGCTCTCCGGACCGGAGACCGCGGTTATCTGGATAAAGACGGTTATCTCTGGATTACCGGCCGGATCAAAGAGCAGTATAAACTGCTTAATGGAAAATATGTTTTCCCTGCGGCCATTGAAGAAGAGATCAAGCTGATCCCGTACGTGGCCAATGCCATGGTTTACGGTGACGGGAAACCATACAACGTCTGCCTGGTGGTCCCCGATTTTGAGATGACCGCCCGCTGGGCTGCGGAAAAAGGTGTCTCTAACCGTCCCGAAGATCTCCTGGCCAATAAAGAGTTCACGGAGATGATAGAAAGAGAGATCACCAGTATTTTAAAAGGAACCTTTGGCAATTATGAGATACCTAAGAAGTTCATGTTTTTGGAAGAAGATTTTACAATCGAAAACCGCATGCTCACGCAGACGATGAAGGTTAAACGACGGGTGGTGCTGAATAAGTATCTCGATGAGATTGAAGCGCTTTACGCTTAGCGGCTTTAATCTTCTGGATAGAACTGCGGCCTGGTCGGGATAGTAGAGGGTACGTTTTGGAAAAGGGAGTAGTTTTAATGACTGCACTGGAAACAATTCAGAAAAGACACTCCGTGCGTACCTATGACCGGCGACCGGTTAGCGAGGGGATTAGAAACAGGCTGCAACAGCTCCTTCAGGAGCATACTACCGGGCCCTTTGGGACCCCGGTGCGTTTCAGGCTTTTAGACCTCGACTCGGTCAGCCCCCTGGAATTCAAGAGGCTGGGCACCTACGGGATGATCCGGGGGGCCCACCTCTTTATTGTCGGAGCGGTCAAGGATTGGCAAGGCTCCCAGGTAGACCTGGGCTACTGCCTCGAGAAGATAATTTTAGAAGCTACCGCCATGGGGCTGGGCACCTGCTGGCTGGGTGGCACCTTCAGGAGAAGCCACTTTGCCCGCTGGATGCAGCTGGCCGAAGACGAGCTGCTGCCGGCGATTACTCCCGTAGGCCATCCTGCTGAAAAGAAGAGCGTGTCGGAGGCGCTTGTGCGCACCGGCGCCCGCTCCAGTCGGCGCAAACCGTGGTCGGCTCTTTTTTTCACCGGTGACGGCAAGACCCCTTTAACCGAAGACGAGGCCGGGGGTTACCGGAACGCCCTGGAAGCGGTTCGCCTGGGCCCGTCTGCTTCGAACCTTCAGCCCTGGCGGATAATTAAAGACCGGGACGGCTGTTACCGTCTTTATTTAGAGGAGAACCGAGCCTTTAACCGGGGCCTGGGTAAGATCAGGCTGCAGCATCTCGATATCGGTATTGCCATGTCTCATTTTGAACTGGTCGCCCGGGAGCAATGCATTGACGGCTGGTGGAATCCCTTTGCCCCGCCAGTGTACTATGCCGGTTTAGAGCATCTAGCCCTGTGGGAGACCGGGGAA
>JGI24707J26582_10003262_pt1 | contig 11783 bp, 13 predicted proteins | sample BioPla1DNA1_FD_26582 | JGI IMG/M metagenome (IMG submission 26582) | reverse complement strand
AACTTTGAGGAGCGCATTGAACAGAAAATATTTCATGCTCAGATTGTAGTTGATAATGATAGGGTAAAAGAGAGACATCAAGATATGAACCTATACCAGAGATTATTAATTTTAGTAATGCTGACGGAAACGATATTATGAAAGAACAGATTCAGCTTAATTATGATAGAATCAAACAGGATATAAGAGATATTGTAAGTAGTGAGATGGAACGAATTGAGAATGATCCTGAGTTGGCTCACTTGATTAAAGAAAAATAGTGCTTTTTAGCCAATGGCTTGCTACTACTTTTAAGAATTAAAGAAGTTCTGAAGCTTTTCTACACCTTCATTATATTTGGGTATATTTTGATCTCTCAATGTATTTATATTTTGAAGTTTCCATTTAATAGCAGGAAATTCACTCAAGTCTCCCAAAATACATTTATCCCATTCAGGTGAACCACTTTCAAAAGATATTATGAAGTCTTTATCCATTTCTGTTAAATTTTTATTGACATCTTCTATTAGCTTTTCTCTTGACTCCTCATAGTCTGCATAATCAAACTTAACATCGGTCATTCCTCTAAACTGATTTTCAAGTGCCTGGCTTTGATCTATTGAGTTTGGTTGTAAAGATTCAAGTATAGGCTTATCACTACCTAATAAATAGAACAATATTCCATCTTTTATGTCATCGAATGACCTAATATCCATGTGTTTATAATCAAATAAATCACGTGGGTGTTGACGTGATAACGCAGCTGCTATTTTTCCACCATATAATAATGTGAAAGGAACTACTATTGCAGTACAGCTCATGCTAAACTCCTTTTGAGCTTTAATGCTTAGTTCTCTTTCTTGCACTTCTCCAATAATACCTCTCTTTATACCATTTACTTCGATTATTACAGTCGCTCCCTCGAACGTGCATAACAACTTTAATACATTAGTTCTATGTATAACTCTAATACCTGGAATAGTTCTTTCGATTTGTTGTTTCAGTGAGTTCAAATGTTTATTAATTTCATTGAAGCTCTTCTCTCTATTTTTTATAGGGATATAGGTTATATCAATATCAACTGAGTATCGAGGCATGTCCTTAACAAACAAGTTGATAGCTGTGCCTCCGTGTACGGCAAAATCTTTAATGCTATAAACAGAGGGCATTATGCGAATTAATAATGCAACCTGCTTTTTATACATCTCATTCATATTCATATAATTCTTTTGGTACTGTTATTAAGTATTCTGATACATACACACCATTTTCTACTAACACTCTTTTCCCAGCACCTAAATCTATTTTACTGACATCTAATTTATTAAACCAACCATGCCCTGCCTTTTGTGCCATATATAGAAACAATCGCTTTACTTTATTATTGGCTAAGTTCTCTAATAGTAATTGTAGTATATCAGCTCTCATAGTGTTAAGCTGTTCCATTATATAAAATAGATCCATATAATCATATCTATTTGGAGTTAGAAGTAAGCATTCAAGAAATGCCTGTTCGGGTACAGAGACTAATATGTCAAAACCATTTATTTTTTTAGTGGTAAACGCTGTCTTATGAAATATCTTTGTAGTGAAGAACTCCAGGTTATATTCAAAATGATTTTCTTTCATCCAAGCAGGAATTTTCTCATTTGTTGGATATCCTATTAGCAGTGTTGGTTTTCCCATTGGTATATAGTGATTAAATCCAAATAGCTCTAATGCTGAATGGGCAGCAACATATACATTTTTCTCTTCTTGGGCATTATAGCTCGATATAGCCCCCCAAGTAGATACTTTGTCGCCAGTTCGATACATAACCCCTTTGGCCAGCGATGAAAACCATCCTGACTTACGATAGCTTTGCATTAACTGATTAGAATATTCATTTCTATTTAGCCAGGAAGAAAAAAAAAGACTTCCAGGGCTCCAGTATTTTAAAAGATGGTTTAATTTATCTCTGTTATCTATACTCATACTATACAACTGGGCTTTTTTATGAACTGTAAAGATATATTGTCAGTTTCATTATATCAAATTTTTTCAGTGTTATTATTTTGTTTAAAATGAAATTAGTTTAAAATACTTCTTGATTGTATACTACAACTATATAATCAAGACAATATATGAACAAATGTGATGGCTTATCAATATTACACAAGCAATAAGATTTTTATTTCAATCTTATAGTTTTTAATTTATGAAATTAATGATTCATGAGGTTGCTAAATAGGAGTAAAGATGATCGATTATGATTGAGAGCCAATGCGATGAAATATATTCGTGTTGCGTTAGGAATTAATCTTGAAAGATATAGTCGTCGTTGTGATAATTGCTTTCCGTGATAGAGATGGCAACGATCTGATGAATGAACAAATCCAGTTTAACTATGATAGAATTAAACAGGATGTGAAAGAAACAGTTAGTAGCGAAATGGAGCGGATTAAGAATGATTCAAAATTAAAGCATTTGGTGAAAGAATATAAATAGAAGAAACAAAATGTATATATTAATTAAATAATACCCCACATTCTACTCGAAAAGTATACCACTTACAACCATGAATGGATTCTATCCGTTCTTAACAAATGATAAGCATGTATACAAAACAAGAAATCATTATTGACAGCTTTCGACAGGGTAAGAGCCAGCGCACCATTGCCCGCGATTTGCAGATTAATCGTAAGACTGTAAAAAAGTACATTTTAGAGCATGAAGCATTATTACAGTCTGTTTGCTCTAAAGAAGCCGCTCAGTCCATCGCTTTATCAGACAAGCCTGCTTATAATATGACTGTACCTCGCCAAAAAGTCAAGCTAACAACCGATGTACAAGAGATCATAGATGAGCAGCTTTTGAAAAACAAAGTGAAGCTGCAAGAGGGATTACGCAAGCAGATGATGAAGAAGAAAGACATCCATGAATAGCTCTTTCGACAGGGTTTTGATGTTAGCTACTCCACTGTTTGCAATTATATCAGGTTTAAAGAAAACAGTCAGACATCAAAAGAAGCATACATCCGTCAGGCATACCTTGCAGGTGATGTATGCGAGTTTGACTGGGGTGAGATAAAACTTCTGATAGGTGGTAAACGCACAAGTCTGCATCTTGCCGTTTTCACCTGTGCCTATAGTAATTACCGGTATGCTTATGTCTATCACCGTCAGGACACCCTCTCTTTCATGGAAGCCCATACACGCTTCTTTTGTCAGATAGGTGGTGTACACCGAAAGATGGTTTATGATAACATGCGTGTGGCTATTGCAAAACGAAAAAGGTCACGTTGAGCGTAGCGTTGAGTATGTGCGTCGCAAGGCCTTTGCACCCAAAGACAGCTTTGCTTCTGCGATCGAAGCACAGGAGTGGCTAGACTCCATTTTAAAGAAGCTTAATGCCACGAAGCAGCAGGGAACCGGCAAGAGTGCCGGGGAGCTTTTGACGGAAGAAAAGAAGGTTCTGGTAAAACATCCATCATCGGTAATGATTTGCAGTGAACAGATTCAGTTAAGGGCAGATAAATATGCAACTGTAAGTTATCAGGGCAATCGTTATTCGGTACCCGACAATCTGGTGGGGTTGTTTGTTGATGTTAGTGTCAGAAGCAGACAGATCCATATCTACTCTCAAAACAGACGGGTTGCCATTCATCATAGAAGCTACAAGTCTCATGACTGGGTTATTGATATAGAGCATTACCTTGACACATTTAAGAAAAAGCCGGGAGCCCTTGCCGGGAGTCAGGCTCTAGCAGGCAACCATTACCTTCGGAATCTTTATTTTGATCTCTTCCAAAATGAATCGCGTGAGTTTATAGAGCTTCTATCATACTGTCGTGATCATATGGTAAGTGAAGAAAAGCTTGAAGAGTCAGTGAAGCGATTACTCAGCACCTGTGGTAATCATGCCACTATCGAGAAGTTGCGTGCTCTTCTGGGGAATAACTCTTTTGTAGCACCAACAGTAGAGACAAAAGACAATATAACCCTAAAGGCTAAAGAACAGCTATCGTGGATTACAGAATTAATGCATCAATCAAACGACAATGGACAATATCAACAATCAAATAACAGAATATAGCAAGGCTCTCAGACTGCCTGTCTTCAGGCGTGATTACAAAGAACTTGCCCTCGAGGCTGCAAAAGACAGAATCGATTATGAGGAGTATCTGCTTAAACTTATGGAGCGTGAATGGGAGGCTAAGTCAGAGAATCGTAAAAAGTCACAGATAAGAAATGCACGGTTTCCTTCTAAAATGTATCTTACCGATCTTGAACGTGAACAGCTGCCTCAGGGTGCCAGAGAGAAACTGCCGCTTCTTGAGAGATTAGACTTCATAGCTTCAGCACAGAATGTGATACTCGCGGGAAACCCGGGTACGGGAAAAACCCATATCGCGATAGGGCTTGGACTTAAAGCCTGTATGCAGGGGTATAAAGTACTGTTTACAACAGTACACCGCTTAATAACCCAGCTGCGTGAGTCGCAATCTGAACGTACTTTAAAACAGGTAGAGAACCAGTTTGAAAAGTATGACCTGGTAATATGTGATGAGTTTGGTTATATCTCTTTCGATAAACAGGGAGTAGAGCTGTTGTTCAACCATCTCTCTTTGAGAGTGGGAAGAAAATCAACCATCATCACAACAAACCTAGGTTTTGACAGATGGGAAGAGATCTTTGGAGACCCTGTTCTTACGGCAGCCCTTGTAGACAGGCTAACCCATAAGGCTTATCTTGTAAATATGAACGGAGTATCATACAGATTGAAAGAAACAAAAAAAATGATGACAGAGCAATGAAGAAAAAAGTAAAAATAGAGTTAAATAAACTTTGAGATTAAATTAAAATGGTATACTTTTGGAATGGAATAATGGTATACTTTTGGGTTAATATAAACAATAATGCATTTCCCTTCTATTTCTTTGTCAATGGTTTGAGGGAATTGCGAAACATGAGTAATTAATAGTCTTGCAGCCCGAAAAGTTATACTTTTGACAAAAAATAGCTTTATATCATAAAACAGCTATTTAAACAAGGAAATGGAATCGTACCCCATTTCTAAAGCGGAAAGAGTTTGAAAACACAATAAGGAAAGAAAATACTAATCATTATAAATCACTTTATTTATGGCACGAGTTAGGATAATCAATGAGGTACCCGAGAAATACAATCCAGAAGATTGGACATTGTGTTTCCAGTGGTGCGAATATATTTACGAGAATGAAGATAATGAAAGAGATTTTGGTTATCGTTTTATTTGGCGGCGACCCGACAGTTCACTTCAGGCTGCAAGAGGACAAGCAATGATACCTAGTGTGTCAGATATAGAAAAACTTATGAAACGAGCAGACGAAGCTGGCTGGTTACGAAAAGTGGAGGAGGATGAGCATAAAATTAAATGATTTTGATATGAAAAAATTTAAATTTTTATTAGTTGCATTATTATTACCTATAAGTATATTGGCACAGATCAAACTTGCTGAAGAAAAACCCCCTCAAGAAGAAAAACCTTATTGGTGGAATGAAAGAGAGGCAATTTATGCACCATATGACAGTTCATATTATAAGATAGAAGTGTATCCTATATGGGATGCTTATAAGAAATATATTGGACAGAGATTATATCTTCCTTCGAATGAAAGGTTAAGTGATAGCTATAATTTAAATTATACAGATTCTCCTCGCATATTATTCTCCAATAAAATAGATACGACTGTAATTATTAGAGGATATTATGAACCGAATGATACACTACCAATTTATTTATATAAGTATAGAGATGCGAAAAATAATATAAATATAGTCGGAAATAAATATTATGAGATAATCGATGTTCTAAGTATAGAAAAAAGTGTAGAGTTTGAAAAACATTCTATTTATGCTTATTCTACGAACCGTCTTGACAATACGATGTATCAAACACCTAGTAATAGTGTTAACAAGGATTTTAAAATGTTCTCACCTGGAATAGAGGAGGGTGGTGCCCCTTATTTTGTTCTACGGGAAGTTGAAAGTGGAGATACTGTTTATACAGGTTTCCCGAGAGAATTTATTTTGGTTGGAGGATTTGTAAAATTACAGCAAGAATTTATCGGGCTTAATATTTTTGAAGTAAAGGATAAACCAAGTGAAAACTTTATTTTACATGAGCAAAGTTACGAGAATTTGATAAAAAATAAATTTAAATGTATCGATGTTGTACTGAATAAAAAAGGTAGTGTTGACCTCGTATTAAAAAACATTGATGATGCTACTGAGGCAACAGAAATTGCTCTTAGTGATTTAATTAAATCAATAGATGCTTATTGGTCTTGGAAATGGGTAACAGAAAAATTATACAATGAGAAGTGGGATATACTATTAGCAAAAAATGCAGTCAAAGAAAAAGAAAAAAGAGAAGTAGAATTGCAAAGAGAAAAAGAAAATCAACAATATCGCCAACAACGAGCACAACAAGAAGCCAAGCGCAAACAGGAATTGACGACTAAATATGGAGCCATAATTGCAGATAAAATCATTGCAGGTAAATTTGAAATCGGAATGAGTAAATCCGTTTGTGCGGAAATTGCAGGTTATGCTACTATTGCTGATAAAACGGCAACAACCGAAACATGGAAAATTAGCGATATCTTTTTTGGGGGAGTCACATATTTATTTTTTGTAAATGATAAATTAGTAAGAATTGTAAATCCTTAAAATTTAAACATGAAAAGAATAATTGCATTATGGCATTCCAAGAATAAAGGAAAAACAAAGACTTTAATAGAATTAGGGAATTTGTTATTGTCTGAAAATACCTCTGAATTTGTATATTGTAGCGAACTTATTAATAAAAACGAGAAACTACCTAAAGGTAAAGATTTTACATTAATTATAAAATTATCTGATAAAACTATTGGCATAGAATCACAAGGCGACCCTAATTGCTATTTAGAAGACAGGTTACAAAAAATAATAGATAACTATAATATTGATTATCTATTTTGTGCAACAAGGACAAAAGGCGAAACTGTTGCTGATGTCTATAAGGTTTCAAATTCAAATGATTATGAAATACTTTGGACTTCTACATATCACAACGACAATGAAAATGATACGGATTTTTTTAATGAGCTAAAAGGTAAACATTTGTTAGAATTATTAAAAGGGCTTATAAATCAAGAAAATAAATGGGATAGTGACCACTAAATGTAAAATCTGCTCCCTACGACGGTTCTGGCTTTCAGCCTCTTTTTTCAACCGTTCCACCTCCTGCTCTTTTAATCGTGCCCTCTCCAACCGTTTGGCATTTTCGATAACAGCCTTTTCGTGCTGTTCCAACTGTTTACGGATCATCTTCACACTATCCCGCTGGTTCTCGAAAAAACTGTCCTGACTGATTAATCCTGCAGGAGTGATTTCACCATGCATCCGGACGTATCGGTATTTTAAATCGTTGCTTTGTAAGTAGCAATTTCCTTTTGCTGATTGAATACCGTGAAAAGAAAAAATAGACACACGGTACACAATCCGATCACCCCGATAAAAATCTTACTAGAAGCAATACTGAAAATATGGTGATACTCCGTCCTAACCGACTTGCGGATTTCTCTAATGGTTTCATCCAGTTTAACGGATAACTCGTCTATGGCCAATAAGTCCGGCAGTTCGATTTAGGGTTGATTGGCGGTGATGTTCCTGTTTCATACCCATTTGATCGACCAGAATTCATTGCTTCATATTCAGGTAAAGAATTATATGATATTTGTTTGAAAATTAAAAAGAGTGATATTTTAAAAAAACTTGGTTTGCCAAAGGAATTTCACAATACTATTCTAAGTACAATGTGTATGTTTTATAGTATTGCTGATTTTAATTATAAAGAAAAGTTAGAGGGGACATTCAATGGTTTTGAACAATTACTAAGAAAATCTGACATAGTTAAAAACAAAGATTATCCTTTTATCGATTTTGAAAGCTATATTAAAGGATATAGAATTGTAAAGATATCAGAGAAATAAAGATTCATTCTGAAGTGAAATTTTGAAGTTTAGTAGAAACGACCAGAAGAGATAAATAAATTATTTAAGAGGTTGTTTCATTAAAACAATATAGAATTAAACCATTATAATAACGGGTAAACGTAAGCGCCCGAGTAAATACCCCTTGATTTATTCCAAATTACCCTTGACTTTCGTTTTCTCGTCTTAGAGATTCTAAACTTTACTAGTAATCGTTAGAGTATTGTTAGAGTATTATTAGATTCCTCTTTTTTCCAGTTGTTAGGCAAGAGGAACTTCAGGTTTTCATCATTACCCGGTTTCTGATAGTAAGGCATTTTAGCTATTACATCATTTAGCCACTCTCTGGGATTTACCCCGGATTCTTTGCAAGATGCAAGTAACGAACATATTACAGCAGTATTCTGCGCGGCTTCGTGGTTACCGCAGAACATAAAGTTCTTTCTTGACAATGCAATGGGACGAATGGCATTTTCTGCCAGGTTATTATCTATTTTTATTCTGCCGTCTTTTAAATAATTCTTCATACGGGGCCATAAAGAGTATGAGTAACTTATAGCCTCACCCATACGACTTTTGGGTAATACAGTCGGATATGTTTTCTCCATCCACTTTTCAAAAGATAGCAAGATAGGGCCGGCAAGCTCATTCCTTATTTTACGGCGCTCATCAAGCGACAGGTTCTGCTCATCTGCCATTCTCTCTATTTGGTAAAGCTGCTGTATCTGCTTTAAAGCATATTCAGCCAGAGACCTGTTTTCATCCAGCGCTGTTTCATAATAACGTCTTATATGGGCCATGCAGCTGACAAGGCATACCTTTTCATTGCTTTCAAAAACATTATAGGAGCTAAAACCGTCACTTTGAAGGTAACCATCAAATGATTTTAATAAAGAATAGGCGGTCCCACCGGATCTTGACCCTTCATCATAATGGAAAAAGACCAGTTTCTTCATTACGGATCTTACCATCCAGAGGTACTCCTTTTTTGCATAATGGCTCTCTTTGTTTATAACAGGTAAGGTGGTTTCATCAACCTGTATGTAGTCTGTTTCTAAAACTTCTTTCTTCAAGACCTTGTATAATGGACTCAGCAACTCACATGTGGGTTTAAACCATCCGCTAAGGGTATTTGCGGGTATTTTTACTCCCAGATGATGTAACTGTTTTACCTGACGGTAAAAAGGCAGGTGATATTCATATTTTCCAAGCATGATCTCAGAAAGAAGACTCGCTCCGGGAAGTCCTTTGTATATAGGCAAAAGTGGAAGCGGTGCTATTATTACAGCAGGAGTTTCCTCTGTTGCAGGTGTAAGATTGTCTTTTAATCCGTATTTAGGGCGCACAATCTCTTTAACATACAGTTTACCCGGTTCAAGCTCCAGTGTGCGGGTACGTTCTTCTCCTATGCGTTTGTATTTGTCCTTGTCAACATCTTCCGGTTCAATCACTACTTCAACAACAGGAAGTCCTTCCAGCATCTTCCTGTTGGAACGAGCCTTTTTTCTGTTAGCGGTACTCTCTTCAATCTGTTTTTCTGCTGCAATGCGCTCTGCCTCTATCTCTTCAAGACGTTTTTGTTCTTCCCCGGTAGTTTCAAACAAGTTCAGCTGATTGGGATCAAGTTTGGATAACTTTTCACTCTTGCGACCGTAAAACTGACGGGTAAACCAGGCTATTTGTGAGAGGAGTTTATCAATCTTTTGCTGCAGGTCCGTCATCTGTTCTGCCTGCTTAGCATTAGCCTCAGAGAGCTGACGGATTTGTTCCGCCTGCGATTTTATTAAGAGCTCTAATGCTTCCGATTGATTCATTTTAAGGGCTTTTATTTAATCATAAAAATACTAAAAAACCGTGAATCAGACAAGCTTTCGCAAGCATTATTTTACACTTTTATTTAAGTTTTTTACTGGTGATTTCTAAACGCTTTTAGTCGCTTCAGTCTGGTGTTCGGATCATCCTGTATCCCTTCAACCATCATAACTAAATCTGCCCAGCTCATGGGGTATGACCGGCTTTCTTTATCATATCCGGGCAAACGAAAGGTTCCCTCTTCGAGCCTTTTCATATACAAAACTAAGCCTCCGTCTTCAGCATGAAGGATTTTCATAGTGGTACGGGTTCTGTTTATGAAAATGAAACAGTCACCCATGCGAACATCATACCCCATCTGGTTCTGTACAACTCCACAGAGTGAGTTCATTCCTTTACGCATATCTGTCTTACCCGGACAAAGAAAATAGCGCATTGTATCATTTAGGCAGAACATGTGAAGAGCAGATTTGAGCGAGTAAATTTATAGCAGCTTCCGTTTGAGAGGTGCCTATAAAACTGACCTGGATGCCTCCGGGGAGTTTTATTCTGATTTCTCCTTTACTACTTCCTGACAAAGCAGTTTCAGGTGCAGACTTTTTTTCCGGAAGATTAAAGCTGATGGGTGCCAGTTTCTCTACTGCTGTCACACGAGAATGATTGTTATACGGACGGGTTAATCCAAATTTACTTTTCCAGTAATGAAAACTCGATACGGTGTATGATTCATTGGTACAAAAATCTTTAATGCTTAAACCACTGCTTTGCTGGCGTTCCAATATCACCCTAAATTCTTCTTTGCTTATTGGTATCATATATTGTTATGTTTGCAGGCAAAGATCAAAACTAAAGATGATAATTAAAACGGGGACTTTATCGGGTGCTTACATATTATTACAAATTTAAACATTTATCCTTAATTGTCAATTTAAACAGGCTAATTTATAATTTATCCTTTAACCGTTGTGTCACACTTTTTGTAGATATACCATCCCGGATATTAAGTGTAGTCCATCTTTTCCAACCTCGCTTTGCAGTGTTCTTTCCGCTCATTCGCTGGACACCTTGCGGTGTCCGGCGTCAATCACTCCACTCACACCGCATCGCTATTCCCAATAGTCACCTCCGCTCCATTGCAGTGTGCATTTGGTCGCTGTCGCTTACGCTAACGCTTCCGTCATCCACACCGCACCGCTACCGACCTGTTCCTACCACCGCTCTTGCCCTGTGAGTTCTGGTCGCAAGCTCCCNCCACCCACACCGCAATCGCTCCATTCCGCTCATTCCATAATCCCTTAGAGCGACGCTTCGCGTCACTACTCCCGGGATTATTCCATTCGCTACCGTAGCATTTGCTGTGTGAATTAAACGCTTCAGTGCATTTTTGTCCGCTTCGCTTCCAAAAACAGCCCTTACGCTATCACACAGCCTTGGGGTGTTTAGACGTATCGTGGTAAACAAAAAATCCGCCACAACTACCAGTGTAAGATAGTTAACAGTCTATGTGTTTAATCTATTTACAGGTATGATTGCTTTCAACATTCAAAAATGTTGAAATATAGTTTATCATTAACGTTTCTATGTATAGTAAGCCTTAATTTATACTGTTAGGTGTCTATCTATTAATTTATTGTCTTACACAATTATCAAGTTTAGTTTAGCATTCTTTCGTGTGGTTTCTATATTTACCCGGATGTTAATCAATGTAATTCAATAATTTGTAGCAAAACATTCAGGCTTTCAAGTTACTTTTCCTGGATATTGTAAAGGTGTACCAATTAAACAAAAACAGGTTATAAGGTGTTCCTCCGTCGTTCACTTAATGCAATAAAAACATATATGCAAGGGCAAGCTGTAAACAGTGTTAGAGAAAATCTCCACCCTTCGGGTAGTATTTTCTCTAACACCCTTGCATATACCACATCCGCAGTCACTCTTGCGCTCCAGTAGGTGCTCATCGTGTCGTGTCTGTTTGTTTTATTGCATGACGCTCACT
>JGI24707J26582_10003261_pt1 | contig 11784 bp, 11 predicted proteins | sample BioPla1DNA1_FD_26582 | JGI IMG/M metagenome (IMG submission 26582) | reverse complement strand
TACTCATACAGGAGAAGAATATGCAGATGTAACAGCTCATGACTGGGTAGATGCTGCAAAATATCTTTTAAATCCTGAAAATGAATCTCGTACAGCAAATATTTTTTACAGTGTAATTGAAAATGCAGAAGAATATTACAATGGAGAAATAGATGATTTTGAACAAGTAGGAGTAAAAGCTTTAGGAGATTATGAATTACAATATAAACTAAAAGAAAATACTCCTTACTTCCTATCTATGCTAAACTATGTTTGTTTCTTACCAGCTAATGGAGATTTCTTAGAAGAAGTAGGGGACAAATTTGGTACAGATAATGAGCATCTATTATACAATGGTGCTTATATCATGGAAGTATTTGAGCCACAAAGTAGAAGAGTATTAGTAGCAAATGAAAACTATTGGGATAAGGAAAACATATTCATAGAAAAAATTACACAAACCTTTAATAAAGAAGCGGCTACATTAGCACCTGAGTTATTCCTTCGTGGAGAAATCGATTATGCTTCAATATCTTCTGAACTTGCAGAAGAATGGTTAAATGATCCAGAGAAAAAAGATTTAATTAGACCAGAAAGAACTGGATTCTATACTTATTTCTATGCACTAAACTTTGACCCTCAATTTGATGCAGAATATGAACCAGANAANTGGAGAAAAGCAGTAAATAATAGGAACTTCCGTAAATCATTATTCCATGCTTTAGATAGAAAACAAGCAATGATTACAGCAGAACCATTTAACCCAGAACAAAAATTAAATAATACTATAACTCCAAGAAACTTCGTAGATATAGATGGTACAGATTATACTGATTTAAAACCATTGAAGAAGTTTTCAGATACAGAATCCTTCGATGAAAAATTAGCACTAGAATATAGAGATAAAGCCATTGAAGAATTAGAAGGGGAAGTAAAATTCCCAGTTATAGTATATATGCCATACAATTCTGGTGGAACAGAATGGGCTAAAAGGGTACAAATAATAGAACAGCAAATGGAGAACTTACTTGGTACAGATTATATAGATATTGTAATAGATCCAAAACCACCTACAAACTTCTTATCAGAAGTTAGACGTTCAGGTAAATATGGATTCTTAGAATGTAACTGGGGACCAGACTATGCTGACCCTGAAACTTATACAGATCCATTCTATCCTGGTGGAACCTACAACTTCCCAGAATTTGTAGAGGACTACACAGAAGAAAATGGAGAAAAGAGATATACTAATTTAGTTGATGCAGCAAGAGCAGAAGTACACGATATTGCTAAACGATATGAATTATTTGCAGAAGCTGAGGCATTTTTAATAGAAGAAGCCTTTGTTATTCCATATGGTATTGGCGGTGGAGGATATGCAGCCTCACTATTCAATCCATTTGAATCCCAATATTCACCATTTGGAGTATCTTCATCAAGATATAAAGGACAAAGACTTTTAGCAAAGCCAATGAATACAGAAGAATACAAGAAACAATTAGAAATATGGGAAAAAGAACGTGCTAAGGCATTAAAAAATCAATAAAAAAATTATAAGCCTAGGGATTATTAATAAAATCCCTAGGTGTTTATAATAAAGCTTTAGACATAATTATTTATAAAAATAGTTGACATATAGAAAAGAGGGAAAAGATGCTAAAATACTCTATTAAAAGATTGCTACAATCTTTACTAACTTTATTTATTGTAATTACAATAGTATTTTTACTTATGAGATTAATGCCAGAAGAAGGATATTTTGGAGATTCTTTTGAAAAGCTTGATGAACAACAAAAAGAAGCTATATTAACAGGTATGGGCCTTAGAGACCCTATTCATATACAATTAAAAAACTTTTATCAAGATTTATTTAAAGGAAATCTAGGACAATCTCTTACCTTTAGACCTAAAGTTCCAGTTTTAGAAATAATTAAGCCAAAAATACCTTATTCCCTATATTTTGGTTTGGCATCCATATGCGTATCTTTGATTATTGGAATTACCTTAGGTATTGCAATGGCTAGAAACAAATCAGAATTTTGGGATAAATTTGGTACAGGATATATAGTGTTTATAAGAGCTGTACCTGCAGCTGTTTATTATCTATTTTTACAATTATATTTGACTAAAGCATTCAAACTACCAATGTTATTTAATATAAACAAACCAAAGTCTTGGATTTTACCCATAATATCCATGTCACTAGGTGGAATTGCCAGCTATGCCATGTGGATGAGAAGATACATGGTAGATGAAACAAATAAGGACTATGTTAAACTAGCTAAGGCAAAAGGATTGAGAAGTAGGGATATTATGGTAAAACATGTATTTAGAAATGCCTTTGTACCAATGGCACAGTATTTACCTTCCGCCATATTATTTACCATATCAGGTTCAATTTATATTGAATCCTTATATTCAATACCAGGCATGGGAGGACTATTAGTAGAAGCTATTGGTCGGCAGGATAATGTTTTAGTACAAGCTTTGGTAATTATCTATGCCTCAATAGGTATAATTGGACTATTTTTAGGAGATTTATTAATGGTAGCATTTGACCCAAGAATTAGATTAGANAGAAAAGGGGGCGCTAGATAATGGTTAATAAAATTGTTAGTCGATATACAGACTCCGTAGAAGAAAATATAGTCGAAGAATTAGATGAACTAGACGAATTATTTGAATTTGCAGAATATGACCAAGCAGAAGCAGAAAGAGGAGGCTATTCTAACTATTCCTATTGGCGTTCCACTTTCCAAGTTTTCTTTAATAATAAAGTTGCTAAATTTTGTTTAATATTAATGACAGTATTGCTTGTATTTACATTTATTCAACCATATTTACCAAATCAAAAAAGTCCAACTAAAATACACATTGATCCAGATACTAAAATGCCAATAGCCAATCATCCACCAGATTCTGAATTTTGGTTTGGAACTAATTCTATTGGGCAAGACCTTTGGTCTCGTGTATGGAATGGTTCTAGAACTTCCCTAATGATTGGTATTATAGTAGCATTAGTAGAGGCATTAATAGGAGTTGTTGTTGGTACAGCTTGGGGTTATGTAAAATGGTTGGATCGGCCCCTAACTGAAATATATAATGTAATTAACAATATTCCCAATACAATAATTATGATTTTAATGACCTATATTTTAAGGCCTGGTTTATCTACAATGATTATTGCCATATGTATAACCAGCTGGATTGCTATGGCACGTTTTGTCAGAAATCTGACCATAATCATTAGAGATAGGGAATACAATTTAGCATCTAGATGTTTAGGTACTCCAACTTGGAGAATAATAACTAAAAACTTATTACCTTATCTAGTATCAGTAATTGTATTAAATACTGCAATATCTGTAGCATCAACTATTGGATATGAAGTGTTTTTAACATATATAGGATTAGGGCTGCCTGTAAGTATACCCTCATTAGGTAATCTTATTAATGAAGGTAGAATGCTTATGATGATTCCAACACAAAGGTATCAATTAATTTTCCCATCAATTATTGTTTCAATAATAACCATATCTTTTTATGTAATGGGAAATGTTTTCGCCGATTCAGCAGATCCTAAAAACCATGTATAGGAGGTATATCATGGAAGATAAAAATATAATATTATCAGTAGAAGATTTAGTAATTAAATTTCATTTAAGAGGACAGGTACTAACAGCCATTAGAGGAGCCTCTCTAGACTTGTATGAAGGAGAAAGTTTAGCCATTGTTGGGGAATCTGGCTCGGGAAAATCAGTTTTTACCAAAAGTTTTATGGGATTATTAGATGCCAATGGTTGGATTGATTCAGGAAAGATAATGTTTGAAGGAGAAGATTTAACTAAATATAGTACTGAAGATGAATGGATTAATATTAGGGGCAAAAAAATAGCCATGGTATTTCAAGACCCAATGACTTCTTTAAACCCACTAAAAACTGTTGGGAAACAGGTTCAGGAGGCAATTGAATTACATCAAGACATTTATGGTGATGAAGCAAAAAATAAAGCAATAGAAATACTAGACGATGTAGGAATTGCTGAACCGGAAAGAAGATACCATCAGTTTCCCCATGAATTTTCTGGGGGCATGAGGCAAAGAGTAGTTATAGCCATAGCCGTAGCATGTAATCCAAGAATATTAATTTGTGATGAACCAACTACAGCATTAGATGTTACAATACAAGCACAAATTTTAAATCTATTAAAAGATCTTAAAGAAAAATATAGTCTAACTGTAATATATATTACTCACGACTTAGGTGTTGTGGCCAATGTGGCAGATAGAGTAGCGGTTATGTATGCAGGAGATATTATAGAGATAGGATTATGTGAGGAAGTCTTCTATAATCCACAACATCCTTATACTTGGGCATTATTATCATCATTGCCTCAGCTAGGAGTAAAGGGAGAACCACTATTTTCTATTGAAGGAACTCCGCCAAATTTATTTTATGATATAAAAGGAGATGCCTTTGCACCTAGAAATCCCCATGCTTTGAAAATAGATTTTGTAAAAAGACCACCATACTTTGAAGTAAGCAAAACACATAAGGCAAAAACATGGTTACTTGACCCTAGGGCACCAAAGGTGGATCCTCCTAAATCCATAGAAATATTAAGACAGAATTGGAGGGAAGCTGAAAATGCCTAAGAAAGAAAAGGAAGTATTATTAGATGTTAAAGACTTAAGAGTGGAATTTGGAAGACGTAAAAAAGATAAATTTGTTGCAGTAAAGGATGTAAGTTTTAATATATATAAAGGGGAAACCTTTGGATTAGTTGGAGAGTCTGGCTCTGGTAAAACCACCATAGGTAGAGCTATTATTCGACTTAATGAAACAGCAGGTGGAGACATTATATTTGATGGCAAAAAAATTAATGGGAAAATAAGCAAGGAATTAGATAAGGAAGTAACTAGACGAATCCAAATGATTTTCCAAGACCCAATGGCTTCTTTAAATGAAAGGGCAAAAGTAGAATATATAATATCAGAAGGATTATATAATTTAAAGAACTATAAAAACGATGCGGAAAGAAAAGCAAAAGTAGAAAAAGCGGTTTTAGATGTGGGATTATTGCCTGAATTTTTAAGTCGTTTCCCCCATGAGTTTTCTGGAGGGCAAAGACAGAGAATAGGTGTGGCAAGGGCACTTATAATGGAGCCTGATTTAATAATTGCAGATGAGCCTATATCTGCACTAGATGTTTCCATTAGAGCACAAGTATTAAATNTAATGTCAGATTTACAAAAAGAAAAAGGTTTAACTTATTTGTTCATTGCCCACGATTTATCTGTAGTAAGATTTATTACAGATAGNGTAGCAGTAATTCACAAGGGACGTATAGTGGAAATGGCAGAAACTGAAAAGTTATATGAACATCCACTTCATCCTTATACTAGGGCATTGTTTTCTGCTATACCATTACCGGATCCTAGATTAGAAAGAAGTAAAAAACTAGAAATCTATGATCCAAGTGTTCATAACTATGAAAAGGAACCCCCAAGGTGGGTAGAAATAGAGCCAGAACATTATGTACTGGCAAATGATAGAGAGATAGAAATATATTTAAAAAGATTAGAAAAATATCGTAGGGGATAGTGAAAATGTTAGAAAAACTTATTTTAGAAGAAATAGAATCTACAGAAGAAGAAGTTTCAGTAGTAATAAAAAATTTAAAGGAAAATAAATGGATATTTAAATATAATGAGGAAAAAGTATTACCCTCTGCTAGCACTATAAAAATTTTAATTATGATAGAAGCTTTTCACAGAATCCAATTAGGTGAATATAAAATAGATGAAAAAATAATAGTAGATAAAAAAGATAGAGTTGATTTTAGTATAATAAGTGAATTAGAAGAAGATAAATACAGTCTTATAGATTTAATAACATGGATGATAATTATTAGTGATAATACAGCAACTAATGCATTAATAGAATTACTAGGCTATGAAGAAATAAATAAAATGGCAGAGTTTTTAAATTGCAAAAATACTGTTTTGCAAAGGAAAATGATGGATTTTGAAGCAGCCAAATTAGGTAAAGAAAATTTAACCACTCCCATGGATATGGCCTTAATTATGGAGAAAATCTATAATAAATCTATTCTCAGTGAAAAATCTTGTGAAATGATGTTAGACATACTAAAACGACAAAGACATAGGGACAAACTCCCTAGATATATTGTAGATGATGTAATTTTAGCCAATAAAACAGGTGAATTAACTGGGATAAATCATGATATTGGAATATTTTATTTGGAAAATCTAGATTATATAATAGGTGTTTTTACAACAGATGGCAAAGATGATAATGTAGGCAAAAAAACCATTGGGAAAATTTCTAAATTAGTATATGATAATTTTAGAGGTGATATATTTGAAAACAGATAAAATAAAATATGGGATATTAAATGAAACAGTAGTCCCAATTAATTTACATCCAAGATTTGATAGTGAAATGGCTGACGAAGGCCTTTATGGAATGATAGTAAAGCTTTTAAAAGATGTAGGTGATGGTTGGTATTATATTGAAACCCACTATAATTATAATGGATATGTACATGAGTCTAATATGATTATGGATGAGGAAAAAGTTAAAATTTGGGAAGAAAATGCAAATTCTATTATTACCCATTCCATAGTAGATGTACTGCCAAAAGCAAAATATCAAGGAAGCTTGCAAAAGTTATTAACTAGAGGGGCTTCTATTATTCTTACTGGCAAGGAAGAAAAAAATTGGGTAGAAGTTCAATTGGCAGATGGGAATAAAGGTTGGGTAAAAAAAGTTTTTGTAGGAGATAAAATAACTAGCTATAATAAAGAAAATGAAGAGGAATTAAGGGAAAAGCTAGTTAATACAGCTATGTTATATATGGGAACCCAATATAGATGGGGAGGTAAAAGTCCTTTAGGTCTAGACTGCTCAGGCCTATGTTCCATATCTTATATGTTAAATGGAATTATAATTTATAGAGATGCAGTGAGAAAAGATGAATATATGAGAAAAATAGAACTAGAAGAAATAAAACCAGGGGATTTACTGTTTTGGCCAGGTCATGTGGCCATGTATATAGGCGATGACAAGTATATACATTCTAGTTCAGGTAATAGTGGAGTAGCCATTAATAGTTTGAATCCTGAAGATAAAGAATTTAAAGCTAGTTTGGCAAAAACTATAACAGATATAGGTACAATATTTTAATATAAAGCATAGGCCACCGTCTTTTTAGATGGTGGTTAGTTATTTATATGTTTTCTTTGTGATATAATAAACTTAGATATATAAATCATAGGGAGGTATTAAAATGGATGTTTTTACTGCTATTGAACAAAGGAGAAGTATAAGAAAATATAAGGACAAACCAGTAGAGGAGGAAAAGCTACAAAAAGTTTTAGAAGCTGCAAGACTTTCACCATCAGCCCGAAATGAACAAAACTGGAAGTTTGTTGTGGTAAAGGATGCTGATACTAGAGAAAAATTAACTGAGGCTATTGGTCAGCCCTTTGTAAGAGAAGCACCTATTATCTTAGTTTGTTGTGGCACAGAACCTAATGCTATTATGAGAGGTGGACAACCACGATATACTGTAGATTTATCCATAGCCACAGCCTATATGATGCTTGCAGCATATGAACAAGGTTTAGGTACTTGTTGGTTAGGTAGTTATGATGAAAAAGCTGTTAAAAAAGTATTAGGGATTCCAGAAAAAGTAAGGGTAGTTTCCATAACTCCACTGGGATATCCAAATGAGTCTCCAGCACCAAGACCAAGAAAATCAATAGATGAAATTGTAAGCTATGACAAATTCTAATTCATATATTACTGTAATAGGTGGAGCCAATGTAGATATTATTGGTCTACCTTATAATAAACTTAAAAATAAAGATTCAAATCCAGGAAAAACCACCATATCCCTAGGGGGAGTAGGACGAAATATAGGAGAGAATCTAACTCGTCTTGGAATAAATACCAAACTTATAACTGCTATTGGAAAGGATATTTATGGAAGGTTAATAATAGAAGAAAGTAAAAAAATAGGATTAAATATAGAAGAATCCTTAATACTAGATAATGAAAATACTTCCACTTATTTAGCTCTATTAGATGAAAATGGAGATATGGAATTAGCCCTATCTTCTATGGATATAATGGAAAAAATGAATATAGCTTTTATAGAGGAAAAAAGGGAAGTTATAGAAAACTCCCCTTTCTCTATAGTTGATACCAATATTCCTACTGAAGTTTTAGAATATATGGTTAAGAATTTAAATGTAGACTTTTTTTTAGATACAGTTTCTACTACAAAGGCAATGAAAGTAAAAAATATACTAGGTTATTTTCACACAATAAAGCCAAATAAATTAGAAGCAGAAATATTATCTGGAATAAAAATAATAAATAGTATGGATTTAAAAAAATCAGCTGAATATTTTGTTAAACAAGGGGTTAAAAGGGTATTTATTACATTAGGAGAAAATGGAGTATATTATTTTGATGGAGCTGTGGAAAAATATATTAAAGCACCAAATATAGAAATAATAAATGCTACAGGAGCAGGGGATGCCTTTATGGCAGCAATTGCTTATGCCCATTTAGACAATCTAGATATAGAAAATACATTAAAATTTGCCATAACCACATCAATACTAACTTTGGAAAATGAATATACCATAAATCCAAATATATCAGTAAAAAGTATTATTAAAAGAATGAAGGAGTTAAAACTATGATAGAAAAATACATGGACATAAAAACAGATGTAAAAACAGCCTTAGAAGAAGGAAAGCCAGTAGTAGCACTAGAATCCACCATTATAGCTCATGGAATGCCCTATCCTCAAAATGTAAAAACAGCCTTAGAAGTAGAGAAAATAATTAGAGACAATGGAGCTATTCCAGCAACTATTGCCATATTAAATGGTAAGATTAAGGTAGGTCTTACAGAGGAAGAAATTGAAACTTTAGGCAAAGCAAAGGATGTATATAAGGTAAGTAGAAGAGATTTACCTTTCATACTAGCTAAGGGATTAAATGGAGCCACTACAGTAGCCTCCACTATGATAATCTCAAGTTTAGCAGGAATTAAAGTATTTGTTACAGGGGGAATAGGTGGAGTCCATAGAGGTGCAGAAAAAACCTTTGATATATCCGCAGATTTACAAGAACTTGCCCACACTAATGTAGCAGTAGTATGTGCTGGAGCCAAGTCCATATTAGATTTAGGCCTTACTCTAGAATATTTAGAAACCTTTGGGGTACCAGTTATAGGCTTTAAAACAGAAGAATTCCCAGCTTTCTTCATTAGGGAAAGTGGATACAAAGTAGATTATCCAGTAGATGGAGAAGAGGAATTGGGGAAAATTATTAAAACCAAATGGGATTTAGGACTAGATGGAGGGGTAGTAGTAGCTAATCCAATACCTGAAGAATATGCAATGGATAAAGATATAATAAATGAGGCTATAGAAGAAGCTTTAAAAGAAGCAGAAGTAAAAGGAATAAAAGGAAAAGCCACTACTCCATTTTTATTAGCAAAAGTTAAAGATATAACTAAAGGAGAAAGTTTAAATTCTAATATACAATTAGTATATAATAATGCTAAAGTAGGAGCTAATTTAGCAGTAGAATTGGAGAAATTATAATTGAAAGGGGAAACATATGATAAAAAATTTAAAATCCATAAAACCTAATATTCATGAAAATACATTTATAGCTGAAAATGCAGCAGTAATTGGAGATGTAAATATAGGAGAAGGCACTAGTATTTGGTATAATGCAGTAATTAGAGGAGATATTGAAAATATAACCATAGGAAAATACTCTAATATTCAGGACAATTGTACAGTTCACACTGAAACCAATATACCTACTAAAATAGGAGATTATACTGTAGTAGGCCACAATGCCATAGTCCATGGTTGTACCATAGGAGACAATTGTTTAATAGGTATGGGAGCTATTATTTTAAACAATGCAGTTATTGGAGACAATTGTATTATAGGAGCAGGAGCTGTAATTACGGAAGGAAAAGAAATCCCAGCAAATTCCTTAGTAATAGGAATACCAGGAAAGGTTATTCGTCAAGTAACAGAAGAAGAAATTGAGTCAGTAAAAGCAAATGCCATAAGATATAATGAATTGTATAAAAAGCATATAGAATAGGAAAATGGTGGCAAGTGGAAGTTTTAATTGCCACCTTTTTTTCTAATTGGGGGTCAATACTATGAATAGTACAAATATAGGGGGAAGTCTAATAAAGTAGAACCTAGTCCAGAAATTGTGGAGGAATTATTTAAAAAATTGGGAATTAAATATTATAATGATGCTGAGTTTCTAGATAGAAATCAGGAAAAAATAGATAGGTTTTTCCATAATTTAAATTTCTATAGAAAAACAAATCATATTTTTAAAGAAATAGAAGAANATAGAGATAATTTTTTAAATAGCCCATTAATAATAGATTATTTGTTATTAGAGGCTTATTCTTGCAGAAATAAAACTAATATAGAAAGACTTTCAGAATTAGAAATCTATATGAACAATTTTCAAGAAGGCTGGTTTTATTTGCTAAAGGCTAAATTTATTTCTAATGGGGAAGAAAATGTAATTAGAGAATGGATAATGAAAAGTCATGGTCTACTTCGTAATAGCTTTTCATTACTTACATTAATGGAATTTGAACTAGGTCGTGGAAATTTTAACAAAGTTATAGAATTAGGGCCTGAAATTATAAATTTAGGACTAATAGAAGGTAATGCTATGGCAATTGCCAATATTAATAGCCCCCTTTATAGACAGAAATCCAAAAAAGAAAATTATAGTAGGATTAGATTATCTAATGGGATTTATCTTTTTGTTGACTGCATATATTGTAAATATTATAGGATTTAAATATTATTTTTATCTAGGCCTTAGTTTAATATTAGGTATTATTTCTTCTATTTATCAATTAGCCTATCAAGCTTGGTTTCCAGATCTTATACCTATAGGTTTTGAACAACAAGGTTATGCAGTTTCTTCTTCCATATATCCTACAATAATGATTATAATGTCCCCTGTTTCTGCCTATTTATATAAAACCTTAAGTATAAGTGCCTTATTTGTAATTATAGGAGTACTTACAATTATTGCTGCTACTTTTGAACTTTTTATTACAAATATCCATAATGGGGAAATAAATAAGGGTTTCGATTTTCAGGAGTATAAATCAGATTTAGTTGGAGGATTTAATTTTTTTAAAGAAGAAAAAGGAATTAGAAATATTTATACTTATATGAGTATTACCAATGGAGCAGCTAATGGACTACATTTAATGGTTCAAGCCTATTTTCAAACAGCAAGCTTTTTAACAGTTACTATGCTGGCATTTCTTAGAAGTGCAGAAACTGTAGGTAGGATTTTAGGAGGAATTGTTCAATACAAGGTAGATGTGCCTCCAGAAAAACGATATGGAATTACTAAATTTGTATATATTTTTTATGAAATAATGGATATTATTTTATTATACATTCCATATCCTTTTATGATAGCAAATCGTTTTATATGTGGATTTTTAGGCATGACATCAGCCACCTTAAGAGAAACCAGTGTCCAATCCTATTTACCAAGTAATATGAGGGCCAAAGTGAATGCAGTTTTTAATGTATTTATGGCACTATCTATAATTATATTTCAAATTATTGCTGGATATTTAGGTGATAGAATCGGCTATAGAAAGGTTGTAGTTTTATTAGCTAGTTTTTCATTATTAGCAATATTTATTTTAATAGTAAAACCTACTGAGGAGAATAGAAAAAT